>JAAUXT010007855.1_pt1 | contig 14143 bp, 15 predicted proteins | sample 7278171 | NCBI WGS metagenome assembly JAAUXT01 (sample SAMN14350112, study PRJNA611818) | marine sediment metagenome | isolation source: surface marine sediment (1.8m) | place: French Polynesia: Moorea | collected 2018-08 | reverse complement strand
GTAGGGTGGGAGGTTACATTCCAAAGTGTGGACAGACGCACACATGAATGCTAAGGGTTTTTAAGCCAACAGCGGGACCTAGATGGCCGGCTACGCGACCATCAAAAACGTGCGCAGCTATACCACTCCCACTGCAGAAGGCCGCACTACGGGTCATGATGCCAACGATCACGCGCAGTTGCAGACGCACCTGTGCTCAGTGGCACCGTTCTTGTTTTTGTATTGGTCAGATGAGGAGGTTGCAGACGAAATTGGCCAAGCCTATCAGCGACAGGTTGGAGGAGATCGCCTGAAAACTTGTGGAGGATTTGTAAGTCACATCTGAGAAATCTCGGGCTGAACATATTGCCAAAAGCAGCAGAGTTCTGGCTTCCAGCTTGGAACGTGCAGGCATCCAGCGTGTACCTACCCAAACGTGATGTGCCAACAAGGCAGTGGAGTGTCGTCTTTACAAAGAAGGCTTGATGCGCTTGAAGGTCTCGTCCTCAGCGCATCACAAGTGTCAGCTGGAAATAGATTCAGACCTGTTTCGTGCCGGATCCTGCACAAGGAACAACTGCTGTTTCACGACCGCTTTCTCCGAGACCTCGTCATGTCGCGACAAGGGAGAAAGCAAATGTGAAGAAGATTGTCAGGGCACCCAATTTTTTTCAAAGAAACAAAACAAAGACGACACAAGCTTGTTTGTCTCGGTTGAGAATCTCTTTTGATGGCTTTTGTTTCGTCACTTACTTATTCAAAGCTGCAGGTTGAGAATTCGTGCTGCGTCTTGGCTCCGCACTGACACTGTGTGGCAAGCAGAACGAACAACTGTGATCATCACTTGTTGGAGTTTTGTGTGGTGAAAGAAATCCTCTGCTAATTGCATTTCTGCTCTGAAAGGTAACAACAGGACCAACGCGTCCTGTTCCAATGGACTCGTGTTCCTGACAGCTGGCTAGATTGCTCTATCATAGGGAGTCGGTGTTTGTGTGCATGGCAGGCTCCGGCGTAACGAACACTCGTCGGTGCAAAAAGTTTGATTCAGCCAAAACGAAAGATCTGCCAAGTGGATGAATAAAAATCAATGGAATCAGAAGATTCTGTGTCGCCCCTTCGACCGAACAAGGACAACAGAAAAGTCGTTTTCTGATTCTCCAAAACGTGCGAGCGTCGTCGTATGTGCACATCACTGTCAAGGCAAGGAATGCAGCTCTTGACATGGTGAACGTTCACGCAGTTTTTCTGGAGTCGTTTATCTGCCCATGCAGGCTGGGCCCGAGGTGATCACGCGTCATATTTCATCGTAAAGTATCTGCACCACTCGGGATCTCAGGACAGAAAGTTCGGGGAGCGCTCATTTAGTGCGCCCGTTTTGCCTCCAGTCTTTGTGAGGCACCATGAGCACGCCGAACGTTGTCGCGGGTGTGACTTTTCCTTGTCGGCAGAGTAATGTGACAGAATCTTTGGTTCCTTGCTTGCTTGCGTCAGTGTGGATGTACGAATCTCTCTCAAAAGTTAGTTTGTACACCGTTGGCGGTCAAATGCCTAGGAAAGTTCACATGTTTGGCGCTGGGCGCAACAGGCAGGTTCGGCGAAAGGGAAGCACTTATGCAGGCGTGGGTGTTGGCGTAATGGCATCCCATGGGATCCCCTCAATTAATTGGCAAGAATAACAATGTGCAGCTAATTGGTACCTTCCTGAACACAGAACAACAAGTCAGGATGTGGTCTTCGTTTTTTGCTTTTTGTCAGCTGTTTGCGTTTGTTCAAATAACCCCAACAACAAAGCGTTCGTATGACATCGGGCTCAGAACCTTCCCCCCTCCTCTCCCACATACTCGTGGAAAAATCACGAGCATGCGGAACGTGAATGTTGGTCTTGGAATTGACGTCGGCTGCTGGTCACGAATGGACGCCTTTGGACTTCTGTTTTTGAGCCCGCGGTTTACCAGTGGGCGTCTATACCGCGGGCTTGGTGCAATCACTCTGTCTGTCTGTCTGTCTGTCTGTCTGTCTGTCTGTCTGTCTGTCTGTCTGTCTGTCTGTCTGTCTGTCTTCCAGGGGGTACCATTGCTGGAAAGTGATCAGTGATCCATTCTGAGGTGAAAAACGATTGCAAAGATGACTTCTCTGCCCCCCTCAACGACTGAGCTAGACTTGGCTCGGTGATTTACCAAGGTTAGGGGTGGGGCTCAGTGACTGACTTACCAAGGGAGAGGGGGGCTTCAGTCACCATTACAACCTGCAGCCCAGTACTGATTGTTCATTTTTCCAGCCCCCCTCCCGCCCCGCCCGCAGTTAGTCACCATGGCAAGCCACCATGGCAAAACCCGCAAGCTCCTGCCGGTCAAGTTGCGGTGGTGGAACCACGGGCTTTCTCGGCGTAGCCTTCTTTTCAAAATCAGTTGACTGTGACGTGAAAGAACAAAAACATTTCCATCTTGTTTTCCCCTGAAGTTTGCGCTACATGGAACAGGAATTGAAAGTTGGGAAATTATCTTGGGAAAATAGCTTCCTAATTAAAGGAAAATTCCTCAGGAGAATTCAACCCCTTGTTCGTGCCTGAAGCAAGAATTTATTCATCTTCTGTTCGCGTTCTCATATTGATTTTAGAACACTGTTTATCTGCACAAATATTTATTCACAGCCTCAGTAAGCTGCTGGAATGAAAGAAAACCCTGTCTTGTTCGAATAATTTCCTCAGATGTAATGGTCCCTATGTGCTGCTGTATGCAAATCTAATAGGAGCTGTAAATCTGTTAAATAGAGCTGACGAACTGGCGGAGGCAGGTGAAGGCGCCGCGTGTTCTGGGTGGCTGGGCGCGCACAAATCATTCTCCAAGCTGCAGGTCCAGTTGTTGCCACAACTTGAAAATAGAGGCGACAGAATTTTATTGTTTGCGCCGCGTGAGGTCTGGCCGATATGAAGTCCAAGACCAGCAAAAAATATTGGAATTGCCTTGGAGCGTGGGTGAGGAAGGGTGTACCCAGCTTTATTACTTCTTTTCCAAAGCAGAGCTGCATTTCTCGAAGCGTTTTGTCGACGCTATGATCCTTGGTTAGGCCGTGGTTCCAAGTTCTTGTTGTTTGGCTCCTCTGTTGAGTGTGTCCAACAGGTAACAAAGGCTTCAGGTTTGGCTGCAGCGTGCGTGCAAGAAAGAGAAGCAAGTGATGTTTCCCTACGCCGACCCTTTTGGTAAAGGACACAGAGAACACGGAGGGACCCTTTGGTCTGGATTCATTGCTCGTTCCTCGCTCCAGTCACCCCGCGAAGGAGTTTGGGGAATGTGTGAGCGAATCTGGAGAGAAAACGGTGGTTGGGAGCTTGTTGACTTTGAACTCAACAAGCGAGCTTATAAAATCGCGGTTTACGGTGCCCACCCATCCACTCTGCTGGTGTGTAGAATTTCAGCTGGGCTGTTGTGTGTTTCAGACAACAAGTTCGAGAGGCTAAATGGCAGGTTTGTCCCTTTTTTTGGTCACGATTAGTTGCAGGTATTGATCCAGGAAGGCCCCACACCCCGAATCTGATGACTGCCTCGCCTGATTTTCTGTAATGACTGGGTCGTATCATTGATCCCGCGGGCTGAGCGAGTGAGCGGCGTCGCTGACGCAGCTCTAATCGCCTCCCGGTGCAGGCAACGCCGAAGCGAATCATCGCTCACGTTTCACTCAGGTTTGCATTCTGATATGTTGACCACTTGAAGCTTATCGTTTCATTGTCCGGGCATGGACTGAACGTGGTACAGCTTCTTTCAAAATGTTCTCTAGACTTGTGCAGCAATGACAGCAGGGAGCTGTGCATGGTTTTCTCAGTAGGTTGTCGTTCTGCACAAGATCAAAGCCAGAATCTACTCAACCTCATCGGCAGCTTTGTTGTAGCCTTGTTCGTACACAAGCAAAAGCTTTGTCAGAAAAGTCCGAAGGGGATTTGTCTGTCGAAAGACCTTGCTGGCGGAGGCCACGCCTTGCTTGCATGCGTGTTCTGAGCAGGATTTGTTGTTGTCGGAAGCTTTGCACGTGCCTCGACCGCCTGTTATGCCTGGTTACCAGTTGAACATGATAGCAGCGTTGCTGCCGCGTTGAGTTCGATACTTGAGAGCTAATCATCTGTTAGTTACTCGTATCAAGCGAGTTATTTCGGGACGTGTGAGCTGTGCGCTGGTCTTTGAGCCTTAAAAGAGGCCGCCTAACTTGCAGCCAATGGCGTTGTGACACAGGAGCGTGGCGGGTGAGGGCAACTTCAACCGCAGCTGTTGGTCTTCGTGAGCTGAGGGTCAGCGAGTCAGAAGACGTGACCGCGGGACACTGGAGCTCGTAGCTCGGCGTTGTCTTAGTTCGCGAATTACGAGGGAAATAATCAGGTTCGCAGTGTTTCTTTCGGGCCTGTTGAGGAAGTCATCTCACATTGTGGACTGTTGACGATGGGAAAGCCAAATCAGCGTGAGGTGACATCAACATGTCTCAATGCTACATATCGGCATTATGTTTCCATGGTAACCCGCACCATCCTGTTAATGTCATTGTCACACGTTCCATTTGTGGCGTGCTGCTAAGTGGACTGACGGACTGACTCGCGGTGCGTTCCTTGCTGCGCAGCTGTCCACGCTTTTTGCCTTGCTCCTCTGAATGGGAAGCAAAGAAAGATGCGGGGAGGGCTCCTGTTGTCTCTTCGTGCACATTCAGCGCCTGTTCATGGTTCTTGGAAGATAGATTATGTTTTTACTCGTGTCTGTCGTCTCGTTTTTGTCCATCGAGCCATTGAAGCCAAACCCTTGAGCAGTAAGGGTTCGGGAATAGCAACATGAACGAAAAAGTTGTTCGATATTCGACATGAGGGAACATGAATCCGCCTTTGTGCTCGACGACAGGTCTTGGTGCTGGCAGCTCCATAATGGTTATGGCCAGCTGGGGTCTCTTCCACACAAGGTTCCTCGGCTTTTGTCTTCTCTTCAGAGACAAAGCAGAAACGAGATTTGCTTGTCCTCATCAGGACGGAGGGAAAGCTCAGAAGTGACTTGGTCTAGTTTGGGTGATGAGAAGGAGCTGACTGAACCATCGCTTCTGCCTGAGACAGCTGAACATGGCAATCACTGAACACCGCAAAACAACTCAAAATGTTTGCATGTTGAGCTGTGCACTGAGAAGAGACGAAGCTACAGCAAAGAAAATGGCAATTTTCCTCTCCACAGAGTGAATACACTCTTGAAGTCTGTTGTTCGTGTTGTCGTACTTGCTTTCATCACTCGCTGTTCTAATTTTGTGCAGCTCTCTGACACGGGGGGAAATCACTGATCTCGCGGAACTCTGTTGCTCTTCTCTCACTGAAGTGGCGGCACAACGCCAACATTCGTGATCAGTCGTGATCAAGAGCACAGGAAGTCTGTCGCGGGCGACAAAACGTTTCCGTGACACTGGCAATTGTCTGCAATCGTTTTGGTGACGGCAATGAAAACAGCACCCGAAACAAGTGGAAACAACACATCAAGCTGGTTTTTGCTGACAACATTCTTGAGAACAAAGCGACGGCGACACGAAGTGGAACATGTCACTCGGGGGCGGCGGAAGCGTCTGAAAATACTTTCGTGAAATCACGACCGTGTTGTCGTGAAGCGACGGTGCAAACTGCAAAATCCCAAATGAGTAAAAATGTACTTCGTTTGCCTCACAACAATTGTCCGGCTCAGCGGAACTCTCTGCCACCGTGCGCGCGGGTATCTTCACGGCAAATTCCTCCCGGTGTCGGCAAACGTTGTCCCTGACAACCAAGGCATTTCATTGACTTTTCCACACTGTGTGTGGGGTAATGACAAATTACGAAAGCAATTATTTGTTCAAGTCCTCCGATGGAATCTGCCTCCAAGCGGATGATCACTGTCTTGTTTGGTGCAGAAAAGTTCTGACCGTTCGCAAAGCTGTTTTTCCTTTGTTGCACAGATTGGACACAGTTGACTTTGACGGTAACTCCAGAGGGCAAACCGAACAAGAACGGGGAAGGGGTTCACATGACATTGAAGAAAGGCAATGTCACACGACACGGGTGGGTACTGGTTCGCTTGATATTGAAATCAGGCACGGAGTGTAGAAAGACTCGTTTTCCTCAGATGTCCGCACTTCCAGCTGCACAACCTGTCTCCGATCTCTACTCAGGCCAATGTCCTTTCGCTGTGAGAAACAAGCAAACAAACACACACACAACGCACACACACACATACACACACAAACACACACACAGGGGGAGAGAGAAAAGATTGATCTTTCGTACGAGGCAGAAAACACATGTGCACGCACACTTGTGCTGCTATTCTTCAAAGCAGCAAGGGCTACGTCCTGTTTCTGTATGCACACGAGAAGTGAAAAATCGTTCACGAGCCTTCAACTCGAACAGGAACAGAGTTAAGTTGTCGAAACTGTCATTGCCACTGTGGTCATTGTACAAAAGTGTTTTAGCTGCATGCAGAAACACCAAATGGAATGCAACGAGGAGCTGTTTCCCTCACAGAGCCGCAGATGCTCATGCATAGCCATCTCTGTGACCATGACGAGGGCTGTCAGGTGAGTTCCTGCCCGTCCACGATCAAGCTTTTTCGGCAAAAACTTGTTTGACGGTCCTCGTCGCGTCTCTACTTGTTTTTTTCTTTTCTGACAGTGGGTGCAAAGTCTCGCGATAGAAATCATTCACGAAACAGCTCTTCACGCTCAAGTATGGCGCACATCCGTGTTACAATATGCACCCCATCTTTTGTGTTGAAAATTACTGTGTGCGCACCCCAACTTATGAGGCTTTTTTTTGGCACAAAAAGGTGCGCATGACGTATGCAAGGGTGATTACGGTACGTCTGAACACAGGGACACCCTGGGGTGTTTCCTGTTTTCAGAAGGGGGCTGTGGGAAGAACTCCATGGGGTTGGTGTTGCACATTTGACTTACAACGAAGACGTCGATTTTCATCAACAGTGACTGTATTTTCGGTAGCCAGCCGGGTGTACGAAATCAGGTGTGAGAAGCGCCAGCAGTTTTGGGGCGACAAAACACAGTGAAAGCGTGCGGAAGTCTCGTGACGTTAGTTTTCGTGTCATCAGCACTTTGTTCGTCGTCACAATACACGGAGGAACGGAGAAATTGACCTGCGGGGTTGTCGTGCGGAATACTCGTTCGCCGATAAGCGAGGTCCTGCGCACAAATCACTCAGTGCCTCCGTAATAGGCATGGGATCGGGACTGTTGGACTCGGCATTTCGAGCTGTATCAGCGCTGTGCAGAGTGCTTTCCTCCGGGCAGGCCTCGTGACCGCTGCATGGAATCTTGTCCTCGCAGCCACGTGAGGCTCGGCCGTGCATGCTGCACGGCAGTACGACTGAGTGCCATGCAGGCTTTATTGTACGCAACGAAACATGAAACAACCTGGCAGTGTGTTCACAAATCAGGCAAATGCAATGGGTACCCTGCCAATGCAGTCCTGTATTTAATTGACCCACTCAGGGTTCCCAGTGACAAAGGGAAATCAGGGCAAAACCTGACTTTGTCCAGTCAGGGAAATCAGGGGGAAACAAAGGGGTTTCAGCCTCAATCAGGAGAAGATATTTCAAGTGAGGGAATTCAGTTTTACAGGGAAATTATTATTGAAAGTTTTTCTTTGCATTTTTGTCAAAAAAGGTGGCCAAGAAGATGCTGTGTTCTCATTGGGAGTCAAGATTGCAGAAATTCTAATGGTGTTTGATCTCTGCCTCTTGTTTGAATGAAGAACGATTTGATTTCAGCTGTCAGGCTTTCGGCTGAAGGAGGTTTTACACGTAAGAAAGTGCAGAACAAACTCACTTTTCTGTGAGCACTGACTGAGAGGAATTAGATCGGCGGGGGAGGGAGCACCAGACTGACATCTCGGTACTACTCCCACGATATTCAGTTGCGGCACAGTTCACTTTCTTGTCGTGGCTCGGATCGCAGGCAGTGATGATCTGATTGGCACCGGACCGGGTTTACGGGTCGAACTTCGACATCGCTGGTGCGAGGGTTTGGTGATTCCCGCTTCCTGTGCAGCCAAGTGTTTGAGTTTACCTGTTTACGAGCCAACAAACTTTCCATGATTCTCTCGCTTGGGTCTTGGGTTCTTTGTCGGATACCTGAGTCGAAAGATGTCACTAGGGAAAGTTCGAAAGCAACATTGTTTCTGGAGTCACATTTGGGAGAAACAAAGAGTGGGTTTGCAAAAGAACTACGCAGTGCTGTTCAAACTGCGAATTCTGTTGCACCTGGAGCCTGCAGATTGGAGGCATCGTCACACAAACCAGGAACGCCAAAAATTGTGGGAATGGCTTTTGCTGTGATTCAGTCTCACAGAAAATGGCATCGGAAGCTATGGAGCTGCCCATTGCCTGAGGTGGTCAAGCGAGAGCTTTACTTTCTTCGTCGGGGCTTCTCAAGAACGACTCGGCGCATATTTGGCTGTGGAGTGTGAGAGTGAGTTTGTTCAGTTATGGGCCGAGCGCTGATTTAGGTGAGGCCGTTGCTGGTCGCGTTCCGTGAATAAGGGTGGACGAGAGACGCAGTGATCCATTGCTCGTCCATCTTCCAGCTCAGTGCGGCCAACACCACTCAACTCCGCCCTGCAGACCACTGTGGCCTCCGCTTTCAGAGGTCTTGGTGCAGTCAAGAAAGCAAAATCTTCCTTTGCTTTCCGTGAAGCTTTCGCAGGAGCCACACATGAAGAAGTGCTTGATCGACTGCAGTGTCATAGTCACCGTGCGTTCTGTCAAGATAGAGCACCATTGGCAAGTCGTGATTTTGAATATGTGGCACGAGATAGAACGAACCAGATGAATAATGAGAAAGGTACAACAGCCGACGACCTGGATGATTCACAATGGAAAAGCAAACTGTTAAAAGTAAACGCTTCTGCAGCTTGCTGTCTTGTTTTTTTTTCTGTTTGAAAAGTCTACTTTCGACAGAACAAAGTCAAAGCTGCGAAAGGACGATCCTCCTCCCTTGCTGACAGTATTGAACAGTGACTGACCTTGTGGGTGGTTTATCCCGTCTATGTTGCTGTCTGCAGTAAGTTGATTATTTCATTGAGCCCTTGTAACTGGCAGGCGACAATAGCTAACTTGAAGTTGGTCCGGAACGCGTATCCAGAGAGCGGAGGACGGCCGAAAGTGAAACAAACGGTTTTCGTACGACATGGTTTCATTCAAGATGGTCAGCAGCTGACATAACTTGGCTGTTCAGAAGTGTTGCTTTTTCAAAGTGACGGAGTGTCTTCTGCAATCGCAATTTGGCATCCAGCGATATGCGGTCGTGTTTTCCCTGATCAAGTTCTTGTTGGGATAAACAGGACCACTTGCCCCCACCGCACCCCTTCCACTGGCACGAATGCTGAGAAAGTTTTCTGGTGGAAGAAGCTCAACTTCCATGGGAGGGGGAACACAGCCAGCGGGCCAGGTCGCGTCCTTGGGTGTCCTGTAGCTACTTGAGGATCCTCTTCTTGTGTGTCGGACGCGGCAAGTTGAATAACCGTTGTCGCGCGGATATTAAAGGTCCTCGGAAATCGATCTGTCCCTCAAATTGTCTGCCAAGTGACGCATTTGTCTTCTCCCCTCGTGTCGTTCTCTGCAAAGAATATTATTGCTTGGTATCAGTGAGGTTTTCTTCTTTGTTGCTGCCAGATGGTCAAGCTTGACCTCCTTGACTCCGAAGACGGGCGAACGAATGCAAAATGTACGAGGGACATCCACAAAGTCCTGGCTCCTGTGGCGTTAGACCGGAACGATGAACCACAACTTTTTGCAAATAAAATTGTATTTCAAAAATGAACATGGGCATGCAAATGCAATGTAAAAATGCAACATTCATGCAAGAACAAATGCCAAAAAAATAACTTTGAGTGACAGGCAAACAAGCCAAAAGAATCCAATGAATCACAGTCTATTCCTCCTCAGACTCATCTTGGTGGAGGTCGACATTTCCCTGCTCCTCTTCCTCACTGTCCGGGTTATCCGGAGCAATGTTAATGTGTTGACCTTCAAAGTACTCGCCTTTGGCCTCAATGCACTTTGTCCAGCGGACAGGCAACTGGTCAATGGCATTCCGGAACTCTTCCTTTGTGATGCCATTGAGTTCTTGTTTGACAGCATCCTTCATGGCTTTCATGGTCTCAAATCTCCGGCCCCTGAGTCCTTTCTTAAGTCTAGGGAATAAAAAATAGTCACATGGAGCCAGGTCCGGAGAATAGGGGGGGTGTGCCACCATCTCAATGTTGTTGATCCCAATGTAGCTGAGGGTGACTGCAGCTGTGTGGGGTGGGGCGTTGTCATGATGCAGTAAAAAGGTCGAATTGCCTCTGCCTCCACCCCACAAGTCCGGATGCCTTCTCCTTACAGCTTCACGCAAATCCTTCAAAACTTGGCAGTAAGTGTCAGCTGAAACAGTCTCTCTGGGTGGTTTGAACTGGGACAACACCATTCCATGGAAATCGAAGAATGCAGTGAGCATGGCTTTCTTGACAGACCGATTCCGGATTGCTTTCTGTGGTCGGACAGCTTGCCTCCCCCCCCTCATCCAAGTCTTGGAGTTCTGCTTAGTTTCAAGTTCAAAAATGCTGACCCAAGTTTCATCACCAGAGATCACTTTGCTCAGATAACCAGGATCATCCATGAGATTCCAGAGATTGTACTCACACATTCTCACTCGAGCTGCTTTCTGTTCCACTGTCAGAATGCGGGGGATGAACTTCGGACACAGCTTGCTGAACTTGAGGTCTTTCTTGAGGATGTTGAAGGCGCTGCTGCGAGACACTCCCACCTCATCTGCAACCTCTGAGATGGTCTTGCGGCCGTCCTGGCGAAGGTACTCAGTGACCTTTTGGGCATTGGCAGCTGTCCGGGCTGTTCTGGGTCTCCCACTTCTTGGTAAATCTTTGGTGGAGTCTGTGATCTGTCCATCCCTCAGCCGTCGGCACCAGAATCGCACTGCTGTCTTGGAAAGGCACTGATCCCCATAAACTGCTTCCAGACTCCTCCAAATCTGGATGGGAGTGTGTCCGGCATGGAGCAGGAACTTGATGTTGGCTCATTGGTCTTGTTTCTTCTCCATAACAAAGAAACAGGCAACACAAACTAGGATCTTCAACAAATCCATTGCCACATGGCTCGGCAGTTGCATCAAAACAGGCAGAATTCCGCGAGCGCAATGCACCAGGTGAACTTCAAGTGCATGATCGAGGTGTCTGCGCAACATCTAGGTGACCCAGACATGTCTCAGGCTGAGGACAGCACTCTCAAGGATCGTCATCCAAAGTTGCAAAAAGATCGTCAGAACGTACACAAAGTAATGGCTCAGAAGCTAGATCTTTGTGGATGTCCCTCGTATGTTGTGTGGTTTGTGCGTCGTTTCTGGCTTGTTTGTTGCGGATGAAACTCAGTAACAACCACCCACTCATGCACTGCAAGTTTTGAAGTTGAACGTGACTGTGGAAAGGATTCTCATCGTTCAGTTTTAATTAATATCCAGTTCCGATCAGAATGGCGCACAATGCAGCTGTGATCGTCATGTGTCCCGTGAAATCAGAACCAACGTGAGCAGCTGCAGAGCAGAACCGCTGCTTTTGGCCATGTCACCGAACAGATGGGGATGTTCTCATGATTTCCGGGAAAGGTGTGTACGAGGGTTCTGTCCACTTGCTGATGTTTAGAAAAGCGGCTTGCAAAGCGGTCATGAAACTGCAACACACAGTTCGACTTGACTTGAAGAACGCCAGGACAAACTGAAACGAACGCAGAAAGGGTCCGTACCGGAACTGCAATCGACGTGGACAAAGTTCGTTCGCTCTTGTACTTTCTCTTCCAACTGGCAGAACCACGCGGTCAATCCCCGCAGATGAATTATTCACGGTCCATGTGCAGAGCAGGCGGAGCGCGACATGGATCTCGTCTCGCGCCTCCTCCACTCCGCGCGAAGCCCGCGCGCCTCCAACAGAAAGACACGCCTTGAAAGTGTCTCGAGTTACTGGCTTTACTTTCAATGTGAAATGAATATTTTATAGGCTGCTGCAGCGTTTTGCAGCCCTAAATTGAACGATTGTGGAATTTGAAAGGAGAGTGAAAGCTGAATGTCGTAATTGGATAACTTTCGGCCTGGAATTCCTTTCTGTGAGAAATTCAGTGAAATATGCAGTTTTCGTCACTGGAACAGCGTTGTTGTTTCTGAAATGCTCCAGAGAGACTGAGCTTGCAGGCTTGTGTTCGATTTTGTCCAGCAGGTGTGGAGGCGCTGTTGTAGGACAGACCGCCAATCTAATTGGGATACGTACATGATTATGGGGATGGTAATTGGTTCCCATATTTCATTGTGCGCCATGGAGATCGAATTAAGCACGTATTCAAGACAAATTGCTCCGTAGAACAGTTGTGAAAATTCCATTTGCCCTTTTCTTGTATCCTCACGGAAATTGTGCATCAGCCAACAACGCATTGCCCGCCCCATTTGTGTGTGTGTGTGTGGGGGGGGGGGGCGTGCGAGAAAGGTGACCAGTAGCTGCAGGCACAAACCTTGGTAAATATCCTCCATGGATGCCGTAAACAGAACGTAGCCACGCAAGAAAACGTCAAGGAAAACTCAACTTCATTGTCATCCTGCCTGTCCTTTTCCCAAACGTTTTGGCTTGGGGGATGTGCTCCGTTGTGACGATGGATTTCTTCTTGTGTTTTCAGATTACGAAATTCGAGAAACTGGAAACGGACGAAGAGCGAATAAAGGAAGGAAAGGAAATCTACGATCAGTTCATCATGAAAGAATTGTTGTCGCAGTCACACGTAAGTATCTCTGTTCGTCCTCTGAAGGTAAGATCTGCAGTAGGATCTGCAGCAACTTCCACCTCACCCCTGAAAGCCAGTACCAAAGTACTTTCAAATCCAAAGAACAGAAGCACAGAGCGTGGCCCATGGAAGCCCACTTCCAAAAAGTTACAGCTTGAAACTTTCTGGTCCAAAATTTCTGAGCAGCTACCCCCTGGCAGATGCCCAATTATGGTGATGGGCAAGCACCACCAAAATCTAATTTTCAGCAATCCCCTGTGGCCACCTGAAAATTTTGTCCCCAAGCAGCTGGCTGCCCAGGAGTAACCACAACTGAAAATGTGATGTGTTGGTAGAAATCACCACCCCCGCCCTTGGCTGCCGGGTAGTGACTGTGAGTGATCAGGGGTGGCCACAGCTGCGACTGAGTGGCGATCACTCGGTGGCGACCGAGACGCACCTGTGTACAAAGCTCCAACGCAGGGTCAGATCTCCAAGCCTCAGAATATGCCATGGGCAGTGCTCGTACAAATTGCTTTTGAAAAGCACATGTGCATTTTTGTGCTTTTTCTTGACCAGCCTGCTTTTTGCACTTTTTGTGATTTTTTTTTTTTTTTTTTTGGCCTCAAAGTATTTTTTTGCTGATTTTGGGAAAATATTGATACAGATAGTAATTTTTATGCATTTTAAGGAATCTAAAATGAATACCTCAGAGCTTTCCTCAGATAATAATTCACAAAATGCAAGTTATCCACTTCATAAGCCTTTTGTACTGCCTGAAAAAAGTAAAGGAAAAATGCTACAGAAAAATAACCCAAAATTAAAAAGGATAAAAAATTTTTTTTGGAGATGTTTCTTTGAATTTGTAAGTGTGTGGTCCCAAAGGGTCATTACCACATGCTTAGAGTAATCACCATCGGTCTGTATGTGTGTATGTGTGAATTTTGGGCAGGGGGGGTAACTCAACATGGTGAAATTTAGCTAGGATCATTTTCAGGCCATTTTGAGCATTTTTCATTGTTTTGGCAATGTTGAGTTCATTGTTTTGGCAATGTTGAGTTACCCCCTGCAAATGCTAACTTAACATGGGCTGGCAGGCTAACTCAGTGCTCATACGAAGTGCTTTCAAAAAGCACATGTGCTTTTTTAAGCATGTGGTCCCAAAGGGTCTTGACCACATGCTTAGTGTAATCACCATCAGTCTGTGTGTGTGTGTGTGTGTGCAATGTGCTCCTAACCAGGGGGGTTGGGGGGTTGGGGGCAAAATGTCTAAAATAATTTTTATGAAATTTTTTAATTTGTATTTAACAATTGGTTAATTTGTTTAGAAGGCTAGAGCTGTTGGTGTAGTGGAAGAGGTGGTGTTTTTTTTTT
>JAAUXT010019878.1_pt1 | contig 14148 bp, 14 predicted proteins | sample 7278171 | NCBI WGS metagenome assembly JAAUXT01 (sample SAMN14350112, study PRJNA611818) | marine sediment metagenome | isolation source: surface marine sediment (1.8m) | place: French Polynesia: Moorea | collected 2018-08 | reverse complement strand
TGAGCAGTGAGCGTGAGCGCGAGCGTGAGCGCGAGAGAGTGAGAGGGAGAGAGAGAGAGGGAGAGCAAGATAGGAGAGAGGAGAGAGGGAGAGAGAGAGAGAGAGGGAGAGAGAGAGAGAGGGAGAGAGAGAGAGAGAGAGATGGAGAAGGAGACAGTGAAAGACAGACAGTGTGAGAGAGGATTAAGGTTAGGGTTAGGGTTAGGGTTAGGGTTAAAGAGATAGCAGAGAGAGAGAGAGAGAGAGAGAGAGAGAGAGAGAGAGAGAGAGAGAGAGATGGATGGATGGATGGATGGATGGATGGATGATACGAGGGAGCGAGAGAGAAACAGAGACAGAAACAGAGGAGAGGGGAGAGAGGGGAGAGAGTTGGGGGATGGAACAAAGGAGACGAACAGAACTATGCTTCTCGGCGGAGTGAGTGAGTGTGAATCAGGTCTCAGCCGCCGGGGAAGCCTCACTGCGCGTCGCGCTGTGTGAAGGTCGCTCTCCAGACGGCGCCATCAAAAATTCACACGAGGCCACGTGACACGCAGGCTCGGAGCCTCAGTGTGGCTCAAGGGCCTCTCAACAAAACGTGAAACACGCGAGGGAACAGAGGACAACCGTCATGACCCCTGAGCAACTCCGGAGTCGTGTGTACTTCCTGTTGTGCAATCGAACCACGGTTAATCGAACCCTTGATTTGAGGTTCGATCCCACATGATTCTTTCCCACTGTCCTCCTAAGCTGCGCATCCACCCAGCTTCAGGTGGAAAAAAACGCATACCCCACCCAAGATCTGGGCTTCCACTCTGGAGCTCAGGTAGGTACTGGTAAACAAAACTATTCAAGCCATACTAGTATGAGTAGCTTGTATGACCTGGTCAATGGATATGGGAGGGATCAGCTCCTTTCGCCTGATGGTTTGATACGAACCAGCCCAGTCAGCTGAAGGCCTGCAGAACGATGCTGACCTGGACACCCCAACGTAACATTCATTGTGGTGGAACAAGGCATGCCGCGTGAACAACCAAGAATTGTTGGGTCACACGTGAGGAACACGCGATGCTCGTGGACCCCAAAATTTGAGCAGCAGCTGAACCCGCAGATGCACCGTATGAGTCGCTGAGAGAACCCGATACTCGTCACCTTCTGGTTGGAAGACGCTATCGACGCGATGTCGACACGACGAAACCGGACACTCCTGATTCCAGCGTTAATAATGGAGGAACTTGATTGGCTGTTCACAGGTTGAAAAGGCGTGGTTGTGCACCTGCATGCGCGTCCGCGTGTGAAATGATGGTGTGTGTATGCGTGTGTGCGTGTGTGTTTCTGCATCTCTGTGTGTGGTTGGTTGTGTACTGTCAAAGAGCAGGGTGAGGCAGACAGGCAGACAGACAGACACACAGACACACAGACACACAGACACACACACACAAACACAGACACACAGACACACAGACACACAGACACACAGACACACAGACACACAGACACACAGACACACAGACACACAGACAAACAGACAAACAGACAGACAGACAGATAGACAGACTCCCCACCCAGCCTGGTTGCTGAAAACCAGACAGCTGTTGCGCCCTGTTCGTGCGTTTGCCTCTTCAGACCCACAGCCTTGGTTCTGCCGACGGTCGCGTGCGGAGGACCCATCACTGTCGCTGCGGCCTCAGGCCGAGGTCACGTGGCGTGCGTCATGGGCTGCGTCACTGCGTATGTCCCGGGGACGTGTGTGAAATGTGAGGTTTGTGTGATGGTTGGACAGGTGGGCGGTGCGTGTATGTTTGGCCTTGTTCACATGGGATGCGTGGTGCGCTGTGTCTCATTTTGCTGCAGTGACAAAATGTGGACTCAGGTCAAGAAGGATCCAGGGTGGCAGCGTCTTTTGACTTTCTGATGACGTATGAAGTGTGAATCAGGCTCCGATACAAGTGTGTTTGAGGTCAATGTGTGCTGCTGGCGTGTGAGGGTTTGAGCGTGAGGTGTGTCAGGTGTGTGTGTGTAGTGTCAGTGAGGTGTGTGTTGTGTGCGCGTATTTGCTGGGTGTGTGGTGCGTGTGGGTTGCGGGGTGTTCGTGTGTGCAGTGTGCGCGGTGTTTGTGAGGTGTGTGTGTGTTAAGTGGGTGGTGAATATTGTTTGCGCTGTGTGTGCTAATTATGCAGTTGTGCGCATTGAATTAGTGTGTGTCTGTGTGTGTTTGTGTCTGTGTAGTTTACGAATGTGTTCGTTCCTTTGACGTTCAATTACCTGACCAAGGTCATCGTGTGTGTGTGTGTGTGTGTGTGTGTGTGTGTGTGTGTGTGCGTGTGTGTGCGTGTGTGTGTGTGTGTGTGTGTAATGTACGTGTGTAATTGTGCTTTCTGTGAAGTGGGTAACAAAGCCAGGCAGCTCTGTGTAATAAGGCTCGAGCCTCGGGACGTTCCTCGTTATTGTCCCCGCTACACAAAGCGAGTCGACGCGGAATCCTTCCTTCTGGCCAAACCTGCAGCCCGCATGTTCAGAGTAAGGCAGAACGGGGAAGAATGGCACAGGAAGACCAGAAGGTCTCGGATTCTCAGAGATGCACTCAGGTCACTGTCGGATTCGTTTGCCTGCAGAACCTCAGGTGGAAACTTCAGGATGAACAGGTTCCAGGCACCTGGATTTCCCTCATAAGATTCTCCATGAAAGGCATCAAGGGTTTTCACATTGGTGACGCAGCGACAAAAAAAATTGACGCCCGCATCAAAAATTTGTGATCAGTCTGGACCGATAATTTGATGCTCTTGATTGGGCATCATGTTGACTTTGACACCTGCGCATTAAAATTTTGACGTGCGCGTCAAAAATTCTGACCCCTCCCAGCCAATGTGAAAACCCTTATTTTGTCACGATGCCTGAGGTCGGACTTCAGACACATTTCCACGCCCCGTCACTGGGCTTGCGCAGACACAGAGCACTCCTGGACACGCAGTGACAGACCCAACGGAGAACTTCAGGCTTCTGGCCCCTCAAACGACCGCAGAATGCCCCATTTGCCCCACTGTTCCAAATTCTTGCTGTCCGCTTGGTCCATTTGTTCACCGTTGGAGCGCAAGGCGAATTCTCAGTTCCAAACCTGATGAGAGGAGGCAGCTCCCATGCGGAGATGCAGACTACACACACACACACACACACACCATTCACACGCACACACACCATTCACACACACGTACACACACACCATCCACACACCATCCACACACATGCACACATACACCATTCACACACACGCACACACACCATTCACACACACGTACACACACATCTACACACACGCACACACACCATCCACACACACGCACACACACCATCCACACACACACACACACACACACACAGACGCAGACACGCCCCTGGACCCCTCCACGGCCGCCTCCCCACCGCCGTGGGAGCCTGAGTCTCCGCGAGACATTCAGCGCCCCTAGAGGGAGAGGAGCCCGGTCACGCACACGCGCACCTGCACCCGTCCCACACTCATTAGCGCAGGCTGCACGCGCCTCTTCTTCATAGCGCTGGAGGTGGACAAAAACTACCTGGGATATAGAGTCACGTTGGGTGCGCGATACCCAACGGCACCAACACTTGTCAATGAAGTCGGATGTCTTGTTTTCGAGGCGACTCCCATTGGATTGAACACAGGTGGGCGCAAAGCTGAGCCACGGATCTTGGTCAAGAAACGTCTGGCTGTAAAGTGGTTTGGGTGAACAGATGATTCGTATGTTACGACGAGCAGATCATATTGGGGGCCTGCTTCCCTCTTGCGATACAGCTTCTGACTTCAAATCTGAATATTCGTTATCTCAACACAGACCCCTGAATATCAAGCTGGGATGCCAACCAGTGCGTGCCTTCGTCTTGTTCATTTCTGTACTCATCGCAGCTTTCTGTCTTTTGTTTCTTCCAGGGTCCTCCACTAACTGTAGCGAACTGAAGCGTGGGCTCGTCCACTCGACTGGTGCGCACCCGCAGAGGCGATTCACCGACCAACCAGCACGTCCAGTGACCGTCGGAAAGTTCTGGATGAACACCTGTAGCTTGTGATACAACTTCAGTGGAGTTTGACGACTGTCCCTGCTGGAACTACCGGTTTATTGCAGAACCCCATTGTCAAAAGCTACAGACCTGGAGTCTTGTTTCTGTGTGGTTGCAGGATAATCCTTGAACACCAAAACTGCAATGGAAATTTAGAACACATACAGTGACCATTGAACCAGCAGGCCTCAGGAGCAGAGACCCAGTGCCAGTTGATCTGTTCTACCACGCATCACATCACACATTCAACTGGTCTGAATCTGACCTGATTTGAACACGTCGGAATATCGCACTTCCGGCACCAGAGCGGCGACCACCAGAGGGAGCAGCAGCAACGGTAAAGGGCTGAAGCTCTGACCTCCACACGACGGAACCATGTCCCTCCTCGGAAAATGGTCAGGTAAGTGACCCTTTCTAGTTTGCGCTCAGTTTCTTTTTCAGCAGACAGTTCTTCACGCGTACGCTTTGCTGTGCGAGCAGTGTTTTCAATATCCAGGGCATGGACCCTATGAACTGAGCTTTCTGTCCTGAGATGGGGTTTTCTATGGTGACGGACGGGCCGTCAAATGTGTTGTCACGTGGGTGTTCCAGCTGTCTGATCAGGTGCAGGTCATGGAAGGAGTATTGAAGGTTTTTACCTTCACAAAATGCGCGGATTAACTTTCTCACCATGGTCGGCCTCTCCCTGGTGTCGGCTTCATCAATCCAATGCTGGGTCAAACGGTTTTCACATTGGTGACGCGCGGTCGTCTTTTTGACGTTGGCGTCAAAATTTAACATTGAACCCAATGATGAAATTTTTGACTTCAGCCCAGAAAACGACCACGCGTCACTCAATGTGAAAACCGCTTCAGCCGCCGCCAGTCTCGTTGTGTCTGGAAGACACCACGGGTGGTGATCCCGTGGAGTTTTGTGTTCGGACATCGCCAGAGTGGTGGGACACGCGCAAGACGTTGTCCGGATGCGGATTGTGTGCGGAAATCTGAAAGATTCCAGCGTGTTCCAGTGAAGCCACAGCCAAGCTGCTTTTGGCTATAGCAAGGCCTCTGAAGGTGTGAGAAATATGCTGGCTTCAGGAGTTTCCTTCCTCTGTGGGAATGAATGCGTTCGGAGGTACGAGGTAGTATCAAGATATTCTGTCACTCTGCATGTTCAGCAGCGAAGTCACTTGGGCAAAGAATCAGCAAGTCTGACATTGTCTTGAGTCAACCACCCGTGTCTGTTGCCAAAACACGCTGAACATGAAGACTGACAGCTGACAGAAACTCTTGATACTACTTCGTGTACTGTTCTGCCGTTCATTCCATCATTCTTCCTGCACACTCTTCTGATCTGATGAAAAACCCTGAGCAAGGAGATAGATAGTTGATATCCCGTGGGGCAGGCATAACTCCATCACACAGCTGATCACAGTGTTCAGGAGTGGAGGTGTGCATGCATGTCCTTGCACACTGGAGGACACCCAATGGCAATGTCTGGGTAGTTGATGCCTTTCTGTTGACCAGTTGATAGAAGATTTATTGAAAGTTTTTTTCATCCATTGGTGAATGTGTTCCTGTGTGCAAGATATATGAAAGGGCTGTTGATTCATCTGCTGTGTTACCACACCAGCTTTCACAGCGATTGTGTCAAAGTAAAGAATTGTTCTTGTTTTCTGTTTGGTGTCCTGTGCTGAGTGGGACAATCATCAGTGCCAAACTGAATGTGCAGCTGCACGCACAAGGTACTTGTGTCTATGACAGGACACGTGTTTTGTCTGGTACAGGCACACATGATTGTAATCAAAGGGGAAAAGTCACAGAAAGTCAGAAAATAGTCCTGTGCAAACGAGTGTGTTTGACGAAAATTTGGATTGACCATCAAGGTGTGTTGTTCTCACAAAAGACTCAAGATAAAAATATGAGAAGGTGCCCAATTGAACTCAGATGCTTAATTAGCAAAGAGAACAACTTACAATGTTCTGTATTCAAGCAGGATATATGTTGTGACCACGAGAACTGAACTGGACATCATCGGATTGTTGCAGCAACAGAAAAAACTTTGTCAGTGTCATTTCTTCTGCTTGAGCTGTCCACTTGTCTCTTTTGTGGAAACTAGAACAACCAGAAGTACAACTGGGTTGCTGAGGGCATCTGAAGGAATGATGACAATAATCCAGCCCAAGAGACCAATTGGATACTGCTTCAAGAAAACAAGGACAAGAAAAAAGATACTAGGTGTTAACCAACCAAAAGAATTGAAAAGACAAAGGAGGCACAGTTGAATAGTTGACTTGGTGCCCAATGTCCTGTTTGTTCCAGATTCCAGACCTGAGTGTTTGATGTGCGCCGCCATCTTTATGTACAGAACCCCATTTGATACAAGGAAACACAACTGAATTGTAAACAAAAATGCTAAAATGAACAATGTTGGTGACAGAACTTTGAGAGGATCTGCAAAAGGGAAGCAGAGGGGAGTTGGAATTTTGCTGCCAAGAGTGACTAAACATGTAACTCCAACAGCAATGCTTACACTTAACATTTCAAGAAATACTACCCATTTGGCGACAAACTTGCTTGATTTAAATTTAGAATGCAAAGGATACTTTGTCACACAAAATCTTGAAACAGCCATTAAGATGCTAAGAATCGGGTCTGAGAGGCAGAAATTCATGATACTGAAAAACCCAAAGGAACAGGGAAAACTGGTCTTCCAGGTTTCTGCTGCTGAAACAAAATACAGTTCACCATAAAATTGATTTCCTCCCCCGATAGTTGCCAGGTATATACAAATAAAAAGATTGGTCACACACAGAGATAGAAGAAGAAGATTAAATGGCTCCAATTTGTTTTTATTCTTTGCATCTTTCAAAGCATAAAGCAGAAGTAACATATTGATTATAAAGATGCCAACAGACAAACAGAAGTACAAAATATGGAGCAGTACACTCTGAATTATTTTGGGGTGGAAGATATACCAAGGCTTACATTTGTTACACATTGTTTGACTGGGCACAAGAAGGCAAATTAGCAGCTGATCAGTGATAACAAGGTCCACAGAAATACTGCTGAAGATCCCAGTCTCAACAGAAAGGAAATAATTGTTTTTCACATTGAATACTGTAACATGTTCAACATTCTCAAAAGTGTTTTGGGGTAACACATTGATCTTGTTATTTTCTAAAACAAGGCTAAAAGAGGACAAAATATTTGTGAAAGTTTCTGATTTTACAGTGGATATGTTGTTGGATTTTAATGACAAAAATTTCAATTTTGCCAAATTTGAAATGCAGTTCTTTGACAAAGTTTTCACATTATTTTCTGAAATATCAGCCCCTACAATACTTTCTCCATTGTTATTGTTGATACAAATTTGAGTGATCCTGTTGCGTGTTAAATTGAGAATGAGAATGTCATTCTGGAGTATTGTTTGAGTTTGTTGCAACATACATGAAACAATATGATAGACAACATAAGGGAGTTTGCTGAGTTGTCCATAAGACAAGGTGATGTTTTCACATTTTATGGCCAGGTTTACACAAAAACATTCTTCAAGGCACTCTCTCCTGTGTAATGGGCACATTAATTCATCATCACCTTGAGGACAATCATTCAGTTCATTGCAAACATCGAGTAGTGAAATACAAATGTATGATTCTCTGCATTTCAACATGTCTTTGCAAATTCTTTCTTTTGGACACAAGCTTGATGCCTCATCAAAACCATAGGGACAATCCCACTTTCCATTGCATACATGGTTCCAAGGAATGCAATAGAAACCAGGACACTTGAATTTTGCATTGCATTCAAAGTTTGTACATTGTTGTACATGAGATCCATCTTGGCAAGGCAATAACTTGTTGAGGCCAACTCGATAGACACATATGTCAGAGAAAGTAAACATGTTTGAGCTGTTAATTTCGCATGGAAACTTCGGTGTTTGGAAATATTCCTGTGCTGGCAAAATGATGGACTTGCTCTTGAACATCTGATTATTTGTCCTTCTTCTTGTAATGAAAACAAAACTCTTGCATTTCCTCTTTTTTGAAAAATAGAACAAAGGAGAACTATGGCAGGTTTCCAACTTGATGTTTGGAACTTCATCAGAGCTTCTACTGGAAATATTGTGATCTTCACAATCACCAACTCCATCGAGAATGTATGCAGAAGAAATGTGCTGAATGTTGAGGCAGCGAAAGAAAGCTGATGACTTCTTTGTACCTGCCAATGAGGCAAACGAGCAGGACAATAACACACCATCATTTAGTGTGCTTGGAAAAATAAGAGCCTTCTTCACCATGCCAACACTGTGAAAGAGAAATGAGTTTGGTGGTGTCCTGCTTATCAAGAGATGCAGGTCCACTATCATCATTGACCTCTTGTTGGTAGCCAGATATAATATTTCAAACAATTTTGTGGCGTAGTCATTGGATATGGCCACAAGTCCTTTGCTGCATGCAGAAGAACATGCCCATGGAAAGAGTATTGTTGATTGCATGCATTCTTTTCCAAGTTCCCAGAAAGAGAAACACATTCTCTTGTAGGCAATTTGTGCTGCAGTGCACACTGTTTTTTGCATGTCAGAAAGACTTTGGTTCAATTTGTGTTGTGATTTGTTTGCACACACTATATTGGAGAGCAACTGTTCATCACAACTGACTGGTAACCAAGCAGGTTCAGCCAGATTAGCAACAAGCATAACAGTGCACAAATTTTCTCTGTTTGCTGTTGAACCATTTGTAAAATGACTGACTTCGCCAAATTGGCATTCTTCATATGCCTGTCGTAAAGCTGTTTCACGGATGTCGTGACATACCGGCATTTTCATTCCTTTGAACTGTCCACCCTCCACCAATTTGTCCTTCATGTTGAGCAATACTGAAAAAATAGTTCTTATGGTCTTCACGGAGTAGGAAATGGTTGGCATTTCAGTATTTTGCCAAGCCTGGAATGACACAGGATTTTCCATCCAGATGTACCAGTGCTGAAAACATAGAGATATATACGTGTTTTGTTTGGCTTGTCTCAGAATGCATCAACTTCCATTGTGGAACACAGACATCTGTGTGCAGCAAGATTGAGAAAACAAGAAAGAAAATTGGCCAAAATATGAAAACTTCTGACCTGTCTGAATTTTTTGTTTGAGAACTGTTTCAGTCCCAAATAAACAGCTTCCATGGGGAAGATGTTGGACACTTTCAGAATGCTGAGGAACTCCTCCAAATCTTGTCTGTTCAAAAACTCCAGTTGAGAAACACGTAACTTTTTGCACATCTCATTTGTCTCGTTCCATGAAAACATCTTTGGCGACGAAGTCAGTGATTTACACTCCAGTACCAGTGGCAACACTTGGTTTGGATGCAAAAACAATGTGTTGTTTTCCATGTACTTCACAAAGTAGTAAACGTTATTTTTGGAACTAGATCTGCAGAAAGACTGTTTTGTGAAGCCTGGAATTTCAGCAAAGTGAGACAAAATTCCTGGAAGGTCATGCAGGGGGCATCTTTTGTGTTCATCTGAACAGGCAAAAACGCTTCTAATTCCAGACTTTAGCCAGCCAATGCTCACATTAAGATTCTTTGGGTGAGAGAAAATCTCAGTGGAACTTATTTGTCCCTGAAGAGCAACTGAAAACTGGTTGCGATCATTTCTGGGGGTCATCTTCTGCTTCAGGATGCTCATCTGTGGTTGTGATACCTCAACACTGGCACTTTTACAATAAAAGCTGTGCCTGAAGTGATGGAACTTCACACCCTGAAATGGACCAAACAAAACTTGTGTGACAAAACGTTTCTTCATTTGAAGTACAAATTCACCATTTGTTCAATCAGGGAAAGTACCAACACCACCAAGCAGAAGATTGTGTGTGTCCTGTCAGGCACAGTACAAAATGGATCCACAAAAAATCAGAGTCCTTTCTGGTATAGATGGAAAAAAGAGTGGTTGGTGTTGCATTGTGGGTTAATGAGTGGGTGTACCCTTGTATGTGATGTGGTGCCCATAAGTAATCATAAATGGTGGCTTGTGTTCACACAAACAGTGATCAAGAAGTGGTATTTCTCTGAGAATGTGTACTTTCAATGAGGTTCCCAACATGGACTCGGACACAAGGAATCACAATTGAGTAATCGATGGAACTGAGTTTACTGGGCAACAGTGGAACAGTTTTTACCTTTGTGTGGACCTCAAGTTGCAGTGTTGGATCATGCTGTAGAGTAGGACTGTGAGTGGTTTGGTTGTGCACCGTGAGGACCAGGATGTGATCCTCTTCACTTCTCAGCTTTACTGGATCATGATTCAAAACAATACCCACATGAGAATGAAAGATTGACGATCCACTTTGTTCTGAGCAAGGCAAAAACATAATGTCCAGCCAACTGAACCTTGGATACCCATTGAATGTGAACACCAATGACTTGGAGCTTCTGGGCATGCTACTGGACATGTTGACCTGATAATTGATGGCTTCATTTCCAGTATTCCTAATGTTCATTGCCAGTTGCAATGAAGTAGCCTTTTCAAAATAACCAAGCTGTCCTTCTTGATAAACATACTGGTATTCATCAGGTGTTAATTCCCATTCTTGTTTGTCTTTCCATTTGCTGAGTTTAAAGTCTTCTTTTTCATTGTGCACAAAATCAACTCCACCAATTCTGAAGTATTGTCTCTCTCGTTCACTACTGAATTCAATGTGAGCAGGAAAGTATCCAGAGAACACCAACTTGTGTGTTCTTAGTTCTGATATAGCAGCGTAGAAAATGAATGAAACTTTACACTCAAGCCAAAGTTTGCTGGGGAGAAAAATATCAGTAATAATCTGGACTGTTGTACACATTGAATAGTTTACCCTGAGGCACACAACACCTTGAATTATTGGGTCAGAAAGATCACAAGGATTTGCATCTGCAGTGTTCTGCTGAATATACTTACAGGTATGAATTGTGACAACATTGCAAGGTGACTGTGTGATTGTTACTGACACATTTATTGAACTGTAATGTCTGTATGCATACCCAACAACAAGTAATTTCTTTTTGTTTGAGTAAATGTTTTGCACATTTGCTGCATTTGCATATTTGCTTGTACACAAGAGTTTCTTTTGCAAAACCAGATTCGTTGCTGTGATTTCAAACACTGCCAGGCCACCATGAAAGCAACCAGGCATTTCATCTCCCACAAAGTCAAGTCTGGTGATGGATATTTGCATGTTTAGAGTTGTTTGAGGCACAACAGCCTTTTTTGCAGATGAAGACACTGGAAGAGATATCAAGAGCTTCTTCAGAAGAAAATGATATTTTGTTGCCAACATTGAAATCTATTGTGTCAGAGTGAGCCCTGAACTGGATGAATTCAGAGAATATTATATTTGACTGGTTTTGGTTTTGCTCCAACATGACAATGCACTGAAAACTTGCTGTGGTGACATTTTTGTTGCCCAACTTGAGCTTTTTGGACAACATACCAGGGCCATGAAACACGTGTGTCTCGGTGCTTGATTGGAGACCACGTGTTTTCCTTTGATGAAGAGAAATCAGGTTTGGTTTTGGACACAACAATGTGCCACACTGCCTTTTGTCTTCTCATGGTGTACTTTTTCAAAACAGTTTCCACCAAGTTCACCTCAGATGAAACTTGCAACTTCCTCTCAAACTTAGTGTGCATCTGGCTATTGTGTGTCATGATGTCAAAAAGTATGTTACACTCAAAATGGACTGCAGTAGAAAATCTCAATGTGGAAGTCACTTTGTGTCCTCCTGGAAAGTAGGAAAAGTTGCTGTAAACACCACAAAAAGCTGCATCTGAATCACTTAGTATGGTGCTGATTGACAATGAAAAAGTGCATGAGTCTAAGTGCAAATTGCTGTGGATAACAAGCCTCCTGATCCATAGTTTTGTTGACAAGGTTTTTGAAAGGCAAACACACCAACTTCTTGTTGCCTTGCCATAAAAGCGGACGGAATACTGCTCTCTTTTTGTGAGAATTAGTCCTTGCCATGCTGTGTGGAACAACAGGTCTGTTGTGCACTTGTGACATGTCAGTTTCAAGTCATATTTTTCACAATACAGATCATCTCCAATCATTCGAGCAGGTTTCAGTGTATTTCTCATCAGCTTTAACACAAAGCAAACATTCTTCACAGGAAACAAACCATAAGAGACACCATAATTGGCTTTTGATATGAAAGCATGAACATATTTCATCCATTCCTTGACATTTCTAGCATTGCCTGTTGTTGTTGACAGGCAAAAGCACACAAGCAGGTAGTGCTTTCCTCTTATCCTTGTTCTCATCAGTTGCAATGTGTCCACCACGTTGCTTGGGCCTTACTTGTGGTCTTTGTTGAAAAAAACCCAGATGAATCAAGTTGTTGAACATCAAGCACTTGACACTTCACAAAGAACTTTCTTTGTGCAGATAATTTCACCTGTTCAGTTGGACAATCACAGACTAACTGCTGAATGAATCAGGATTGCACAGCTCTTGTCAAGAAACTGTAACAAACAATCAGTAGAGAACAACAAAAGAAGTTCTGACAATTCCTTTTCCAAGCTTTTCTTGTAAAGTCATCAAAATATTGAGACATTTTTTCAACTGTATTTCAATTTCTTTTGTTTTTGCATGGTATTGGCAAGTGATACTCCAGTCTTCTTGTTGGTAACAGTGCTCTGGAAATGGGAAACTTGACGCATGTTCCTTGTATCCAGTGAAATATCTCATTGTCGCTGTGGGGGAAAGAACACAAAGATTGTTCTTGTTTCTACAACGTGTTTCTGAAAATGCCACACTCAAATCAACCTGGGCAGATAAATTTGAAAGAAGTGCATTCTGGACAAAGAAAGGTTGGATGTCAATAAAACACATATTTAGCAATCAGTCATCTGGGGTTCAACTAGCCACCACATCATACTCATTTCATGCTGTCAAGTTCTCACAAGAATATTTTATGACATGTTGCAAAAGATGAACAAATGAAGACACAAGCGACCCGAATTCAAAACCAGGTAATTTTTCTGAGCACACTGGAAAACTTTCAACATCAAGTTTGCTTCAGCTCTTGAGACACTCATTTGGCGCAGAACACCAAAGCAAAAAAATTGCAATCTCAGAAGCCGTTTTACTATCGTATGTTGCTGTACTTTCAATTGTTGGAAGGTTTTTGTTGTTGCGAGATGTATGTTTCAAAAGGTATGAAGGTCTCATTTGTGGTTGCACAGCAACTTTTCAACACCCATTTCAGTTTCACAAAAGACAGCAACATTTGGCCCAGTGAGGCTGTGCAACTAAACCAACCAGGTTCTCCTCTCACTGGGGTTGTCATCTACCAAATGAGTGTTCTTGGACAGTGATTTGAATCTGCTCCAACCATCTCCCTTTAACGTTTTCACTCCAAGGGGGACAAGTGCAATTTTGTCTTTTACAAATCCGGTCCCCAAATTCGAGTGGTGTTTTCAACAAATCTCCAAATTTGTATGAAATCAGTTCCAACTTGTTCCAGACTATTGTGTGGCCCAGCGCCACTGTGGGTGCGAAAAACACTCGACACCATTCGGAACTCTCGCCGGCCTTGAGAAAAAATAAGAAAGAAGCGGGAGCATTGAGTCTCGCAGAAAGAACTGGGACCTTGAGTCGTTGTGAAAGGACCGGGGCCTTGAGAGTCGTTAGTGGAGGATGTGGGAGGCTTGAGCCGTTTAGAAAGAAGCGGGACCCAGATTCGTAAGCCGATTGCGGCCCATTATGTCCTGGATCCCATCACATCGCAGATCCAGGGTCCATCAGCCGAATATGGTGGGGCAGATTGTGTCTCGCGTGGTCAAGAAGTTGCACAGAGGGTCCAAAGGACTGGGATCCAAGCCGCCGGCCCCCCCGCCCCCCCCCCCGCGCGCGGCCCCGCGGCCGGGGGGGGGGGGGCGGGGGGGGGGGCGGGGGGGGGGGGGGGGGGGGGGGTGGCGGGGGCGGGGGGGGGGGCTGAGACGCAGGGGGGGCGGGGGGGCGGGCGGGCGGGCGGGCTGGCGGGCTGGCTGGCTGGCTGGCTGGCTGGCTGGCTGGCTGGCTGGCTGGCTGGCTGGCTGGCTGGCTGGCTGGCTGGCTGGCTGGCTGGCTGGCTGGCTGGCTGGCTGG
>JAAUXT010072228.1_pt1 | contig 14154 bp, 16 predicted proteins | sample 7278171 | NCBI WGS metagenome assembly JAAUXT01 (sample SAMN14350112, study PRJNA611818) | marine sediment metagenome | isolation source: surface marine sediment (1.8m) | place: French Polynesia: Moorea | collected 2018-08 | reverse complement strand
ACATACATACATACATACATACATACATACATACATACATACATACATACATACATACATACATACATACATACATACATACATACATACATACATACATACATAGATCTACACATACACACACAAATCCAGTGTCTTGCAAAGAATATTAATCCTGTGGTCTGACTTATTCCCGCGCACAGGTAGCCCGTTCCAGTTCACAGTCGGACCCATCACGGACGGCGGCTCCCACAAGGTGCGCGCCATCGGACCCGGGCTCGAGCGCGGCGAGGTCAACAAGAAGTCCGAGTTCAACATCTACACGCGCGAGGCGGGCGCCGGCGGCCTCTCCATCGCTGTCGAGGGACCGAGCAAAGCCGAGATCGACTTCCAGGACAAGAAGGACGGGTCCTGTAACGTCGCCTACACAGCCACGGAACCAGGTGCGTTTCACTCGCTTTGACATCTCAGGTGAAGAACTTTCATGGCTCAGAAGGGAACAGTGCACGCCAAGTTTGGTTTTCGTCACGATAGAGATTGTGTATCTTCTCTCTGCAGACACCGTTTTCAGTTTCACATCGTGTTGCCCTCTTGTCCCACAGGCGAGTACCTGGTGTCGGTGAAGTTCAACGACCAGCACATCCCCGACTCGCCCTTCAAGGTGTTCGTGTCGCCGGCAACGGGCGATGCGCGCAAACTCACGGTGAACGAGCTGCAGAACCAGGGACTCCAGGTGCGTTTGGGCTTCTTCCCTCTGGTCCAGAAAATTGCTCACGTGACGTTGCTAGGGTGATCAGTGTTGTCAGCGTGAGTTCACAGCGTCAGTCCTTTGGGAAGTTGACATCTTGATGCCAATACGTGACGACCTCTGTTCCTCTTGCAGATCAACAAACCCGCGGCGTTCACCGTCAACTTCAACGGCGCGCAGGGCAAGTTGGACGCGCGCGTCGTGGCGCCCTCCGGTGCCGAGGACGAGGCCATCATACAGGAAGTGGACAAAGGTATCCGCTCGCTGTGCGCGCAGTACAAACTGCGCTTCGACGGACTCACCAGAGGCGGACCCTGATCTCTGTGTTGTGGAAAAGATTGTCAGTGAACGGGTTTGCAAACACTGCGGTCTTCAGAGCTCATTGGACAAAAATGTCCCCAATCAAGAAAGTGCTGGGTGCAGGGGCTGATGTGAACCCGGTATCCTTGGAAGAAATATCACAGATCACCCACTCACCTGACAGACTTCTTCCCCACAAAAAAACTGGTGTGCATATTTGTGGAGCTGTTGCTGGATGTTGAGGATCATGTCCACTTCGCCCAACCCCGTTGGCGATTGTCGAACTGAGTGTAATGTCTCTCCTGTATCACTTGCGTGTACAGTGTACTGGTATTCGCGTATTCTGACATATATTTCAAATTCTTCTTCACCGAATGGCTGTGTGGGTTGTAGCAATTTTGTTGAGGGTTAGTTTCGCTCCATTTGCATTTGAAACTGACCAACTTCTACCTCATGGAACGAAACTTCGCCCTCAAGCAAAAAGATTACAACTCACTGAAGAAATGCAGTTATGGAAGGAAATGTGCTGTGAATATCCCTCGCAGGAAATTCGGAAATTGTTTTGTGTAATTCTTTTGACTGTATCTGTCAACATACCGTGTTGAGTATTTGCGTGGTAGATCCACATGTATTCGTGAATTTGAAGTTTTCGTCCAATAAACAAGTAGAGTGGAATATCGGAGGGGCAGAAATGACATCGCTGTTCAAAAGCGAGGGACTTGTCAAGTCTCTCTCTGCTGGCAGCTGGTATGCTGTTGTCTTGCGGAACAGCTCAAGTTTCAGATTGACGAAACAACAATTCCAATTGCTGTGAAACACAGAAATCTGGCTTTCTGAAATGTTCAGTTGCGTTTTGGTTTCAGCAGTTTGTGCGCGCCGCCACTTGAAGCCACTGTGCACCTCGCTCTGATCAGTAATTGGAATTTTGACATGTGACACTTGATTATTGTGAACGTGAACTGAGCACTCGCTTCCTTCCACACTGCATTTCTGTTTTGACGACTTTGTAACCTCTGCTACAACCATGGCCACGTAGCACTGTTTACAAACGGAGTTTTGTTGATGGTTTGTGTTGCTGCTTGGCTCTGCAGATCGCTACGCAGTTCGCTTCATCCCGCGAGAGAACGGGGTGCACTACATCCACGTGCGTCTGAACGGGTCCCACATCCCCGGGTCCCCGTTCCGCGTCATGGTCGGCAAACAGGACGCTGACGCCGGCAAAGTGCGCGCGTACGGTGACGGCCTCTCCAGGTGAGCGATTTGTGCAACAGCTCTGAACGTCAACAAAACCAACACCACGTTGCCGCAGTGAAATGATCAAACGTGTCTCCGTGTTTCAGGGGTCAGGTGGGTCAGCTGTGCAAGTTCATCGTGAACACTGTGAACGCCGGATCGGGCGCGCTCGCCGTCACCGTCGACGGACCCAGCAAAGTGCAGCTCAACTGCAGAGAGGTAGATCTACAGCAGCTGTTGTTTTCCCAGTGATGGAAACCACGAAAATTCACGCCCAAGGAATGATGTGTTGTGCAACAAGAACAAATGACAACGAGAACAGCTCGCGCGTTGTAGTTTCCTCCCGTCAGACACTCGACGCTGACATTGAAATGGTCAAATCATGACCCAGAAAAAATTCTCGAACACCTTGTGTATCCCTCACGACGCGTTGCTGTGTTCAGGTTGACGAGGGGTATGAGTTCACGTACACGCCGACGGCGCCCGGGGACTACCTCATCACCACTAAGTACGCCGGAAACACGCACATCCCCGGCTCGCCCTTCAAGGCCAGGATCACAGGTACGTCGCGCACTCTTGCCGTGTTACGTGTTTACCTTGGATGGGAACAAGATTGACAACAGACCGAGACTCGCGCTTCAGTGATGGTCGTTTTGCCGTGAAGTGACACTGATCCTTCGCTGACCCTTTGGTGTGAAGACCAGTCACTCTCCGTTTGACACAGAGGCCCTCTCACATTCCTACCAAAGGAATTGCAAAGGTTCAAATGAACACACATGAACACACATGTTTCTCGTCTCAGGTCAAGGAAAGGCGCCGATGGGCAGCTGGACGGAGCAATCGCAGGTCGTCGTGGAAACGGTCACCAAGACGTCGACGACGCAGCAGTTCTCGGCGCCGCCGCCGCGCCAGTCCGATGCCTCCAAGGTCATCTCGAAGGGCGCCGGTTTGAAGACGGCGATGGTCAACAAGGAGACGACGTTCACCGTCGACGCGACGCAGGCCGGTGAGTGGACAAATGGATTTCTTACTGTGTGTCGCAAACTGCGCACTGCGCACAGTTCAGCGTTTCGTCCGTTGACAAACGTAGAGTGGCGGAGCACAGCACTACAGTGCAAATGACTTGCTTCCCACTTGCTCAGTAGAAGTAGCAATGGGACAACTCGTTGCTGCGCAAAATTTGCCGGAATAAACGTGGCGGCTGTTGCAAAGTAGCGCGGCCTTTGGCGGGGGATGTGGAGCCTTGCTGTTTGTGCTTGCATTTTGTACCACAACATGATCTTGGTTTCTCCCGCAGGAATCAACATCCTGATGGTCGGGGTGATGGGGCCGAACGCGCCCTGCGAGGAGGTGCACATCAAACACATGGGGCGCTACCAGTACCACGTGAGCTACTTGGTGCGAGAACGAGGCGACTACCTGCTCATCGTCAAGTGGGGCGACGAGCACGTGCCTGGATCCCCCTTCCAAGTGCACGTGCAGTGAGGCGCGTCACGTGACGTCACTGCGCACGTGAGAGCACCGGAAGAGTGCCTGGACTGAAGAAAGCAATCACCATGGAAACGCTCGAGAGAAAACAAGTTTTCAAGAAAGCCAAAATTTTGAAGCACAAAAGGACAACTCGGCTGAAAGTGCGACTTCCTGATGGTCGTGCGCGGAGCGGCGAAGAGAATCCATGGAACAAGTCAATGTCAATGTGTGCTGAAAGTAAAAGCGTGAGTGTGCGTGCTGTCAAAAGGTTATGAGTGAAATACTGTCATTTTACAATTGAGTGTGCGTGCGTGTGTTCTAAGGACCGGTTCAGGTGCACTTCGCGTCAGTGAGAATTAATTTTTTCGAAAAGTAATGTGAGGTCAGCTGTCAGACGTAATTTGAACATTTTGTGGTTTCTGTTTCCAGTTACGAATATTTTGTTCTGTTTTTGTGACGTTCTGTTTTGTTGAAGTTTCCAAACGTGTTGCTGTGTGGAATTATTGTGTTGTGTCATGTCAGAAAACTGACAATTTGATGTTGTATCAAAACCGTTTGAAACGGGGCGGGGGGCAACAACCAAACAAAACTGAACAAAATACACGTACGTGCTTCCGCTTGTGCTCGCAACTTGTACAGAAGAGGGACTGAGTTACAGAAGAAGAATGACTGTGAGAAACTTGCAAAACTCTGTACATAGCCCCAAATGCCCAGAAATACTCGCACGTAACGCTACAATGGCCGGAAAAAGCTGGGAAAAACATTTCCACACCTGACTTTGTTTCTATGAAAAGATCTGAAGTCCATTGCACAAATTCTGCGGAGTGATGCTGTGTTTGGTGCAAAGTTTCAAATCAGGTGTGAAAATGACACTCCATGAAGAAATACACTCAGAAAACACACGCACGCAGCAGTGACCAACATAGCAAACCACTTCCACAAGGACCAAACTGCTCTTGACGCCACAGAGGCTATATTTATGCATGACGAATGCGCTAACATTCAAAGCTGTCTTTGATACCGGTTCAGTACGCGAGCGTGACAGGGACGAACGTACGTTTTCTGTAGCTTTGTTTCAGTATGAAAGCAAGTTCAGGACGAAGCAAAGTGGTAATAAATGATTTCGTAAGGTGCTTATTTTGCATGTCGAGAACCGTAGTGTCTAACTTTTATATTCTCCAGTAAAATGTACGCGAAACTGTTTTGTAGGTGGCAGTCTGAATTTCCAAGGTGCCTTTCTTCTTCGAAGCGTTGGAAATTGAGCGTGTCGCTTTTGTTGTATATTTGTACAGAATTTTGTACGATAGCGACAGCCCTTTCATTTCCTGAAAAATTGTGTTCAACGAAAGCGGTCGGAAAAGGAGACCTTCACTTTGGATGTCAAATCCATCTCTTCCGCTTGTTTCTGAGATGTGGCCAGCAGAACTGAGGCTTACTGGCCAACGCAGGCCAAGCGAACTTGTAGTCCCTTCATGTACAGAAGTACAGCAATTTGTGTACCCATTGGAGAGTTTTTGCCGACATTAGACAATAGATTGGCGGGCACAAACCCGACATTTGGTTTGTGAAACATTGGCTTCGAGTCAGGACCATCGCTCACAATCCACATTCTTCAGCCTTCGAGTGGTGTTTCACAAACGAGATGAAACTGTAAACTTACAGGCAGAAGACTTTGGCACTGTACCCTCACAAGGAAGCAGATCTGTCTTGTACAAACTCCACCTGAAACAGAATCCCCGATGTTTGAATCTTCAGTTACACATTGCGAGGGCAGCCTTGCAATCAGATGCGGCTGCAGCAGAACAAATCCTGCTGTGAACGTAGCAGGTTCTTTTGTACACATTGGAGACGCCTTCGTGCTTTAACTTGGATCAGTATTCAGTTCTCCACTGCACTTGGAGGGCGCAGAAGAGCTGCGTCCCGAGCGCGTGTTTCCTCCCAGCCCATCTGCTCGCGTCGAGTGTGTCACAGCTGTTCCTGTACTGTGTGCGGAGTCGTCATTGGACTGTAGATGTAACCTAGAGGCTTGTGTATGCATGCAACTCAACACAACACCTGTACATACCCAGCTTTTGTACGAAGCCAGTCCGCTTCGCCTGACCGATGAAGTTTTTCTCCCAACGCCACTTTTTTACGGCTGAACAGGTGCCTTGATCAATGAATTGAAAATCTTCCAGTGACCAAAAACATCCTTGCCTTACAGCACAATTCATTGTAGTTTTTCCATCAACTCGCTTTGCGAGCCACATAGTTCCTGTGCTTGGTAAACGCTCACCAATGTTTAGTTTGGAGCAGTTCGGGTGTGAGAGAGATGAGTGAGAGAGGGCGAATGTGTTCTTTTCGTTGAACAGAGCTGTAGTCTTTTCGTTGTTTCTTCTTAGTGCAGCGCTTGAGATTAAAATTGCGTTATTCACTTTCTTTGTGTAGGAACACTGCGAGCAGCCACTATTCCTCAGCTGTTACAAAACTTCATAGGAATAAAAACATTTTTTACGAAACAGCTTTTGATTTTGCTTCTAAAATCGGAAAAATGTCCGTCCGTCCAACAACTCGGAACGCCAAATGATTTAAAAGATTTATTACAAATACTCACAATACACTCTACACGAGAACACATCCAGTGACTTGTCCACCATCAACACGGAAAATCGTATGAAAACGGTTTCACCAGTTTCTCGTGTAATCACTCGTCATCTTTGCAAAAACAATGAAAAAACGTTTGCAACTTCTGGCTGTTCAGTGTCCACGACCGCTCGAAGTGAAAGCGTCTGTTTCCAAAGACAACTCGTACAATCAACAACAGTTCTCGATACACAAACGCGAGATCCACAACGAACACGCCCAGGCAAACTTCACCCAACACCACCGCTTTTCACATTGTATCTTAAAATGCACGTGTCCAAACACCAAGGCAACTTTTGACAGAAATCTGGCAGAAAGATTTCGTCAGAAGGTGACGATGGTGAATGCAACACACGAATGTGAACACAGGCGTTGACCTCGTGCAGAAAGGACGTCGTTCCCTGTCCCCGTTGAATTTGCTGTCGTTCTGGAGTCTCCCACCGAACACCTGCCTGCACGAGGTGGTGGTGGCCAAACACAATCATTTGCCAGCAGGTCACGACGGAACCTGCTCTGGACTGCGTCTCGAGCATGTTCGGCGATTTCCGGACTTGCAAATCTGCTTCAGTTCGGCAAACCTGAACGGAACTTCCTCGCACAATCACGCAACTCTCTTCTCGATGACATTTCAGTGGTTGGTGCACAAATGGTGATGGAATGTTCAGTCCAGTTTGCCTTTTGATCACGACGCAGCGATGACGTCACATGATGATGTCACGTGGACGACGTAACTCAACAACCGCAGTAAACACATGATTCTCTCATCTCCGTTTCACACCAGTGGAGAAAGCTGTCAAGGTTTGAAACTTGCCTGCAACGGCAAGTCTCACAAAACTGCCCTTGTTTACCGATACCCACGAACATACAAAATTTGAAACTTTCAAGGCAAAGTTCTGGTCAAGACCACAAAAGCACAAAGTTGAAACTTGCCAACATGACAATGTCTGCACGTACTCGCCAAAGAACGCAACACTCATCAAAAACAATCACCAACCGACTGGAGTTCTTCGGAGTAGCGCGTCCAGGTTCGGCACAACCCAAAGAATCCCTTGTTTTGACGGATCCAAGCAACCTTTGCAGTGTCGCCTTGACACAAGAAGAATACTCATCCATCTTACTTGGACGCGGTGTACACGTACGGTTTCAAATTTCCTGTCGTGCAAAGCTGCTTTTTGTCATCACCAAGAAAAGTGCAAAACGGCCCCAAAGATCCCGAGAACACCAGAAAATCCAAAATAAATAAGATTCACGTTTGGTCCTGTGTTGTCCTCAAAATGTGAACAGTGATCTGAACACGCAGTGGAAGCCACACAAAAAGTATCTTCTCTGTGGTTGTAATAAATACTTTTCACGTTATTTACACACCAATCTGCAGAATCTAAGATACCAAAGTATCTACACACACTTCTGTTTGTACATGTACAACACCGCGTTGTTGTCTGTACAAAGATTATTTACAACAAGAATGCCAGCGCGTTGAACAGCCCACGTCCGCCAAATGTACGACAGCTGATGCCACACCCACTGGCTGGTGTGGTGGAGTTAGTTCGGCCCCACTAGTTGGTGTGGTCGATCTGCCGCACCAGTAGCTGTGGAGGGTCTACTAGTTGGTGTTGCAAACAGAAACGGACCCCATCAGTTGGTGTGGCCAGAAAACAACCCGCTTTCGTCATTTCGAGGACGCGAGCTGTGAAAATAAAAACCGCTCACAAACAACGGAGAAAACCGCACTGAGATCCTCAGCTCACGAGACACAAGAACTTCAGTGTCAATGTTTCCAATGCGAACAGCTGAAATAAAAATGACTTCACAGACAAAAATTTCTGTTTGGACTTGAATATCGTAGTTTTGAACACTGAAGTCCTCGTTTCACCTCGATGCGCCTTGTTTTCGTGAATCCAGTTGAAACACATGTATCTCCAGCAAGTGAACCCACGCGATCCCTGTTGGAGAAGCTTCCCCGTGTCTCGAGCGGTTGCTCTATGTACACAGTCCAATCTTGGAGAGAGTGAGGGATGGTGTGATGGGGTGGAGGGATGGAACCGGGAACCCACGGGTCTATTCCGCTTCTCCCGCCTCTTCTCCCTCCTCACCGCCCTCCTCCTCCTCTTCTCCCTCCTCACCCTCCGCTCCTGAAACAAACAAAGACTTGTCAAAACACACACTTCACCTGTCAACGACCGATTATGACCCGAACCAAGGTGTCAAATCCTGCGCAGACCAAAAGTGAAAGGTTTTTACCTTCTTCATCGTCATCCCCTTCCACTTCCTCCACATCCTCGTCCTCTCCTTCGAAATCATCCTCTGAAAACAAAGAAACTGTCCAAATTAAAGTTTCTGAACTTTTTTCCCCATTTGGGTTTCCCAATCCGAATCAGCTCGACGACATCGGGAGAATTTTCCACTCCTGTTGGGAATGACTCTCCCACTTTGATTCGTGAGCCTCTGAACCAGACCGGGTCATCACACTGAGCCTGAGAAACAACGACTCTGGTCACTTACCGTCGTCGTCACCCATGACGACCACCGAATCTTCTCCTTCGTCATCATCGTCTTCGTCACTGTGGCAACAAAAAAATATCATTCTGGATTGTGAGTTATGACTTCTTTTCACATGGAGCCTTCTCTTGGGAACATATGATTAGTTCAATTTAGCATGCCACGGAAAAACTGGAACAAAATGTGCAACCAGCACAGAAACAAACAGAACGCTGCCAAGTTTGTAAGGACAAGCGACTCCAACAGTGGTTCCACGCTCGAGGCCACCAGCAAAATTTTCTTTCCCAGGTGGATATTTCCCATTTGTGTTGGACTTCACAATGTCAAAAGGACCTCTCAGAGGCTCTGTCCACCGGACTCCTCCCCCCCCCCTCCGGCGCGCCTGTGGACAAGTGTTCACAGGATGGTTGAAGTCGTACGTCAAATAACTACACGTGAAAACAAAGACAAGTACAGAACACAAAACAGAAATTGGCCTCACTTGCTACCATCCAGAATGACCACAGGAATCTTCGCACTGGAATATTTTGTTTCCACATGTCTCAACCACCGACTTGACGACACAATGAACCAATTGCTGCGACACAAAACGTGACGCATCTTTTGCGGATTTGACTCTCGAGTACGTACTGACCTCCCGACTCCGTTCTCCTCGACGTCGTCGATATCCTGCGCGAGGAAATATTGCAGCGGGTTCGGCCACATGTCGTCCTTGATCACCTGGAAAAAATGACCACCCGATGAACACACGTGGTTCCAAAAAAAAAAGAACATCCTTCTTTTGTTTTCAAGTGTGACGGTATCTTTATCTTCATTTGGTAGAAAGATGGGAGGGTGGGGTTGGGGAGGGTCAGAAGGCACGTGCAATGAACAGGTCAATTTCATCCGCCGGTGCGCGCACACCACGACACAACCAACCACAGCACGCACCTCAGCGATGTCGTCGGCGGACGGCTGCGAGTTGTCTGAGAACCAGTTGAAGAAGGTGCGGTTGCTGTGGCGCCGCTTGCGGCTCTGTCCGTTCTGAGCCTTCTGCGCGAGCTGCGTCAGGTCCATCCCCTCCTTCCAGTTGATAGACGTGGACGTCGACTCGGGGTCGCCTGTAATTCCGTGAGAGTTAAGACCTCCGTCCAGCCCTTCACCCACGCCAGAACACGAAACTTGCTGCTCGTAGCTTTGCTCAGCTGTTGTTTCTCAGGTTTCTCCACTGAATGGCCCTGAAGATTTTGAATGACAAATGAAACTCGGCACACGCACGAGTACGTCGGAACGTTTTGTGTCGTACCTGTGGTCGCCAGGTGGAATTCCTTTGTGAGGACGTCATTCTTGAAGAACGGATTGTTTTCACTGAAGGAAAACTTGATCCTGTAGCCAGACTTGATGTCATCGAACTCTTCAACCTCCACCTGAGAACGGAAAGACAAGCAACTTTTCAAATTTGTTTGATGCAACAAATACGTGAAATGTCGTGTGTTACATAATGTACGTGGGGTGCACCAAAATTGGCCGATCATCCCTGTTGTGCATTGGTTTTTCCACCTTTGTCAATGCATAAACAGAGATCATGGCAGACAAGAAACTTCTACGGTGTGGATCATAAACAAAAGTTGGGATGTCATGGCCTGAGTAATCTGCGATGATCGGTAACTTTGGTTCATCCCTCGTAGTTGTTGGAATAGCAATTTTCAGATGTCACACAGAAGAAATTTTCAACTCTGAGATCACACAAACCTTGTTCAGAAACTGCAGCGCTTCCTTCTCTTCCTCGTTCAAGATCTCGCTGATCTGGAGATGGTTCATGAACTTCGACGAGTCAAAGAAAACGAAACAAACCATTCAAATGAACCTGCACCCACCGACCTCCTGCGGCGTTTTCTGTGGAGACCCCCCCCCCCCAGCACACACACACACACCAGTTGGCAAATTCAGGGTCTCCGAAGACCCGCAACTCTGCGCACTGCACAGAAAATCGCCCCTTTCAAATTTTTGTTTTGAAACTGTTGCACACGGGTCGCCACGAAGCGGCTCCAGGAAAATACATTTGCACCCAACACGAAATTTTGCCGAAGGTTTGTTCTTTTTTTGGAGCACACTCAAGTGGGGGCCCCACTCTGGGACAGTAGCCCCGGGGACCAAAATCCTGCACCTGCCCTCGTACTCCTCATCATCTCCACCGTGTAGTTACGAAGTTGATCTCAAAGTCATTCACGGTTCTCGTCCAAGCGACGCGACTTTACGATCTGATCAACTTTTTTTTTTTTCGCAACCACTTTATGGCATTACTGAACAACTGGAAAGCAAATATTTCAACCGAACAACAAACCAACCGATGTGGATTGAGAAAAGCTCTTGAGATCAGCCTCGTGCACAAGCATTTGCGCTTGATGTCCTGGTTGGTGACATTTCGAGCACTGGGGCTTTGTCCCAAAAATCGACAACCACAGCCGAAAACACATTCGTTCTGGTGTAACACATGCAAAATGATACGGGTAATCGAGAGAACCGAACATTTCAATGCCTTGTCCGTCGTGAGACACCGATCAAATTCTCACAAAGAACAATGCATTGTGCCCACCGGTGAGCGATAATAGGGAACAGTTGGGAAGCCACTCCATCGACAACAAAAACTTTTCCGACCTACTTATCAAACAAAATAGCATGCAAAGGATACAGCCGTCGCCCAGAAGTTGGGTATCTTCTTGATGAGTTCATTCCGCTTCTCAAAATGTGGTTTTCTCTGTTGGTTGTACTTTTGTTCCACTTTCAAAATTTCTTCAGAGGCTTTTTCGTTGAGAGCATCGATGTCGTTTTGGCACGCGTCGATTTCTTCCAAAGCTCTCTGCGTCTCGGCGTCGTAATCTCCCTCAGATGTTCCCTCTGTCTCTTCCAGCTTCTGTTGCTTCGCCGGGGGTGCTGTGTCGCCAGACATGATGCAAAAACTTTCACAAAATACAAAGAAGCACCTTCACCAATTCAAACTTTTCGCTTGCTTCCCAGTCTTCAATGCGCATGCGCACTCTTCTGCTTTTGTCTGGTCACCCGTTTCGTCCTTCGCTACAATTCGTCCGCAGCCAGTTTCCGTCCCCCAAAAAATAAAATTCGTTTCAGCGAAGGAAACCACATGTATCACACACCACAAACATTCTCAGTGAAAGAAAGATGCAAAAACCACTACAACAACAAATATTGAGATTTTGCCTGCTGTTTTTCTGTCTTCTGTTGCTTTGCAAGGGGTACTCACGTCTGACATCTGCACACAACTCACTCAAAACACATAAAAGCTCTTCACTATTCACCGCAAGATTTTGAAAATTGTAAATGTGTTGAGGACGATTGAACAGAACCACTGACTGAAAAACCTTCAATTTTGTGGTGTACAGGGGTGTACAGGTGTGGCATGACACCCTCTGAACAGAACAGGAAACTTGTGTGGTTTTCTCTGCTGACTGTACTTCCATGAGGGCATTTCCCTGAAGTATGGATTGTGTCCATTGAAAAGTCCCAAGGTTTGGTTTGATTCTGTATCCCAATTTGATGAAAGCGTGCTTCTATGCTCAAGGGCTTTTTCTTGAAGGAAAACGTAATTCTGATTCTGTTTCCAATTTGATGTCACTGGACTTTTCTACCTCCACCTGTAAACAAACAGACCCACGATCAAAATAGTTTGTTCAAATGCCAATTTTATTGTGTAATAACATGTGTATTGGAAAATTCAGGTCATAGAAACTGCAGTGCCTCTTTCTTCTGTTCACTCAGATTCTCACTGATCAGCAGGTGGTACATAAACTTTGAACAGTCAATATAAATGAACCAATGATATGAATGAGAATAGGTTGGTTGCTTTCTGAAAATATGTACAGTGGATCAGCCCAACCTGTCGTCAAGATGGAAGTGGTTTTTCAATGTGGCACTGAGACAGAGATGTTCAGCACCATTGGCTGGAAGTGAAAGAATGAGATGAATGGAGGCAAGCTTTTCTGCTGTATTTTCAGGACTTTTTTCACTGCGAAACTTGTTCAATTCCCATGCATATACATATCTGGTTGTTGGCTCTCCAAAGTGGAAAGGGATTGTTTCAGGAAGCCCCAAAAAAGCTTTCAACTGCTGATCCCATCAAGACCCATTTTTTCTCAAATGCACGTCTCTCGAAAGAAGACGCGCTACGAATTGTGTGAAAAATATCGCCAACTTGAGCCAAAAATAGCTCCATGGAGCTCCCGGTGATTTGAGAAACACAGCGACTGAAACACAGTGATCTAAACACAGTGACCTGAACACTACAACCTAAATACAGTAAGTAACATAAACAGAGCAACCTGAACACAAACAAGCAGATGTACAAATTATGAATTTGAAGTTCAATAAATTTATATTTATGCTGTTTTTATCACTCAGAATACAGCCAAATATATCCATATTTTCTGTACATTGAAACTTCTCACATGATTACATACAAGCTTGCCAAATTCTTTGCCAAATATTTGTTTTGAACACTTTCCTAAAATCCCAAATTTATACCCAAACTTTGGTCCTGCCTGAAAACCAGGTAAAAATTTTTGAAAATCAAAAATTGAACACTACCATTCAAACACACATATAATACACTGCATTGAAAAAAGCCCAAAAGATCCTAAATTGATCCTCACCTTGCCTATGAAATAGGTGTACATATACTTTTGGCAGACCCTGCCTGTGGGTCGCCTTGTTTGGGTGGCTCAAAAATTGAGCTCTCTTCAACAGCGCAACCTCCTCAAATCACCTAAAAACAATCTTGATGCATCAAACATGAAATTCCAACAATCGTTGACAAACCTTTTTTGCACTGGAAAGCAAGTCAATCGAAGAGCTTTTTGCTGAGTTTATCACATTGATCCTCAAAGAAGTTAAATTTTCTTGGAAAGAGCTGTGTGGGGTGACATGAATCGGGCCAAATGTGGAAAACCACTCACCTTAAAACGAGTGAGCAAGCTGATGCACCAAATTATGGAAGAGACCATGTGGTGCAGGTCCAAGGTTGAAGTAAGAGACAACTGCTGCAATAACCAAAGGGTCTCTCTTGTCTCTCTGCTGCACATTAGCCTCCTCCAACAATTTTCTTATGATATTCTGGTGCAAGTAACTGAGCAATTCAATTTCTGTGTTGGTGATGATATGAGCCTGATTGGTAGCCATTTTGAAAAGGAAAACCTCAAGGGGTCACGTGATCATGTGACACCCCCATGGGGGGAGGAGGAATGCAGGCTAAAAAGCCAGCAAAATAGTGATATTGTACTATTATGTATCTATTTTCTATCTAATTAATT
>JAAUXT010085723.1_pt1 | contig 14157 bp, 11 predicted proteins | sample 7278171 | NCBI WGS metagenome assembly JAAUXT01 (sample SAMN14350112, study PRJNA611818) | marine sediment metagenome | isolation source: surface marine sediment (1.8m) | place: French Polynesia: Moorea | collected 2018-08 | reverse complement strand
GGTAGGGCTGGGGGTGAGATAGAGGTTACATTCCACACATTCCATACATTCCAAAGTGTGGACAATTTAAGCTGAGAGCGGCACCTAGATGGCCGCTACGCGACCATCAACAAAAGCAGCCGAAATGTGTTGCTTTCACAGATGATGCGAAAGCCTGTGTCTCAATTTCATAAGTTTGACTACACAAACATTACGACTGACCGTTTTGAAGTAACAGAAGGAGTTGACAATGTCTCAAACAAAAACACGAGGCATGTTCGTCAAATTTCTTGTTTTTCCAGCAGATCTGGGTCTCTTTTACGACATTGCTCTAAATACAGGGCGCACCTGTTGATGACACCAAGTTGCGCACGCGCACTGACCTGCTTCCCGTGAGAAGCGTTTGAAATTATTTTTAATCGGATTTGCTGAAAATATGCGGATTGTTTCCAAATCGGAGCACCAACAATGAAGGAAAACAAGTAGAAGTTGTGTGCGATGCGTTGAAGTGGATTTTGGAATTTCCAGTGTGCGGCAGTGTGTTGAAAGGGAGTTGATTTTTTTTCGCCACAGGGAAACACCTCCAAGATCTGTCGAAATCAGGAAATTTTCTCCAAGGATCAGAATCGTGTTCATCGGAAATGCACCTTGCAGCTGAAATTCCATCAGGAATAAAGTGTTGGTTGAACATAGCGTTAGATCTGTCATGAATGTGACGAAGCAAGGGAGGGTGTCTCCCAACCCTCCGAAACCTCGGAAAGAGCCAAGGCATTGGTCTCAGAGGGTGTCTGAATGCATCGTGTCCGCAGGTCCGGAAGGAAACCTCAGCCTGACAATCCGGGGAGGTGCGGACAACGGTCAGTTCAATTGGCTCGGGGAGATTCGGCACGATCGAGTGCACTACCACAGTGGTAAACTGCATCAGGATGACATCCTGCTGGAAATCCAGGGCCAGAAAGTGGCTGGTTACACTCAGAGGGACATGGAGACATGGCTTGCCCAAGTCTCCAACAACGCGGCACCCGTCATGTTCAAGACCGTCAGATCAGGTAAGACGTCAGATTCCATCAAGTGGCTTGGTGTGGTTGACGTGGGGTTTTTCCACCGTTGACAGCTGAGGCGGGGTGGTCACAAAAACGTCTGTCACAGTGCCTGGAGGTTAATTGACTTGCCCTTTGTTTACCCAAAAATCAAGGAAGATATCTTGTTTATGTGGATTGTATCACGTACGTGTGCCATGTTGGGACACACACCCAAGACTGATAATGTGATTTGGGCAATAAAGGTTGGTGAGACAAACCGCAGGTATCGTTTCTGGCAAGCACGAACGAGCAGATTTTGACCAAAGTCATGTCAAGTGCTCTCTCGTGCAGTCACTTAAGTCGTGCCTGCGCCTTATCTAATCAGACACGTCATGCAGCAAATAATTAGAGGTTGACCCGTATGTGAAAGTAATGGCCTCCATACTTTTCGTGCTCAGGATGCTGAGTGAGGTGTTATTGAAGCAGTGTGATTGATGAAATGAAACCAAGGCTCAAGCCTGTCCAGTGTTTGGGATTTCTTGCCAGAAAGGACGGGTGGTGTGAATTCAGTACGTTTTCGCAGGATTGCGCCAATCTTGTTTCATGAAGACAAGGTCAAGAAGGAGGCAACTTCTCGTGATGCGTGTTTTTCTCTAGTTAGATCCACGAGTCACTCAAGTGAGGTCTGCAGTGCAGAAATCCCGTCAAGTGGTTTGGATTGGAATTTAAAGGAAGTATGAACGTTTTTGGCGATTATCAGAGAATGAAGCTGTTGCAGTTTTAAAGATATGTGGATCAGTAGTGTTGGTTGAAGCCTCCCTCAAGATGAGCTTTCTTGCGTTGAAAAGCATCTCCGGGCTCAAAATCTGCAAGAGGAAAAATAGCTTTGAAGAAGCAGAAGGAATGAGTTCAGCTGTTGCCGCGAGTGCAAAGACACGTCTCGCCTAACAAGCCGCTGAAAGACTCCAGAAACGGAATATTTTTTGGTCGATGCCAGGCCTGCGTTGTGTACAGAAAAAAGCAGATTGCGAATGTTAGGTTTTCGCTGCGGAACGGTAAATCTACTGCTTGTCGAGCAACCGAACTTTGCAGTGCCGTAAGTTTTGACATGCCATGCATTGAACAAAGCAGCAATTTGCACATAAATTCAACTTGAGACGGAAGGCTTTGATCAGTCGCCTCTCCCGTTTCTGTAATTGGCTCATCACTATTCTTTTGTGGAAATGCAAATGTGTTAAACAGTTGTTTTGATGATGGAGCTCTACAATCAACTTTTGGCAAGTTGTGTTTGTGAGTCTGAATAAAAGAGGCGTGATTGAGGTTTATTTGAATTTGATTAATCCAGCCAGAGATTTATGCACTGTTGTGTGCTTTATCAGCTGAAAGAGTTCACAACTCCAGTGTGTTTTTTCGTCAATCTTGGCCAAGATGTTCTTCTCCGGTGGCGCTTTGAGGCAGTTGATCTTCAGGTGTAGGTGCAACGCCGCTGCAACTCATCTCTCGCGTACTGCCTGACAACTGTCAAGTTCCGGGGTGCTGTGCAGAAAATGACCACTTGACTCGAAATCGTGAACCGCAGCGAATCATTTGACACGTGTTCTTCGACTGTTTTGCGAAGTACAGTTCAAGACGATAAAACAGTTCGAGTAAACCAACAGATGTGTGGAGTAAACACACGACACGGAGTGTGCTGGCGAAAAGCCACAGGTTAATGAACAGCGTTTGCAGGTTGTTATGATGTGAAGTGTCGCCTCATTGAACAGGTTTGTCACGCATTGCTGGAAACAGCCTGCGAATCTTGTGGTGATCTTCAGGGGCCAGAAAATTCGCACAAAACGAAGAAGGCCAGGTCAAAAACGCAAGCTGTTTGTTTGCCTGCACAAGGACTTGGGTGGACAAAATCTCTGCCACGGGGTGGGCGTGTGACTATACCAACAGGCAAAGGAGCTGACAATACAAGAGGAAATGTAAAACTGGGTCCAAAGGAACACGACCCACTCTCTGAAGACCAGGGCCTGGTGCGGTGCAAGTGAAGCCAAGGAATTCTGCTGTGAAGATCACCGCAACTGCACGGAGTTGCCAGGGTGTCAAGACAAGTGTTTCTTTCAACAGTTCCGAACTGAACAGGCGCGGTTACAAGTTATGACCAACTTTATTTCCGTGCAAAACAATCGATACTCGAGCTCGCGTTTGTTCAACTTGTCAACCAGTCTACGAGTGCGAGCAAGTGAAAGCAAGTGCGAAATTCGCACGCCATTGGATCATCACTGACTCAGAGGTGTAATTAGTGAGTTTTTGTCATTTTGCTCAGTGTAAATATTGAGAATCAATGAGTAATTGACAGGTACACCAGGCGCTCCCACACAACTGTTTCGATTGGCCGAAGTTTACTCTCATGTGCAACAAGTCCATTTCTGGTTCCCCGTCAAAACTGAGAAAAGTGCTTGAGATTCAGCGAGTGTGGATTCGGCAGGGATATTGTGTATCTGGAGCACGAGCTTCGTGATCTGGAGTTCACAGAACAAAGATTTCTGGTGGATACTCAAAGCTCAAAGAGGCCACTTCACGCAGTCTATTCGAAGCTGTTGAACCAGGGTGGGCGAAACTGTCCACATCATGAAAGTTGCTCTTTTCAGGAGAGCGACGCGTCCACAACTTCCACGAGGAAGAGCGTTCTCCCACGGGTCGCGGCCCAGTGTGTTTGTGTCACCAATTACTTCCGGACATTAGTCGCTCGTCACTAATTTATCAGTCCAGGTATGGGATGCAACAGCTTGTGATCGCGCCTCGTGGGGGTCGTTCTCGTCCCAGTCCATCAGAGTTGTCAAAGGAGAGCACCAGAAATGTGAGGCTGTCTCCTGTGCTTTCGTGAACTTTCCCATCAAGCTTCATTCAGGCAGCCAATTTATCCCCCAGAAAGATCTGCTGCTGAAACTTTCCACAGAACAGTACAAACACGTTCGCAGACGTGCAGTTTAGGTGTGTTGAGCGAGTTTGTTGGTGTTTTCCTTGAAACGAACCCTGCAACTCATTCTTACTTGACAAGGCTCCGCACACACACTCACACGAGTGCGAGGGTCTGCACAACGTGGACGTGAGTGGGTGGTTTCTTGCCTGAAGACAAGACTTTTCTGAGGACAAGGTTTGTCTCAACTGAAAGCCGACTGCAGGCTCAAATGTTGATGAATATCCGCATGACACGTCCGTTTCATTCCTGGGAAACACTGGCCAGACGCGAGAGTCGAGTGGAACGTCGCAAGCCTCGCTCACCGTGTAATTGACGCTAACGATGAGCGATACGGCCGTTTTGCACAATCTGCTTCGCGTGATATCAACGAGCCTTTTGTCTTTTCTGCTTATGCCTCTCATACCCACGCAGCCTCCGCGAGGTTTCTGCGAGTTCCCTGCGTCTGTTTGGAGGACAAAACTGGGTCATGGCCCACAGAACAAAACTCCTGTCTCTGAGGTTTCGCAAAGCTGTCCACTGCAGACAAACCAGTGTTGCGAAGAACTTGTATCTTGAGAAATACGGTAAATCTTCTCTCGATCTTTGATTGTTTGGATCAAAATTATTCCTGACGCCACAATCCGCTTATGTTCAGTGGTCTGTCAGGAGTGACGGTTTGCCTGCACACACAATTCTTGCGCTGTTCTTGACTGCAACTGAAAAACTGATGATCGAAACCTTTCACGGCGCAAAATTACCAGGTGTCAGCGACCTTTGACAACGATGAAGTCTCACAGGGGCAATTTGCTTGCTTGTCTGTTTGAACAGAACAGAACTCGTGCCACTTTCCTTGCGAAGTTTCAGGCGAACAGCAAGCAGATTTTCAAAGGGGGCGTGGTTGTGTGTGTGGAGGTGTCGAGGGGGCCCGATGTAATGGATGTCACAAGTCAACTGTTCAACTTCCCGGCCAAATTGTGTACGAGATTTTGCCATTTTAGCAGCGGGGTCACTGAAGAGGAACAAATGTTAGTATCTCTTTGCCCTGTGGAAGAATTTTACACTTCGGTGACAAAATAGTACACATGTGTGTTGATATTGCCATAATTGGTGTGTATCACAGCTGGTGGTTGCGTGTTGTTCAGAAGTCTTCCTTTGGATCACAATTCCTTTCCGTACGTGCTTCTTTGTGTGTTGTGTCGAGTGTGTCAAGAGTACGAACTGCAAAACACCGCAACTTGTCGTGTGTAAAGCTCAGCTCCTCATTGTGGTTCAGTCAAGTTCAATGTGGAAAAAAACAATAAACACTCAGCTGTATCTCAAGGCGCATGGCGTTTCGTGTCAAGTTCATGATCACCGCCCACAGGACTCGTTGATTCAGGTGACCAGAGACAACAGTGGCTTGTGCAGCAACGCGCCCACAATTCAACGATGAGGGCGTGCAGACATGTGTTGATAGAAGGGAATTGTACCGATATGACCACGTTGTGTTTCAGCCTCCGGCTCGTGACTGTCCATGCAAAAATGCCAATTAGATCTGCTCTGCAAGTGTACCAGGACTCAGAACACTCGGTTTTCAGCTTGAGTTTGCGCTGTTTTATGGACAGTCTGGCTGTTTTCTGTCGGAGTCTTGCTTGTTTCCAGCAAGAAGTGCTGGGAAGTCAATGCAATTGTAGCGAATTATCACTCACGGGTTTTAGATTGTGCTTGATGAATGGTTTTGCTTTTCTGGGGTACTTCGCACTCAAGACGTGTTGTTTTTGTGGCGGTTTGTTGAAAGGAAAGTATGCTGCCTCTTGCATATTCTGCTGGGATTGTGTCTGTGGCAAGTCAGTCAGTCAATGTGTGATTGACTGGATATTGACTGCCCCTGTTACGAGGGTACTTTCCTTTCTGCCAGGAACAGCATGATTTGCACTGGTGGGGTGCTGAACTCATTTACCAAAATGTACTAAGTGGACACAAAAGAAGATTGCCATACAGAGGTTCATCCAAACCTGTGCAGAAATGTTCAGCAAGCATGTCAGAACTGTTTAACACCATTTCCTTTTTGTACTGGCAGGAAACAATAGATCACATGGAACCTTGTGATGTCGGTCAAAACAAAAATGACAATGACAACACAAACAACAGGCGCACTGTCAGAAATCAGGTTCTCTTCTGAACTGTTTTTCAAGGCATTCCTTCAAAGTATGAGCCCTGGTACTCTAGGCAATGCCGCCAGCACCTTGGCCAGGAGACCAACATGCATTTCTTGTACTCCTCTGATGGAATTTCTGCAATTTCAGTTTCTACTGCTTCCTTCAGTGCAGCAAGATTGGGAAATCTTCTCCCTCTGAGGTTCTTCTTCAGGCACTGGTAGAACCAAAAGTCGTTGGGTGCGAGGTCTGGGGAGTAGGGGGGATGAGGCAGGCATGTCCACCCCAGACCCCGCATGAACTGGAGAGACAGGGTGGTGTTGTGGGCAGGCGCATTGTCCATGTGAATGAACCTGCACTCGCCCACAGTGCTGTGTGGTCGGCGTCAATGGTGGGCGTCGTCAAAATGCTGGAAGATGGCCCTGAACATGCTCTGTGTCACTGTGAGAGGCCTTTGGATAAATTCATAGTAGACCAGGCCTTGAGCATCGAAGAACGTGATGATCATGACCTTGTTGGTGGAGATTGTGCAGCAGGGCTTCTGCAGATGGGCCTCTGCTTTGCGCATCCACTCCCTGGATTGTTGCTTCAGTTCTGGGTCGTACACATAAACCCAACTCTCATCAAGAGTGATGACATGACGGAAAACTCTTGGGGTGTGGCGGTGGAGCCTGCAGAGGAAATCACACATGTCCAGGTGCTTCTGTTTTTGGGCATCGGTAATGTCATAAGGCACAAACTTCGCACCCCTTTTCACCAGTTGGAGATCCATTTTGAAAATTCTTTGGATGGTTGTTGCAGCAATTCCACTGCTCTCAGACATGACAGCAATAGAGGCACACCTATCCTGAGTCACCATGTCTTCAACTTTGCAGATATTGGCCCTGCTGCAAGCTCAATGTGGGTTTTTGGCTCTGGGTTGGTCCACAATCCTGGTTTGACCTCTCTTGAATTCCCTGATCCAATGGTACACAGCGGCATCACACAGTGGTCTCTGATACACAGAGTGCAGGGCGGTCCGAATTTGAGTGAAGTTCCAGCCAAGGGAAACACAGAAACTGATGTTAATCCTCTGCTGTAAATGCTCAGTGATGCTCTCATATCTCTTCATTGTTCCGACATGTTCAGAGTTATCTGACACAATGCACAACCTCAACAGTGTCGGCCCCAGACGTCTGACCTTGGTGCGTGTCGCAAATGGTAGTCAGAACATGTGCGCACTGAGTGCAGGTGACGATCATGCTTGCTGAACATTTCTATGCAGGTTTGGATGAGCCCTTGTATTTGTCAACACCATCAAAGACCCAGACAATTGGCACTGAGCAAAAATAGTCAGAATTGGTCAATCATGGGTGCAAAATGTGGACACGGTGATCATGTTGTTCCTGGCAGAAAGGAGAGCACCCTCATATGTCGCTCTCATTGTGAGACCAGGAGGGCGAAACAAGAAAAGGGTGCGATCCACCTCTCTGCAACTGACTTGATCCGAGTGGTTTTCCATATGATGCATAGTGATGGCGAAATGAATTGTGTTGGCTCGATCCCACGCTCCAATGGATCCTGCAGAATAATTGTTACCTGAGAAGCTGAACTGCAGCATTTAGCATCTGGTGTTTCCGCATTTTAACGTGGCTTGCGTCTTCAGTGCGACAGCAACGAGTCTGCTGCCGAAAACGAATCCGATTGCGGAAAATGAAATGCCTCGTTGCTGCTCGAAACATTACGAATCAGGCTGTGGGGAAATCATTTGTCTGGGAAATGTGAGAAACATCCCGGCGAGGCAGATGATGAAAAGTGCAAAACTTCTCTCTCCAACCGTTTTACTGTCTCGTACTGTTCTTGAGAATCGATGATCACATGTTCTTTTCCAGATAATTCTGGCCACGGTTTTCGTGTTACGCGGGCTTGGTGTAATCACTGTGTGTGTGTGTGTGTGTGTGTGTGTGTGTGTGTGTGTGTGTGCGTGCGTGTGTGTGTGCGCGCGCCCTGGTGAGGCTGTAGCACCAGGCACCCCCTGAAGCCTGGTAGTGCTGCCAGACCCCTTGAGCCCTCCCCCTATTTTTCAGAATGTGGCCAAGAATCTGCAACTTTCCTGTCAGTCAAGGTGGTGTGGTTCTTCAGTCAAGCCTTTTGTTGTCGTTTCCGGCGTCGTGAGAAGTGGAGGGACGTGTTGGTCCAGCCAGGCTTGCCTGGTTTGAGGAAGATGCAGGACAGCACCAAGTTTCGTAGTTGGATTGTGGAGACCTGTTTGGAAAAGATCGTTCAAGAGATTTTGCACAATTGACTATCAAACTGATTGAGGAAAAGAGGCCAAATATTCTTGACATTATTTCCTTCGTGGATCTGGATTGGTGAACGGTCAGAATGACTGTTCTGGGAAGCCTGTTTTTCCTTTCTATCCAGCAGCAGTGATTGACATTGTGCACCAGTCTCGTGGCGTTGTTGGTTCGTTCTGGGGAAACAAACACTCCATGTGCTCCAGATGTAATTGAGTTGCGGAAGAACGAACGGACGCTATCTGCGGAATCCAGTGGGACAGAAAAAGCCGCTTCGTCGCAAGGAATTTGGGTTATTAGACAAGAGACAGGCGATGCTTTGCCGAATCAATTGCATTTTATCATTGTTTCCGCCACACAGTTAAAAACGCATTTGAGATTAATCCGCTCAGGCCTTTTTTGGTTGGATTCATGTTGCTGACAATGGTAACCGTGAAATTCACGAAGGAATATTTTTTTCGGATGGCGAAGCATCTTCGCTTTCAACAGTCATTCCAGACGACATGTGTCCAGTTTGCATTTCGGTCTCAGCAAACTTTGCTGCTCACGCGAGCAGCTGATCCACCTTGCAGCCTTCGTGTCATATTCCGATTTCGGTTCCCGTGTTCGGCGTCGTTCGTTCACGCCCGGTTTGGTGATTGATCCCCAAATTTCCACAGTGTTGTCTTCGTATCGATGGCCTCCACCTCCCATATTCAACCCAGTGCCCAGAGTCGTCTCAGATGTCATTGATAGAACATACCCTGTCTCGTGTCTCGTGTTCTCGGGCATCGTAGCTGGGGACCTGTCATTTGGCTGCGAAACGTGTCTGTGCTACGATAGTGTCAGTTTGGAGACAAGAGCTGGATGCTGCAGTTTAAAGAAACAGGACAGAGGCGTTGACCTGGACTATGATGAAATGAAGTCTCGATACGGTTTCAAACTGGCGGGTTTGTGTACTTGCAATCATTGTGGGATTACGAGGGCGAAACACCCTCCACCCTTTGCCAACTACCCTGCCAGCCAGCTCTCCCACCGACTTCTCAGCCACACCCCATCTACTGCGAGCCAAGCTTCCCGACCCAAACCCCCACTTCCTGCAAGCCCCCCGCCCCGCCACAGCCAGCCAAACATCCACCCTCTTGGCCAATACCGTTGACCAATCTTTGGTTGCACTGACTAGTCTCATCCTGCCAGCTCCCACCCCGCCATTGCCACCCCTGCTGGAGCCAAGCGGCCCCAAACGAGGTGTAGTGGTTGACGTCGTGTGAGACCATTGTGTGCGTGGGAATGAGCATTTTCCTTGTGCGTTTGATTTTCTGCAGGGATACGGTTCGTCGAACGGGTACCTCAAAAGAACAAACGAAGCAAACCAAACAACAGTTGACCTCTTCCTCGAGATTTTGCACGCGCCGAAACCTGTTGTTTTCCTTATCCAGTCCCCTGACAGATATTCTGGTCTGCAGTGACCCAGCAGCTGCATTCAGGTGCTGGGACAAAAACACCTGAGACGCCTGTGAACACTGACAAGTGCACTTGTTTGCTGTGCATGCGAGTGGTTACTGAATTTGGTCGCACAACGATGCCCACTTAGAAAGGCCTTCTGTCCTCAGTTCGCCCACAAACAATGAGTTTCAACCTGTGCTCTCCTTCCCTCCCCCCGAACCCGGTGGAAAAATAAGCTCGTGTCATGTGCAGAAGGCCACCGAGTTTGGTGGGATTCTGTTAACACCAGCTTTGATACAGCATTTGATGTCGCGTTCAGTGGCAGCCAGACGCAGCCTCATTTCCCGAGACTCATCTCGCATTGATGGGCTGAAAACGTGATCTTGTTTGCTTTGGTCTCTCATGCGCAAGTTATTGTCAGAGAATTCTTATCCCTTGCTTGTTATCAGCAATCCTTGGCACACACATGAAACTGCTCAACCTTTTCAGTCTCTGCTGGTTGTTGGATTCGAAGGCGCCAGAAAACGTGCTCTCTGAAATGTTCATCACATTTCTGGGTCGGTTGGAGCACAAGCTCTTTGTCACTTGTGTACCTGTGGCCTTTTATTGCGAGCGAATCTGTGACGGTTACGAAGTGAATTTTAACATTCCAGCAGAAATCAATCTTGGGGACAGAAGCAGCGTGAGAGGCGAGCAGCCTCTGCCTCGGGTGCCCAGCTGCATGTTTTACACTCACATGAACACAAAGCGCATTCGTGTGGAGCAGCTTCACAACGCTTAGACGCGGCTTTTCCTTTCTGTGGATAAATGGTCTTGTCCACCACGGAATTAGAACGGCATCTGAAGCGTGTCGTGGTTGCCCATGTTCAGACGGGCGCAAAGTTCATTGTAATTGGAAGACGAGACCCTGGTGTCTGAGTTTCGTTTGCAGTGAGCAAAGCGTAAATTGCCAAGGCGTGGACGGAGAGAAGTGATGGACGACGGGGACCGTGGGAAATTGAATTTGGATTGGGTTACGAGAACCCCAATCTGCACCACGTACAGGCGGTACGCACCCACCGTGCGGGTGATGAGGGTTCGTCTCTCTTCGAGTTGACGTGGATGGTCCAGCAGGGAGGCGACATCATTGGCTGGCTCACGTGCAAACTCTCGAATGCTCCTGACGAGTGCGATGACGTTTTCGGCGTTGTTCGGCCACCAGCCCTGATATTGGTTCAGCTGCGTGTCCGTGTCAGTGGCTGTCGACATTTGCTTTACCTGGGGAGCGGGGAGGGGGGAAGCAACCAAGCTTGCTTTCAGAAGCAGAGTTCTTTTGGGTCCAAACCAACCCAGATTGCTTCACCCCTCTGACCCCAAGTTGTTTTGCCCCCAAGTTGCTTTGCTGCGGGGGGGGGGGGGGTCAAAGCAACTGAGGTTGGTTTGAACAAAAGCAGCTGAGGTAGCTGTACCCACCCCCCTGTTGAAAGTAACTTGGGGCAAAGCAACCTGGGAAAAGAAAATTTCAAAATTGTAGAGTTCATTTGAAAACCCAAGACCCCAAGTAGAATTGTCCAAGGAATCACATTCTGGTACGCAGTCTGCACGCGGCTGATGCACAGTCGTACTTTGTCTAGTTTCTGTTCTGGTGTGATCTCGGTGTGGTTCTGTGTCCGTCGTTCCATTTGTTCCTGGTGCACAGAACGCAGGTGCACCAAATGGGACACGACGACCTGGAGTACTGAAACCACAGGCTTCTTAAGCTTGACGCCTTTGGGTGAAACACTAACTGTTAGAACATAAAGAAGTGGATAAACATGATAAGAATGAAACATTATCCTGCCAAGACCAGAACCTCCCACTTTCAGGCAAGCTGTGCAGTATTCAGCGTCTGCGTTGCCGCGTGAAGGGAATCTGCGGAGGAAAAGAGAAAAGGTGTTGTCGAAGAAAAGTTAACGCGGAGCAGCAAAGTGGGAGTGACATGCAGTTATTTGGTGCTGAGAGGCCAGATTCTTTCTGCCAGTTTCTTTTCTCAGAATAAACATACGTACGTTGTAGAACCGCGCGAGTTTTGTTTTGCAGATACCACACAAACCGAACAAAAAAGAAACGTCTCGTGCTGATAAACCTCGTATCTCTGGGCGTGGAACACAATTTATGGAACTCGTGCTGGGAAGAAACAGTCATTCAATGTTCCAACATTGTCAGGTGAACATTCGAATTGGGTCTGTCTGCGCTGAAATCCAGTTCTTGTTCACTGTCAAGCAGAGGGAACTGCTGTGGGCCTGACTTCAATTGTTGAGTTCAGGATTCTCAAGAAGACACCATCATAAATGCCAGTTCTTTCTTCTCGGGTTTACGTTCTCCCTGGAAGGTCAGGAGTGGAAGCTAAATTTCCTGGGTCGGTCGTAAATTGACCAGCAATGGACGAAACGGAGCCAACCCCCTCATCTGCTGCGCTGCATTCCATGGTGTTTGCACAGAGGTTGCAGTCGTGTTTGATACATTCGTCTTTTCTCGGATTCCTCTGTTCTCGTAAAGCATGAAAGATGCTGCAGGGAGAGAGGGAGGCAACCAGAGCTGCGGTTCTGACGGGCTCCCCGCTCCACACAGATGGTCTGGATTTCTCTCCCGGTGAGTCGAGCCGCATCTACACAGGTGAACCGACGTGGTAAAATGTTCTCTCGTTGGCTTCTGTGCGCCTCCTCCTTTCATCCCACTGTGTGAGAAAAGTGTTGATCTGCACAGAAAACATCACCGTTCTGATATTGTATTTCTACTCGTATTGAAGGAGATGAAAATTGAAAGGCGTATACCGATGTATTTTCCGCCAGTAGTTGGATGAAACAATCGACAACCTGTTCCAAGCTTGAGAAAATTTGGCCCCTGGGCCTTGCAGTGATTTGAACTTCTGCTTATTCCGGTTGCTTATTCAGATTGCACATTCTGGGGACTTCCAAATTTGAAATTGACTGTCCACCAGCAAATGTGAATGGCACGTTCCACAACTCTTCAGATCCACCAAGAGAACGAACAACCAACCCACCCTGTCACACCACGTGTCAGAATTTCTCCAGCGACGCTTGTGGTTGACGAGGGATTTGGGTTTTTGACGTTTACCACGGTGAAAGGGTGAGAAAAGGTTCTGAGAAATTGTTGGGGTTAATCAGTGAGTTTGTTCCTACTCGAGAAGCAAGTACTCAGCCCATCACTCACACCACATCCACCAGTTGCTTGTCACACTCTGCACCTTGTAATCGTGGCCAAAACCTCGCGGAGAGCAAGTGGAACAATTCGTAAACTCGACGTGCGAGTACATCTCAACCAAAATTGAGCTTTGCTTGAATTTATCCGTCGAAAGAAGGCTGAAGTGGAAGCTGAAGAACTTGGGCCACAGTGATCTTGGAGAGAAACTCTTTCGCAGAACAGTTCTCGGACGAACAGCGTCCGTGTGCCTCATCTGACGCTGATCGACCTTGTCAGGCTTTTCTTGTCTCTGCTTTCCTGAATTTATATGCGGATTTGAAGGAGGAAGTTGCTAACGCCTTGTACCCTTCATCCCGACATGAAATGAAAGACATCAAGGTGATATCCGGGGTTAATTAAACGAGAGAACAAAAGTGACTAATGGAGGCTGCATTTATCTCGTTGGCCTCCAGAATGCCTTCAATGCTCGGTATGCTGTCCTTCATTAAACCCGACTCTGCTTCACAAAGGGTCGGAGCTGCAGCGAAAAGATAAAAGGTGAAAAAACAATGAGCGAATAAAGCAGGTGGAAAGAGCACGGTAAAGATGGCTAAGAATGTTTGTAGTAAATGTCAGTGGCTGTTGCTGTATACCTTTTCATCAGCTTTGTGTATGGACCTCGAGACCCCTGTGTAACAACATAGAAAAGCTCGAGTGGTGATCTATTATGATACTTAGTGTTTATTTATATGTTTTTTGTTTGAGATAATGTTTTCGTTGAGGTTTTGCCTGTCTGTCTGCTACAGCCATTAATTGTGCTCACAGTGTGGTCGGCTTCGTCTGCAGCTGGTTCGAGTGCAAACGAAAGAAAGCCTTATACATTTTCGAGCGGCCTGATCTTGTGCTTTTCTACTGTGTACGAGGCAGAAAATTTAAGTGACCGATTGGCTGTCGTATTTCAAGAATGACAAATTTGAGTTGCTCAGATCTTTGTGTGATGAAAAACCAACAGCAACACAACATTCTTACATGAAAGTTTTCAGGAGAAATCATTGCAAGTGTGTAACAAACAAAGTACAATTTTGATTTGTCTCTCTTTGTGGCTGAGAAATAAGTTGTCTCCTTGAGGTTATTTTCAAGATTTTTTACTCTCAATAATGATCAACTTCAGCAGGACTTGTTGAAAAAGTCTTAAAACTAAAGGAATAAGC
>JAAUXT010021848.1_pt1 | contig 14157 bp, 15 predicted proteins | sample 7278171 | NCBI WGS metagenome assembly JAAUXT01 (sample SAMN14350112, study PRJNA611818) | marine sediment metagenome | isolation source: surface marine sediment (1.8m) | place: French Polynesia: Moorea | collected 2018-08 | reverse complement strand
GGGTGGTGATGAGTGGGCAGATCCAGGGTGGTGATGAGTGGGCAGATCCAGGGTGGTGATGGGTGGGCAGATCCAGGGTGGTGATGAGTGGGCAGATCCAGGGTGGTGATGGGCGGGCAGATCCAGGGTGGTGATGGGTGGGCGGATTCCCCCAAGGTAAATTTAGATTCAGGGGTCAGGGATGAGCTTCTGCCCAGGATCCGCCACGCAAGATTGTGACGGACACTCGGCTCCTGAGCTCGGCTGAGTGGTGCACATTGTGAAGCCGGAACTCCACCCAAATGTTCAAAGTGTTGCACAAGAAACCAAGTATTTTGTAGAATGAGGGTGGAGACAATTGGAAGAGAGTTTGGCGTGGTTGTGGGGTTGATGGGAGCGTTTTGACAACCGGGAGTCTCCCACTGGTCCAGAAGTGAGACCGAAGGGACGACTCGAAGCAGACCCTTCAGGAGAGGTTGTGGACTCTCACCAGCGTGGAAATGAAGTGAAATTTCATTTTTGCCAGGGTTGGGGGTGTGCCCCCTGGATGCGCGGAAGGCCTCTGGATCCCTCCCTTTGATGCGTCGTCCCTTTTGGGGCAGTTGGATCTGCAGGGATCGGGCTGCTTCGCCCATTCCCGCCAGTTCTGTAGCTCACGTGCATTAGGCAGATTGGGAAGTTGTCCATTTGCCATTGCATTGTTGTGGGTCGTTCTGCAGGCAATAGATCAGGTCTGCGGTTCACACAATGTCCATTTCTATCATTGTATCCATTTGATTGTGTTGTGTGTGGTGAGTCATCTGTCGAAATACTCGCTGTGGCGGAAAAATCTTGGAGCACCTCTGGGAAAAGTACGATTTCAGACCGTGTTCACCCGTGTTCTAAAGGTGTTCACTTGGCTTCCGTCCATTGGTGGACGAAAGTGTGTTGACAATCCCCAGTACAAGACGTACCAAGCTGAGATGCAACGCGACGTTACAGAAACATTTGCACGCGGTGGCCTTAGAGATCCGCACAAAACCCGAAGACGCACCGTTCCTTTGAAGCTCACTCTTTTCTCGGGCAATCGCGGCACCTGAATGTGGATTGATTCGACCTTCGCTGCCAGTGAACGCACTCCCGGAGAAAACGATGGGAAAAGCGACGTCAGTCTCCGCTGAAAGTTGGCGCGACTTGAAGCAGATTATTCCGTGTGGGGCACGTGGCCCTGTGACGTGAACAAATTGTGCCAAGCGCAACCTGCTGCGCCCCCTTGTGTGCGTTAACATCGCGAACGTCAAGACCTTTTCACACAGGTGGACGTGAAAATGGTGGACGTCCGGAACACGTGTTCTGAATGCCCCATCCATGGTCTTCACTGCGGAGTGTGAGGGCATCCCAGTGGACGTGAAAGAACTGGGTGCAACTGCGGCCACACCCAATGTAAAAAGCGCTTTGTTTATTTCTTCCTCAGAGCAACTGATTCTGTGAAGAGGTGGGTCGCAGTGCATTCCCACCTGGATCTACCCTTGTACCCTTAAACAACTCTCTCCAGCGTGCCTCAAGTCGGAGACGTTGTTCTGTTTCGTCCTTGAGTCCTATCGGGGGTGGGACCCCGTCAGGAAGACTCACTTTCCCTTCGACCGAATTCACTGTGGGCGGGTCTCAATTCGGAACCTTGTTTCTCTCCAGACCCCGTGACCCTGTGAGTGAGAGCAGCGCGAACCGTCCTTCACCATGTCGACTCCAGACACGATGCCGACGACGTACGAGACCAAGACGACGACGACCACGTCCTCTGGTGGTGGCATCGGCTTCCACCCCGAGTACCTCCGCACCATCCCCGGCATACTCAAAATCGTCGAGTGTGTAAGTACCTGCTGGCCTTGGTGTCTGCCGTCAATAGGCCACTCAGAAAGACGCGGCGGGTGGGGGGTGATGACTGGAAAAATATGTTCGTGCCCATTTCGCAAAGAGGAAGAAAAATACATTTGTCTGGTTGTAACTTGTTGAAAACTCAACATTTTACAGCCACTCGTGCATCCAAAAAGAAATTGTACAAACAAAAAATGCCCATTCACTCGAAAAATTGGCACCAGCCTTCGTTCAGAAGACAGTATTATTTTTGTGTTGTCTGTGACAAAAATTGGTAAAAATTGGCATTTGGGTGCAACACTTGTGTAAATGTGTCAAAATGATCCCGAAAAAGACAAGGGGAGGTTGGAGGAAAATAGAAACACGAAGTAGATTTGTATAATCAGTCAAGAAGCTGCTGTTTGTGTTAGACTGTGAGGAACAGGTGAAGACAAAAGGCTGAATCTGCAGTCTGGATCCTCCGGCTCCGTACTGGACTCGGATCCGCCCTGTGGATATGGATTCCTCCGTCAGATCCAACCGGAGCCGCAGGGAAACATCGATAAACCATTTCTAATTGCGTAACGCGGAAAAAAACTGTGGACAAGGCGCCGTGGAGAGGATGTGATCATGATGTGTCTGTTGAATCGTGTGCATGCTGAATAATTTGACTTCTGCATGCTGCTGAATTTTTCAGAGATTTTTGGTGACGACTGACACCATTCCGTCCGTGTATGTGGCCAAGGATGTGAATATTCTTGAGTTTGTCCAGCCCTGAGTTGGTCAGAAAATTCCGTCTCTGCAGTCAGCATCCCTCGTGGCGGGCTGGGGGGGGGGGGCGAAAGTCAAGGTCTCAATTCTTCAAGGACGGACAACAGACTGTGGAGACATATGTCCAGGGTTCCAGGGACGAAAAGTTGTGGCTGCCAAACACAGACACCAGTTTCTCCCCAGAGGAAATTTCAGCAAACGATCTGGAAAAAATGCACTTTCGAAGAGCCCAATTGTTCCGCGCATGTTCACTCGTCCGACGGCGTTGGAGGCGTTGCGCGCATGCTCACTTGCCCGGCGCGCCGGCGTCGCGGCGGCGTTGTTTGCAGGTGTTGTCGCTGATCACGTTTATCTGCGCCATCGTGTGGTACTGGTGGACGAGCCACGGCGGCGGCTGGGTGCAGTTCGTCTCCATGTCGGCGTTCCTCTCGACCGGCATCCTGCTCGCCTTCTACCTGCTCGGCGTGTACGGACGCCTCCCCGGACCCGTCCAGATCATCGTAAGTGACGAGCGACGCCTGGCGGTGGGCGTTGCCATAGCGACAGACACGACGCCGCCTGGCGTTGCCTGGCGACACAACGCCGGGGACTCGGGACAGGGCTCCGTGTGTGTGTGACAGAGTGCATGCTGCTGCTGTTGCTTCTCTGCTCGTCTGTCTCTGTAGGTTGGACCGTAGACACCTGAAGCTGAGGAACCGAGTAGATGCTGACGCTTTCAACACTTTGCTCATGAAATAATCAATTGCAGGATCTTGTCCTGAATAATTCCGAATCAATTGTCATTGACTTTCAAGGCAGATCCAGAGTTCTCTTTTTCAGGTCAGTGATGATTGACAGGTCTCCCCTGCCCCTTCTGTGAAGGGTGTAGCTGTGTTATACAGCTGCTGCTGTCGTCGCTGTTGTTGGCGGTGGCGCCACCACAGGTTCTGTACTTGGTTGACAGTGCTGCCCCGCACTGCTACCATTGTGGTCTGCCATAACGGTGCCGCCCTCCTGCGGCTGCTGTTGTCGTTTTGCTCTGACATTTCGGTGGCGCCCCCTGCAGGTTCTCGCCATCATCACGTTCATCTGCGCGACGGCGGTGTTCTGGGGGTCGTCGCAGGGCTGGTGCCAGTTCGTCTCGATGACGGCGTTCCTGTCGACGCTGCTCATCCTCATCCTCCATGTCATGAACCTTATCAGTCGCATCCCGGGGCCCTGGCTCCTCATTGTGAGTAGTACTCGTGTGGAGTACTCATGAGTGCTCGTGCACCCAGAAGTACTGAGTCTCCGGCTGTTCCCCAGCCCTCAAGCGGATCCAGGAGGGGGGGAAGAGGGCGACCTCAATCTGCGATGGTACCTGGCCTTCGGGTCAAATTTCGGAGATTTTGAGGGTGGCCTCTGGATCCGCTGGAGGTGCCCTCTGGTTGTGATCTCGTGATTGGTTCGTTGGTTGGTTCTTGTTCTTCCTGCAAGCACGTGGCGCGAAACATTTTCAGAGCTTAAAGCTGTTTCTCTTGAAAAATGTTTCGCAAGGGTTTTCAACTGTCAGCTCGGTCAAACTTCTCCCCCAAGATTCCCCCCCGCCCTCTCACACAATTTTGGTTGGAACATCTGGCAGATCAAGAACATTGTCAAAAGGACTCTCCGTTTTCATTCACTGCTGAACACAGGACTCTCCCGCGGGGGTGGGGGGGGGACTCTGAAATATTGAGGGGAGTCTTTGAAATCTTTCCAAGATCTCTCTCTAGGGGTGCTTTGCGATCTGAGGGGGCTCCGCCCAATCTTCGGAAGATTCTCGATGAGGGTGGGGGTCGCATTGCTCCGCTCTGTGCTGTGAGGTGGTGCCTGTTGGAATAAAGCATGTCTTCCCTACTGACCACGCAAGCTACGCGGTGTAAGTATAAGTCTCCATGGCAACATCTCCATAGCAACCTGCATCTTGATTGTCTGTGTTGACCGGTGCGTCCCTCCGTTGTTGCGTTGTGGTTTATGACCATTCCTCCCAGGCACGCAGAATGGCTTCTGGAGTTGTTCGTAGTGAGGTGCATTGCAAAGCAGTAGATTTAGAAGCTCGTTGCATGGTAGGCAGACCCCTGCGCTTGGCCGTAGGAATCGTGTCGGGTCTGCTGCTGCTGTCGTCTCCTGGCCTTGCCCAAACTTGGGGTCAGTCCCTGCGATGCGATGATAAAACCGTTTTCCTGGCCCGATGTCGAGCTCGAGCTCTGCATTTGAAGTTCCCCAGAGAACGTTCAACGCAAGGGCGGACCCAGCATCTGGTGAACCGGAGGGGGGGGGGGTTGACCCCTCAAGGGACGGTTTCTGCTGTCCAGTTTGACAGGGGGTAATTGTTTGTTCCCCACCGCCCCTTCCCCTGGATCTGGGGGTCAAACCCCCCCCCCCTGGGTTCGGTCCTGCGATGCGTTGCCATTTTCTCAAAAAGTCGGCCCTCAGAATCTCGATGATTGTGTGTAACCCCCCGTCCTGCCCCTCCCCCTCCCAGCATCGCCGATTCGATTGGTTTTAACGCTGCATGCTCTTCTGCATTTCCTTTGTAGACAGAAACTCAAGACAACGTCACCTTGTGTGTTCTCCCGTAGTCTGCAGCAATGGGCGCGTTCGTTTCGCGTGCCCCGCGCAGCCCGGCCACGTTCGTTTTCGCGCTTGGCTTGTTTGCGCGCACGCGCACTCAGCCATTTCCGCGAGTGTGCTCCGTGCACCATGCATGATCGTTTGTCGTCCCTGGCGCACCCAGCACACTCGGCAATTTCCGTAAATTTGCCCGAGGCACTGAATCCAGCTGGGGCAGTCACGCATGCTCCGTGGGAACTGAAAACGCGAACGCTTCGGGCATGTTGAGCACACGCGGATCACGAAAACGAGCGCGCCCCATGCAACGCTAATTTTGAACCATTTTGCGTTTCCAGTTTGAGTTGGAATGCTGCAGACTTGTTGCACGACGCGAAGTGTGGGGAAGGTCGAGGTGACGACCACTGCAGAATTAATCGCATGGACTTGCTTTCTGTTTCTTTTGCATTGTGCGTGTGAATATGTATGTGTGGTCCAAACTTAGTTTTCTTCCTGTTTGTGTAACAAAACGGTATTAGTGTGTAAATTCCGTGCGAAAATAAGAATTCGTTGAGAAAGATCAAGATTCAGACTGAATTTGAAGAGAGCCAGCCGTCTTACCGGTGCGCGGATAAAATTCAGAACCTCAACATACAAGTGACAGCGTTGTGTGTGTCTGTGTCTGTGTGTGAGTGAGTGAGTGTGTCTGTGTGAGTGTGTGTGTGTGTTCAGCATGTGTGCGTGCGTGCATGTGTTTTGCCTGGCTGTGCTGTGTGTGCCTGCATTCGCATGTGTTTTTGCGAGTGTGCGTGTTTGTGGTGTTCATGCCTGTCTGTGTTATGTGTGTGTGGTCTGTACCTGACCCTCCCCTCGCTCTGTTGCAGGAGTTCATCTACTACTGCGTCTTCTCCGTTCTCTTCCTCATCGCTGCGATCGTGGCGGCTGCGCGCGGCTCGAAGCACAGCTCCATCGGCGCCACCGCCGTGAGTTCACACGCATACTCACCACACACACGCACACACACACACACACACATACACGTCCTCCCTCGGCGCAACCGCCGTGAGTTCACACACACACACACACACACACACACACATGAAACAGAGACTCCTCCACTGGCGCCATCGCCCTGAGTATCTCCAGGCAGATCCAGGTTTGGCCTCAAAGGAAGGAGGTTTAAACTTGGGACATCCCCGGTTGAGGCTATGGAGCCCAAACCACCTGGAGATCCAGGATTGAGGTCATGGGGGGAAAAACTCCAGCGGATCCAGGATTGAGGTCAGAGGGTCACATACACAGGATCGGGATCAAGAGAAGGTGTCCAAACTTGCAATGGATCCAGGACAGATGTCAAGGGAAGATGTCCGCTGCATGGGCAAGCATGTTGGCGTGGACGTGTGACGTAGTTCAGGGGAAACACCATCGGTGTGTGATTGGGCGAGGATTTTCACGCGCCACATTCCCACCTCGGACGCGGTTTGCAGAATGTCACGTGACGCAGAACGCCACCAAAACTCCCTGTTGTCCGTTTTCAGTTCTTCGCGTTCGCAGCGACGGCGGTCTACGTGGTGGACACGTTTTTCCAGTTCCGCGCCTGGCGAACCGGTCAGACGGAAATGACCACCACCACGACGGCGACGACAACGACGACAACGAGCACCGTCGAGACCGGGCGCACCGGCTACTGAGAGAGCGCTGCGAGCGCCGCCGCTGCCGTCAGGGGGCGTTTCGAGCGGCGGCGCCGCCGGCGCAGTGGCGTCACGTGTGAACGCAGTGTGAAAAGACAATGCTCGTCGTTTCTATGTTTGCGTAATTTCTGAGTCTGAGAGATCGAAATTGTTTTTGTTGCTTTTGCCATGATGGTCAGTGAAGACTGCACGCAGCACACGTGCCTGGAACTCGTGCTGTCTGTCACGTGATGCAAACCAGTGTTTCCGGTTTGACACGTGGGCAGATACACCACGTGTTTCAGCGTCTGTATCTGCGCAGTCTTCACTGAGAGCGTGTTTCCAAGCAGCTCTACTTCTGAAAGCTTTTTAAGCTGCAATGTCCCTGCAGGAAAAAGAAAATACATCGGTAGAACTCACGCGGAAAAAGATAATTGTATTTAATAGACGCCATGTTACTGCGTTCGATTTGACGCGTCGACGCATGCGCAGTGACGCGCCGCAGCGGTGCGTAAAATCGGATGCGGCCTCTTGAAACCTTTGTCTCCGCCCTCGTGACCAGTGCGCGTGCGCAGCGCAGTGTGAATCTAACCAATCCGTGGTCATTTGTAAAGTCACGTGTCGCCTTATGGACATGCCTCGAGCTCTTTTTATCGCGCCATCTAGTGAACGAACGCTCGAGTGTGAAAACTTGTTCTACAAATTTTGAAACGTTTTGTGAAGCAAAGATCTGTTTCATGTCCTCAGTCAGAGGGTTTCTTATTCGTGCGTGTGCACTGCCTGGGGCCGTCTTCAAATAGCCTGCACCGAGACACTGTACAGCTGACTCACTGTGCGCATGTGATGGAGTGTGACTGTCTCCGAGCCTGGTGAAGACCATCTTGAACACGTGACCTGCCTTACGCACACTCGACATCCAATCACGAGCATTTATCGTCACCACGTGGTCCAAGTTGAACAAAGTGCTCAAGTGTCCAAGAGTCACGTGTCCTGAAGTCACGTGGCCACAGAACCCGCTGCCTGTAAAATCACGTGACCAAATTTGCCATCGACATGACAGGGATTAGTTTTGACGTATTTGTGCTGAGCAAAACTTAGAAGTTGTAGATTCTATATTTTGAGATTGAAGGATAGACATCAATTGTTGGTTGATTTGAACTGTAACTGAAATTGTTGTGAGTACTGCAGGTCTGGCAGAATTGTAACAGTCCCCAAATTTTGTAACACCCCACTCCTCCCCCCCCCCCCAGAAAAAAAAGAGCGACGTGCCTGATGCTCAAGTTCAGTAAACTACGTAATTCTTGGCTCAATAGTGAAGCGAGTGCTCTCTGCGCGTGCGCGTCTGTGCACTGCGCATGCGTGCGTCGTCCTGATTGGACACAACAGTGTCGAATGGGCATCATTCATTCTCTGCGTGTTTTGCATTCTGTTATTGCCTGTTGTTGGCACTTTCTGAACGTTGTTAAGTTTTTCGTTTCCACGGAAACACGGTTTGATGCAACGAACCTCTTGTTGCTGTACCTGAAATCAGTTCATTCAAACTCGCCATTTTTGTCCGACGCTCTGCTTGAAAGCTTTGTCAGCCAATCACCGTTCAGACGCAACACGCGTCGTCTCCATAGAAACCGTCTCCATAGAAACGTGTCTCTTGGTAACTTTCAGCTTGTGTTGTCGCGCAAAAATTTTGCTTTCCTTCGAGTGTGTCCCCTCGTGTTGGTCCAAATTTGTTTGTGGCTTAGATCTGCCTCAGCGAGCGTGTTGCTGTGCCGCACCCGCGTGTGCTCCGACCTGCAGGTCATTGCACGAGGGTGCACTTCCAACTGTCTGTGGCAAAAGGGTGTACTCCGTCGCACTGCTCCGACCTGCAGGTCATTGCACGAGGGTGCACTTCCAACTGTCTGTGGCAAAAGGGTGTACTCTGTCGCACTGCCGTTCCGACTGCGGGTGCACCAGGGTGCACTCTTGTTCCAACTGTGAGTTTCAGAAGAGTACACCCTCATTTTGACCAGACGAGGGTGCGAGGGTGCACTGCTGTTCCAACTTCGTGTCACCGCCTCGTGGTGCACTCCCATTTGACTGGGGGCTGTTGTACTGAGGTGCACTCCGGATTGTTGCTTGAGGGTGCACCCATTTTCAAATTGCGTGTCACCTTATGGGTGCATCTCAGAGTAAGTGGTACAGGTGCACTCAAGCACACCACCTGGGTAGCGAGGGGTGTACTCTGGTAGTGCTGGGGTGCACCCGGGTGCGGCAGCAGCGCGCGTCGCGTGTGACCCAAACTCGGTGCTGGATTCCCCCGAATCTCGAGCCTTTTCTTCCACAACACGTGTGTGCGTGTGTGTGTGCGCGTGTATGCGTGTTTCTTGAAATTTGTACAACTTTCCCAAACGATCACCGAATCCTTTCCAACCTTGTGTCTGACCAATGTGAGCAAAGACCTCTCATTGAGTGTCGTTTTTCGTTTGGGGAATAGTTGAGCGTTTGCTTCTCAATTTTCTCGCCGTGGCACCTGATTTGCCTTCATTCATTCACCCTGATTATGCAACCGTTGTGCTTTGTTTACCCTCAGACACGATTCTTGTGTTCGACTCAGCAAGCAAGGAAAACAGCTCCAGTAGATTCAGAGTCTTTTGTACAAAGTGTAAAGCGTCTTCTCTCCGGCCGACAGGAGGTTGAGTTTCGAACGGTCTTCGCGTCGTTCAGAAGGAAACTGGCCCTGTAAGGTTTTGTAAATTATTTATGACAGGCGAGTAGGTTGATTGTAACGACAAATCTGTATTTTCTTAGACTCACTCAAATAAAGGTAAATGGGAAACATGAAACAAGCGTTGGTGTGTGCGTGTGTGTGTGTGTGTGTACGCGCAGGTGGGTTTGTACCGTGCAATTTCGACGCAGGAAAGAACTGGGTGAAACGCCCAAAAACTGCGCTCGCAGATCTAAAAATCACTCGGCGTGCTCGTTCGACTTGGCTCAGCAAACTTTGTTCTGCGAAGGAATGTCACTTTGCTACAATGGAAACGAAAATCCAGATCTTTGTTGGTAGAACATAACAGGTGTGGCAAAGGAGAAAATCGATGTGGTCCAAAAATAGCTGCGTTGATTTCACCATCCGTCCGTTGCGCAACTGCTGCACAGGACGAAATGTGGAGACACGATGTGTAACGTTGCTACGCAACTCCGCTGTGGCGTTACACTTCGCACAGATCTTCACGCTTGGTTCACCAGGTGCGTTACACATTTCTGTCCTACATAAGGAATTGTCAACACAGTGTGCAATGCTCAGACCAAATGCAGCACGCATTGAGAACTGTCTACCTCAGCAAGGTTCGCAGTGAGACTCGCATTCTGAGGGAAAATTTGAGGGAAATTTCAGCAATGGCGACCGCAGCAGCAGGGAAGAAGAAGGAGAAGAAGAAGCAGCAGCCACCGCTGGCGAAGACGAGATCGGAGGAAGACTACACGTACAGAGGTCTGACCCGGCTCGGGCAGCAGTACGGACCAGTCTTCAGGGTGGATATGGGCTACTGGTGAGTGAGTGAGTGAGTGAGTGAGTGTGTGTGTGTGTGTGTGTGTGTGAACTTTGCACGCGGGATCCACCATTTGCTGCGTGCTATAGGAGTCGCACGTTTGCTCGTGGATGTGTTTGTGTCTATGAGTGTGTGTATGTGTGTGTGTGTGTGTGGGGGGGGGGTTCGTGCGTGCGTGTGTATGTTCAGCGGCCGACCCAGCGTCTGGTCAGATGGCGAGAAGTAAGGCCGACTTCAATTGTTCCTGCATGCGGCGCAAAGTTATCTTCAAGGGGTGAAAGAAAAACAATTTTCCAAGAGTCAGAGGGGGAGGGCCTCGCCCCTGAACTTGGCCCTGAGTGATTTCTAAAATGTTCCGTCTTTTGCCAACGGCGTCCGCAAACTGTTGCTTTGCGCTGGGGCGGATTGTGATGGGCTGACCAGCGTCATCTTTTCTGGTCCAGAAGCTGGAAGGGTGCGATGCGCATCAGCAGCTGCTGCAGAACGAATCGCATTGCAACAAAATGGTGCTTGCATGGTGTCGAGAAATGCGCTCCATTCGTGGACTTGACGTAACCAAAGCACTTCAGTCCTCCTGAACAGTAATCCTCCCCACCCCCACCCCAGAAATCTCGCTGACAGGAGGCGACGTGTCAACGTGTCAGACACACAAATTTTGGGCGAGCTGCATGAGGGGCTGCGGGCCAAAAATTCACCATCTTGAAACAAGATTTGTTCACTTCTGTTTCAGGAAGATAGTTGTGCTGAACAGCTATGACGTGATGAAGGAAGCGTTTGTGCAGAAGGGTCAGGTGTTCGGGGGCCGACCGTTCGACCCGAAGGACAAACTCATCAACCCGAACCACCCGAAGATACTCGGTCAGTCAGTCACTGCAGAATCACAAACAGAAACAAAGAATGCAATACATGAGTTTCATCGTGGCCCAAGGCCCTGTGCCCGCAAAACTAATCTGTTCCCCTGAATTTGTGTCACAGACCTCTGCAATTTGAATGTCATAAAGTCAAAAGCAACTTTTTGTCAAGTGAAAGAATGGCCCCAAGCTCCGTTTGACCTTCTTAAACTTTTGTTGTGACAGGGATCCAGGGGGACAGTTACGGGGAGGAGTGGAAGGCGCAACGCTCCACCACCATGAAGCTTCTCTCCAGGATCGGGTTCGGGAAGGAGAAGTCTCAGCGCATCATCCAGAACGAGGCTCTCAAGCTCATCGAGCACTTCAAGAGTTTTCGGGGGGAGGCGACGGACCCGACCGATCCGATAGGTGTCGCCGTCTCCAACGTCGTGAGCGGGCTGGTGTTCGGAGAGACGCACCCTATCGGAGACGAGGATTTCTCACGTGTCGTGAAAAGCGTCTTTCTATTGGCTGATCTCTACTTCAAGAGGGCGGAGGAGGACTACAGCCTCAGTCCCTTCAAATCCAGAGCGTACAAGGAGGACATGGAGAGATTCAAGCAAGCTGGAGCCAGAATGAACAAATACGTGGAGGCCCGAATCAAGGCTCGGGAGGCCATCTTGGACCCCACTAAAGAACCAGGAAATTTCATTGACGCTTATCTGGCTGAATTCAAGAAGAGTCAAGCGGACCCAGCAGACGATAAGACGGGTGCGATAATAAAGGAGAACTGGCTCCTCAACATCGTGACTGACCTGATGGAAGCCGGATTTGAGTCTTCGGCCGTGGCCCTGCGGTGGCTCCTCCTCTACATGCTGCACCACCCTGACATCATGGCGCGGGTCCAGGCGGAAGTGGACGCGGTCTGTGGCGCATGCGCAGAAGAGAAGACGCGCGTCCCTGACTACGCGGACCGCACGGAGACGCCGTACACGGTGGCGGTGATCTACGAGGTGCTGCGCCACGCGTCCATCGCGCACTTCACGCTCGCGCACGAGACGATGGAAGACACAGAGCTCGGAGAGTTCTTCATCCCCAAGAAAACAGAGGTAAATCTGCCGTGGAACCAGGGGATTGGGTCTCTTTTCTCGCAAGGCAGGGCCTCTGGCCACCTTGATTTCGTGTCAAGGGCCCGAATCCCTTCATCCTGAGCCTGGGTCCCTGATCGTGATGATGCCAAACGAGGGACTTCAGGTCCCTTTATCCCCAGGCAGGGGGTTTGCTAGGTCCCATTGTTACCGAGTCAGGACCCCTGGGTCCCTGATGTCCACCCATAAGCTATTTTTGCTGCGGTGGGGTGAGGTTCTCGGGGTCCCCAACACCAAGCCAGAGGCTCAAGGCCTCATCTGTCCCCAAGCCTGGGGCCTTGGGTCTCGTCAACCTTGGTCAGAGCCTCTGAGTCCCCTGATTCTGGGACAATGCCTCTGGACCCCTGATCACAAGCTGTGGGGACCTTGGTCCGAAGACAGAGGGTCCGTGAGCCCCCAAACCCCAAGATAGGGTCTGTTGGCCCCATAATCACTGGACACGTAAAGTAGTTGGCCCACCAGGACGTTTTCGTCTTTTCTGTGTTGGTTTGGGATTTGTGGCTCTCAGTGGATCCTGAAGAAAGCGGAGGTAAAGCTGCGGTGGAGTCAGAGGGCGCTGGTCTCCCTGACCTTGAGCCAGCGTCTCCGGACCACCTGATCCTCACCCAAGAGCTCTGTGCTCCTTTGTTTTCAGCTTGAGACCCAAGGCTCCTTTCTTCCGAACCAGGGCTTGAGGTCCTCTTGTCGCACGCCAGGGGCTCTAAGGTCCTCTCATGGGGGTTCCCACGCAGTGAGCAGACAAATGTTTACTCACACAAGCAGAATCAGCTGCAGACATATTTCGCTTTTTCCACAAAATCGCCGCGAAAAAGTCCGCTAGTGACCCGCAAAGGTTCTCTCACGATTCCGACCAAACCGCATCATCGTATCCATTCGGGCAATCTCGTTCTCTCGGTTGCCGGGTCGGCGCGAGCCTGCACAGTTTCTCTGGTTCCAGGTCAGGGGGACCCTGCATGCTTTCTCTGCTGGTTGTTCCAAGGGGAAACCTTTCCAATTTCTCCGCTGGAACATGGTCTGGGTGAACCTCTGTTTCTGGATGTTGCAGGTGTGGGGAAACCTGTACGCGGCGCTACACGATGAGTCCGTGTTCCCCGACCCGCACCGCTTCAACCCGGACCGCTTCTTCAACGAGGACGGAGACCTGGAGAAACCCGTGCAGTGGATCCCCTTCTCCATGGGTACGTACAACAGACCGGACAATAAAGTGTCCTTCGAAGCAGGTCCACGGACCTCCTCAAAGCATTTGGCTGCATGGGGATCTGAGGGGCGCAACAGCTTGGGTCCCCCTGAGCCCTGAACTAGTTTAATGCTGCTCCTGCAAAAAGTGCTCGCATTTTTGGCTTTGACGTCAGACCCTCAGGTAAAAATCCATCTTGACCTGTGCCTGAATGCGTTGTCATCCAGAAATGCTCAATTGTGTGCGTTTCTGCAGGTCGGAGGAGCTGTATGGGGGAGCTGCTGGCGCGCACCGAGATCTACGTCATGTTCTCCGCGCTCATGCGCAACTTTAGCGTCTCCAGCGGAGCCGGAACCGGAAGTCTGCCCGACCTCGAGCCCGTCGAGAGCTTCGTGCTCCACCCGAAAGAGTTCTCCTGCGTCTTCACCCACAGGCTCTGATCTCCTGCGTCTTCACCTCCAGACTCTGATCTGTGTCTTCACCCACAGACTCTGATCTCTTGCATCTTCACCCCCAGACTCTGATCCCCTGTGTCTTCACCCCAAGACTCTGATCCCCTGTGTCTTCACCCCAAGACTCTGATCTCCTGCGTCTTCACCCCCAGACTCTGATCTCCTGCGTCTTCACCCCCAGACTCTGATCTCCTGCGTCTTCACCCCCAGACTCTGATCTCCT
>JAAUXT010110767.1_pt1 | contig 14158 bp, 11 predicted proteins | sample 7278171 | NCBI WGS metagenome assembly JAAUXT01 (sample SAMN14350112, study PRJNA611818) | marine sediment metagenome | isolation source: surface marine sediment (1.8m) | place: French Polynesia: Moorea | collected 2018-08 | reverse complement strand
TGCAAGTTTAAAGACAGCCTCATCACAGCTGTGGCTTGAACAAAGTATGTCATGATCCCAAAGTATCCTTTGTCTACATCACTGTCCAGATCTTTTGTCCCATTCCTTCTGCCAAATATCTTTTCAAATGCATCAAATAGTATTGACATTAGTGTATCCTTAAATGTATACCAAAGCATGTAGAAACATGCACAACCCAGAGCCAAAACCCAGAGCCAATTTTTGGAACAAAGAGAATTCTCAATACAGTTGTTGGACAACATTGATAAAGAGTACCCATCTTTACACTTTCCACATAGTGTTCCATCTCTGTTACTGGAGCATTGGTTGTACATCAGACATTCTTCAGAATGAGAACAACAATAGCCAATTGGACACTGCTGGAAAACATACCCACCAATTGATTTGTGGCCCCAAAAATTTGGGATTGGTTTCAAAGTATTTCCTGGACATTCAGCTCCAGTTGGGCACTCTGTACATTGAACAAATTCATGTATTTCTGTGTTGGTTCTTGATGTAACTTTGCTGCTGTTGAAGCTGTGTGATACAACATAGTTCCCATTTGATGGAATGTAGAATGTTTTTTTGCAAGCTTTGCAAGTCAACACCACCATTTCAAGTCTGTCTGTTGAATCAATCATTCCTTCAATGGTCTTCTCTATTTCAATCTGATGCCAATCTGAGCAGTGGACAAAGCAATCTATGGATCCGATGTATGAATGTTTATATTTCATATTCAAATATACAAGGGAAGCAATTTCACTGGGGATTGCACTGTTAAATTTAGTTTCTTCCATTGTAACAGTAGACAGGATTTGAACAAAAACTCCTTTCAAGTATGATGTTACTTCTTTTGCATGTTGAAAGGAAGACCCAATGATTGTTGTATCAAAATGAGCAGGCCCAACATAAAGGGCACTGGCTCTACTTGTTGCTTCACTGTTCCAAAATTTACAATCATGTACTGTAATATGAAGGAGATTACCAGTGTAGTCTTGCTTGTTGCAACGATAATCACTAGACACCTGTATATCTCCAGCAATGTTCTCAGAAAAGTATAGCTCATCCAACAAAAGATAATTGTGTGTGTTCTTCATCCCAGTGGAGGGATTGTAAATAATTTGCACTGAAGCTCCCCTCTTTGCTGATGTTGCATTGGAGAAAGATGAACTTTGAATTTTAACCTTCATCCAGGAGGGAAGCAACCTTGAATCAATATTTTCAACACTGATCCCACTTGTTGTGTTTTTCCATTTGCATCCAACCACTGTCACAAGAATCATCCTTGCCTTTATTTGGAAAACTGATAAAGTGTCACTGTTTCTATGAAATTGTACATGATGCATATTTGCAAATACAAAGAATATTATATTCACAAGAACATGTGTTTCTGTGAAGTTTGATTTGCTCACCACAATCCAAGCATGTTTTGTTCCAATCTGCATGACAGATTTTGATATACTGGAACCATAGATTTCCAATTTAGTGTGAAAGGAGGAAAGCAAACCTATTTTTAGCCTTGAAGCAAAACACTTAGTCATCACAATCTTTGTTTCTCCTATTTCACCAGATCTTGGAGGAGTGTCTTTCATTTCAGTATTCAAAAAATAGCATCCAATAAACTTGGTCACAACATTTTGAATTTTGATAGAAGAATTTGAAAATTTCACATTCACAAACACAACAAGAAGATCAGATTGGAGAAACCTTGACCAAAAGTTCACTTTGGTAGTTAAGGTGCAGACTGTCATGCAACTTATGGTTAAAGATTTGCCTTTCTTGTCTTGATCTTCTGCAAAAGTAGTGTATTCCCAGTGTGGTGATGTATAATTCCCCAATATACAAATTGTGTTCACCTTGTATCTATTGTGAATTACAGCTGCAAATGTATTTTCCAATGTTGTATATTCTTCTTGGTGAGGCAGCATAACACAAGCACACAAATCATTGCTTGGATCTTCATTGGCATAATCCATGTGAAGAAGTGTATGGCTTGCGCACAAAGATTCATTACTGAAGTCTGTTTTGTCACTGTTCAGCAAGGCAAAGTCAAAGGATTTGTTTGAGCATTTGCAGTTGCAAACACTGCTTGTACCTTCATCTATCATCACATTGTCACCACCAATTCCCTTGGATATCCAGAACACTGGGAGACACATTGTTACATTCCACTTTGTGACTTGGTTGATCATATTGAAGTTCTCACAATTGCAATTCAGTTCATCTGATCCTTCAGGACAATCAATTTTTCCATCACAATACCAAAAGACAGGTAAACACTGCAATGGACTTTCCTCACACCTCTACAAATCAGGTTGAAAAATGAGGAAAGAGCGTTTTTAGATTCACTGGTATGTCAGGCATTGCAATAAAATATTCCTCATTGAGAGCAAGGCAATGGGCAGCAGTTGTTAGTTATTTTCTCACTCTCACCTTCATGGGACTGAGTCCCCCAAAATTCTCAGGAACACAAACATCACTGCACAGTTTGTCTGATTTGTCCACACAAGGGGCTGATAGGGAGGCTTTCACACATGTATCACCATTTTGTATACCAAACTAAAAATGAAAAAAATAACAGCCTTTTGTGCCCAAAAAGAAAATACTGTTATCAGAATGAGTTTTGTGTGCCATTTTCACTGTGAATGAACCAGAAACACGTTTTATCTTCAAAAAAGAAGTCTGTGGAAAACAAAAGCCAATTAACCATGATGCACTGTTTGAAATCAGCACATTTTGAGTAAAATTGAAGGCAAGTGTAGTTGTCACATCGAAGTTCATCTGAGCCATCTCCACAGTCATTGTATTTGTTGGAAAACCCATCACAAATGTATCTTTCCCTGATGCATCTACCATTGTCACATTTCCAGAAGCCCTTTGTGCAGGTAAAATTGTTTCCTGGGCAACCTGTTTTGTTTTTGAAAAGAAACATTAGTTTGTTGTGAGGAACAATAAAGAAACAATATCACATGACACACCTCCCAGATAGACTCAGAATTTGTATTTGTGTTGCACCCTAGTTCCAACAGAATTTGAGAGGTGCAATAACAGGTTGTACACAACTTGGGGAGTTTAGAAAAAGGAAAGAAGGTTTGACTGTTCTTGTGATCTGCAGGAATTCTGAGCAAAGAAAAGAAGCTCAAACAATGTGACCCACATTGCATACATCTTGCTCAATGTTCATAGAAACATACTTGCCTTCCTCATCAGATGTATCATGGCAATCCACAAATCCATCACACAGTTGCAAAATATAAATGCATTGAATTTCATCACTACATTTGATCATGCCAGGTGCACACGACATACTTGTACAATTCTCTTCATCAGTATTGTCCCAACAATTGCCAGTACCATCACACCTTTGTGGAATTTCAATGCAGAGACCATTTTTACATTGCCACAATCCTGACAAACACTTCCAGTCTTCACAATTGTCTTCATCACTCCCATCTGAACAATCAATCACCCAATCACAAACTTGTTGTGGATCCAAGCAGAATCCATTGTCACATTGCCATAAATCAACAGCACAAGTCCAACTTTCACAGTTTTCCTCATCACTACCAGTTGGACAATCATATCGGACTTTCCCATCACATCTCAAAGTGGAATCTATACACCAAGAAATGTCAGGGCATTTCCACTTTCCTGCTGGACAAGTGAAGTTCTCACAAAAGACCATGTCCTCATCACTTTCATCATGGCACAAAAGGACAATCATATCTTTACCAATGCAAAAATAATCTGCTGAAATGCACTGCTTTTTATCTCTACATTTTGCATAACCATCAACACAATCCCAGATTTCACACATCTCTGGATCCTCATCTGCATTATCTGTGCAACCTCTTTGGAATGCAGCATAGCCATCACACACATTATTGTTATGCAAACATTTGGGTTCATTAGGACATTTCCATCTTTGTCGTCCACATTCACAAAAATGAAAATCACTCTTGTCTCCACAATGGTATCTCTCACAAAGCAGTTCCAAGGAAATTTGGGTTTGGTTTCTGTCACAAATCCAGAAACCTGAATGCAAAAGAGAAACACAGGTTGAGCCTGGAGGAAGAAATCTTACAGAAATACAATGTGTCTCCTGATATCAGTTGCCTAACCTCCAGGGAATATCCAGAATGCGGCAAATGTTCTACTTTTCATTGATTCATCATAACCATCTCTCAGACAATCAATTTGCCCATCAGCAACTTTGTACCAAGGAATACATCCATCAGCTGGGAAGTTGCATTCAAACTCATCAGAGCCACAGTTGAGCACTTCAGGAAAGGCATGTTCTGTGAGAAGTGTCAGGTGGAATGAAATGAATATGTGAGAATGATCGTTGCAATGAACTAGACATGATACAAACTGTTCATTATCACATTTTTGTTTTACTTTCCTCTTTGATAATCAAAATTTCTTTCTTGCTTTGAATGTCAGCGTGGCAAAATTCTAAGAAGAAAACAAACCCCATGTTGTAGGTTTCTCCGAATTCGAGTGCGCAGAAACATCTGGGATCAGGAGACACGATACGCGAATGGGAAATTCAAACCAAATAACAACTTGTCAATTATCACATCAATATCAGTTTGTAACACTACGAAATTGTTTAGGTTCAATCTTACCAAAGAACAGGCAGCAGAGCAGCATTGCGCTCCAGCTGAGACATGAGATGACAAACATTCTTGGCTGGTTTGGGTCAGACCAAGTCAAAACACCATGACATTCAACTGAGATTTTTGGGATCAATTTCTCATGAATACTTCCCACCACAACTTTATCTGGGAATCAACAATCAGAATTGTGTCTGCAATGTAGAATTCATGAAGGGAGCAAAAATATGGTTTCTCTTGGAGTGAAAGGCACCAAAAACTGTCAGATGAGGACCAGTGGGATTCTTTTCTGGATTTTGACAAGTTGACAATGGTTTTGACTGACAATTGTTGTGAAGTCTGTAATGGCGTCCCCTTTGTGCTTTATTTTGCCTCCATCTTTTTCTTCGGACAATCACATCTGAAATATATAAATTCCTGGTTGGTTTCAAAGCACAGACATGTGGACTTCTGATGAGTTTCTTGGAATCAGAGGAAGTGAAAATATGGTATAAGATCAATTGGAGGCAAGTGGCTTTGATCAGTTTGACGAATTTCACTTGCACGTGTCAACACAGATCTGAAACAGAACCTGTGCACAGTTTTACTGTCTTGCACAGGCAAGATCACTCCACAGTCTAAAATCCGACAGAATGCGGTGATTGTGCGATCCAGTGGAAATTTGGAGAAGGACTGAACACATCTGTGACAGAGCGGGTTCTTTTCTCACAGTGACAGCTTTTCTTCTTGCGAGTAGGTGGCACTTTGAGCAGAAGCTCAACCCCTTTTCCAAGATGAGGCAAATTTGTCCCGCCCAATGAGAAAAAGAAAAAAAATGCACCTTGTCGGCAACTGAGAGGGAACTTCAGAGGCATTGGCCAAGAACAAGAGACTGACAAATCACAATCACAGTTGGGCACGCAAAACACAACATCTAACGCAGATTGAGCTGTCTCCATTTGTGAATTTGAACGAGATGAGGGAAAAACATCCTTTCAAAAGACAAAGATTCCTCCGCACTCATTTCAACGGTTCAACTTGTGAGTCAGTTCAGTCCAAATGCCATGTTTGTCTCTTTGACGATTTGATTTAGATCTACCATTCTGCTCTTTACCTTTTCATTTCTGACAGGAGAATGTGTAGCTGTAGTACCTTTTGTCACACAACTCTCCTGTTGTCTTGTGTGGGATGACGTCTTATTCAAGAACCTTGCCCAAACCTGATGCAATGGATGAATACCCTCTGTTGTGTACAGCTGCAATTCAAGGCATGATCCCCTCCTTTTCTGCCTCCATCTCTTGTTGGTGAAGATGTGTGTGAACGTGTGTGTGCATGATGCTGTTCCCTCTCACACAAAGAACACATCAATAAATCATTCATGCTTTATTGGGTTTGGTGCACAGCTGCTGCAGTGTCACTTTACCATCCTTCCACAAGGGACCAACACATTTCTCAGATTCTAAAGATGGATCAATCACCCTCAGTGTGTTCCCTATTCATCAGAAGTTTCTCTCAAAATTTGTGGTTTGACGTTTCCCTCCTTTTCTGGTGTAGAAGTTTCATGTTCAAGAATAAGATGCACCCCTTCAATGTTTGTGGGCCCAAAGGGCGACAAAAACACACCACCAGCCCTTTGACTTGAGTCCCATGGTGCACACCAACATTCACGTTCACGTCTGACTGATGACGCAACGAGGCAATTTTATCACTCCCACAGTTGGCCGAAGCTCTGGCGACATGGACAACCTGGTGTCAAGCACGTTATTGGCCCAAGTCCAAAACCCTCCTTCCTGCCTCTTCTCCAAGCACCTGGTGTGAGGTCGTCATTTTGGCGACCTGGGCCGCACTTGGCATTTGGTTCGCCCGATTCCAGTTGCGCAAAATTTCAACCAGTTTTCGGGGTTCGAAACCAAACAGGAATGGATGTGGGCGCTTGATATGGACAAGGCGTGGAGTTCTTTGGGTGGGTGGAGAATGTGCAGTGTCACAGCACCGTTCGCGCTTTCTTTGCGTGCATTGGAACGCGTGTTTGACCAGCCTTCCCTGTGGTACAGCAACCAATGTGAAACAGGAGCTGATGTTTTCCTCCACATTCATTGTCTTGAGTCTCTGATTTCAAATCTGCGGTGGGACAGCCCAGCTGAAAATGCGACACAAAACAAAGGGTGGTATTGTCTTGCATCCTCCCCAGCATTTCTGTGCAGAACCGATGGAGAGGGGATTCAGGAAAAAATTTCACGACAAAAGGGCAACCCGAGAAGTGGTTGCAGAATCGTGCAGGGGCCATACCCCTGATATGCACGAGGAAAGGGCGTTTCCAGCGTGCATCTCAACGAATAGGGAGCGTTGGTGTCAGTGTTGATTTCGATGGAGCCTGCATCATGTGCACCCCGCGCCTGGCTCCGCCATCGAACGAGCATCTGTCCTGCAGCTCTGGGTTCCTCTCAGAGAATCCCATTTTGCCAGTTCCTTTTCACAAACACCGAACGCAAATTCGAAGCACATGTCAGGAAGAGTAAGGCACTCCATGGGCGTAAGAGAGTGGAGGAGGAATCTGGATGACAACAATTGCTATTTGTACATGTAGAGCTTGTTTGCAAATACCAGTAGCATGCTCGGGATCGTCGTGTCGCTGGCGTTTTGTTGCAGTAAGTCCACAACCATCATCTTTTCTTTGTGTTCGAGTTGCACGCGACAATTGTTTTTAAAATTCCTCACACGAAATTTTCTGTTTTCCAGATGGTGGCAGCGGGCACCTCTGGCCTGGGAATTTCTCAGCCTACGGTTGCAATTTGGTTTGGTTTTAGATTGTTTGAGCTTACCCTGTTTTGCCTCCTCGTACTATCCTGATGTCAAAACACCTGTCTTTGTAGAACATGACTTTCCTGAAGTGCTCCACTGTGGACCAGGAGAGTTGGAATGCAACTTCCCAGCAGATGGATGTATTCCAGTGGAGAAAGTTGCTGATGGTCATGTTGACTGCTTCAGAGATGGATATGATGAGCTGATAATTTTCAAAAAGATAGCTGCTTTCAGGATTTTCCCTGAAGGTCAGATAAAAACAGGCTTGGAATGAAAGGTTTTCTCACCAACTTTCTCATTTGAGCAAATTTTGAGATTTTATTTTTTTCAGGATTGTGGACATGTGACAGGAACCAAACTCACATTCCTCTGGACAATCTTTGTGAATCATACCTGTGTTCTGACAGAAGTGACCTGTCATTCTGTGAATGTGGGAAGGAAAGGTGGAAATGCCCAAATGAGCCAAATTGCTTGGACAATGAACAAGTGTGCAATGGATATGGGGGATTTGGCGGCTGTGCAGACAAAGCAGATGAAGATCCTGAGTTGTGTGATCAGTGGGAATGTCCAGGTCACCTCTGGCCCTGTGCAAACAACAAGCAATGCATTCCAAAGACTTCCATTTGTGATGGTGGTCTCTTAGATGATTGTGCAGATGGTAGTGATGAGGCCAGTTGTGAGACTTGCATGGATGGAATGTGGAAGTGTAAAACACAGCCCAAATGCATCAGAAGCAGCAGTAGATGTAATGGCCTGACTCTCACCTTGCTGGGCAACTGTCTGGACAAAAGTGATGAGGAGATGTGTGAAGAGTGGACCTGTGATGATGGCCTGTGGCAATGTAGGTCTGGGTTGTGCATCATCAAGGAGTTTGTGTGTGACTCAATAGTACACTGCCCAGATGGTGATGATGAAACAATGAATTGCACAAGTTGGACATGTTCACCAGGAAACTGGCAATGCCATGATGGTATATGCATTGCGCCCTCAAAAATGTGTGATGGTGTTGATGATTGTGTGGATCATTCAGATGAGTGGAACTGTGCAAACAGGGAATGCAGTTCTGAATCTTGGAAGTGTCACTCTGGAAACCAGTGTGTCCTGCAGAGAAAACTGTGTGACACCAATGTGGATTGTTATGATGCATCTGATGAAATGTGTGAGCACAAACAACCACATCCTATTGTCATTTTGGGAAACAATACAATATCCTGGTCACAAGCAATATGCAACAGAATGTCCAATTTGCAGTTCAACAGCCAACAAAACATGTAGAAAGCATTGCCATTTTATCCATCACATCCTTTGTGCTTTGTTTTGGTCTGAGGCAGAAAGCAACAAATTTCATTTCAGATTGTCATCTCAGTAACTTTACCTGTCCAGCCAAGTTCTGGAAATGCGCCAACAACAGATGTATTGAGGACATCTACGTTTGTGATGGGTATAAGAATGGTTGTGGTGATGGTTCTGATGAGCTAGAATGTGAAATGTACCCCTGTCTTGACAGCTTTGTGAAATGTGCTGATTTCACACAATGTGTTTTGGTAAACTGAAAAATTTGGTCAGTTTGACCTGTGATTCCTATTGTATTGTGAGGTTTGTTTGTCTCCCTGAAATGATTTTGTTTCAGTTTGGCAAGAGCTGTAAAGTTCAGCCATATTCACCAAAATGTAAAGATGAATCAGACATTTTGTGCAATGATGAGTGTAAACCAGATGGATTTGATGGCAGCTTCACGATGAAGGCAAGATTGGCATTGAGCGGGTCACTGACTTGTGGAACAAAAACACTGTTGAGATGGGCTTGGAGTTGGATGAGCCAAATTGTCCTTCTGTTTGCACTAAATCTGATTGCTTGATGCATTTATTTGTTGCAGAGATGTGTCGAGTACGCCTTGCTTTGCATACCAGTCTTTTGGTACTGTGATGGGAAAATAGATTGTCCTGAAGGATCAGATGAACTCAACTGCATGTGCTACAAGTTCAATATGGTGACATGTGAAACAATGTGGAATGTAACAGGTTGTCTCCCTGTCAGTTGGATGTCTGATGGAGTTCCAAACTCCCAGGCTATTGACCAGGAAGGGGATGAGCCCATCAGGGTGGCTGGGTTTCAGTGCAAATCCCCAACTAATTGTGCAGAATCCTATTTGTTGTGCAATAATATGGTTGGCTGTGACCAAAATGAAAATCTTGGGAATAAGTTGTCTCCAATGCAATCATCAAGCAATGGTTTCACAAGGAACACCCCCAATGTGAACTGTCCAACATTTGACATGGGAGATGAATTCCAGTCCCTGGCTGGTGGTCTGTTGGCAATGATAAACAGTCAGACACTCTGCAGGAAGCCAATATATTTTGAAGGGAACTACACATCATCAGAGCCAGATCAAGTTTACCTGATTGACAAACTTCATTGCAAACACATAAGCTTGAGAGTAATATGTACCAGGGTTTGCACTTTTGTTGTGACATTTGATTTCTGGTCAAGATTCTTTCACACTCATCTTGATATTCTGTTTGAAAATATCACATTCCTGGCTTCATCAATCAGACTGACAAATTTCAGAGCAATTTTTCACCAGTGCACTTTTGTTGATTCAGAAATTGCAGATGGGAGTGCCAGGTCTGGTGAGATTACAGAAAATGTACTCAAGATGAGGAAAGTCAACACACAGAGGTTAAACATAATTTATACCAGTTCTTTCCACACGAACATAGAAATTGTTGATTCACATTTCACAGACACCACTGTGACAGTCACCTCCTCGTACTTTTGGTTGGTGGCCAAACATTCAAAGATCATAAGAATGCACTTCAAAGCAAACATTGAGCATCTCGTGGTGGCACAGTTACAGGGTGTGACATTTTCGCAAGGAGGTTTTGGTGTCCCTGTCTGTCAAGTTGAAGCCAGATTGATTTACATGAAACTGATTGGATCGCATATTGAACGTACAACAGATGGATTCACTTTGCAGACCAAAGCCTCCACCTTGCTTCCATGCTGGATGAAAGTAACTGTACTTTATTCTACCTTTCTTGATAATTCAGTCACCAATTCCAAAGGACTCTTGGAAATAATTTATTCTCGTAACACAGAAGCTGATGATATTCGTGATTCCGTTTTAATTTCCAATTGTGTCTTCTCTGACAACAAAGGTACCGTCGTTTACGTCGACAGTGGCTCTCACTGTGACAACCAGAAAAATGTTCACAACATCCTGATGATTTTTATAGACAGCTGTGAGTTTAAAAATAATCAACCTGCAGACAGAGGCTGTGTCTATGTAGGCCCTCGTTACTTTGATGTTTCTATTATTGATAGTAATTTTTCAAACAATTCAACTGTCAAATCTACCATCAAGGGACTGTTTCTGCATGTTTTGTCAAGTGTGTGGGTTGGTAGTAGTACATTTCACAACAAGATATCAAATGAGCATGTTTCACTGATCTATTTTGAAATGAAATCTCCCAGAGCAAATATGAGGCAAATTGACATCACTGTTCAGTGTTCACCTTGGTCACAGCTGCAAATTGAAAAATTCCCTGAATTTTTCTTTTTGGAGTCACAAAGGCAGAAGCTGCAAATGCTGGCATTATTCTGCAAATCTTGCAAAAAGTCCTTCTACATTCCATCTGAAGGAAAATATCTTGTGTCATATCATTTTAATTCCTCTGAAGTGACTGCTGTTTCAAACACCACACAAGCTGAATTTCTGCAATGCACTGAATGCCCATCAGGAGCCAATTGCCCAGGGGATTCACTGAGACCAAAGCCTAATTTTTGGGGATACAGGGCAAATGGTCACATTTTGTTCAAACAGTGTCCAATTGGCTACTGTTGTTCAGGGAGTAAGAGTGATCCTTGCATCACGTACAATCAGTGTTCAGGGAACAGAGAGGGAACACTGTGTGGGAAGTGCAAGAATGGGTATTCAATGTCAATTTTTTCCAACAACTGTGTGGAGAACTCCAAGTGTAGAAATAACTGGTTTTGGCTGACTGCCCTTGCAGGTGCATGCCTCTACATGCTTTGGTACACATTCAAAGATGACTTATTCTCCCTTCCAGGGAAAGTAATTTCAAAACTCAAACCAAAGTTTGATGTTGTGTCCACAGAAAGTGTGGAGAAGGGATACTTTGGAATCTTGACCTACTTCATTCAAGCAACATCCATTTTGCGATTTTCCATGGAAATGGAGAATGTACCAAGTATGAACGTAATTGTTTCAAAAATGGAGGCTTATGTGAGTCTGTGCTTGAGTATTGAGCTTTCCTACTTTTCTGCAGATGTGTGCAGTCTTCGAGGCCTTGATATGACCTTCAAAACTATTCTGAAGTTCATTTTCCTGTCCTGTATTTTCTTGAGTTGGTTTGCTCTATTTTCCATGACATATGTCACTGGAAGAATACAAACTCACAGTGGCAGTCACAAAATGTCAACAATTCAATCTTTTCAGTGTAAACTTGTCATTGGCTTGGTTGAAATCATGAAGTACACCTTTTCTGGATTCACAAATCTGACATTTTTGTCCTTGGCATATGTGACAATCAACGGCAGGAAAGTTTGGTTTCATGATGGAAATGAATTATTGATGAAAAATTGGCAAGTTTGTGTGTCTATATTTGGAGCACTCTACATTGTACCTTACCCCTTGATGCTATATGCAGGCCTGAAGCTACTTGAACTTGAACTCCTTTCCAGAAGTACTTTCTTGGCTGGTTGTTTCTTTCCTTTTCCTGCATTCTTCTACTGGTGCTACAAATTGGTTGCTCACAGGTACCAACAGCATCACACAGTTGGTGACATGTCTAAGAGCAGAAACATGTTTTGGTGTCCACCAGGAGTTCAAAGATCCACAACACAGACAAAGGAACTGCTGAAAAATTTTCAGGCTGGTTACAGATCTTCAGGAGGAGCTCAGTATTGGGAATGTGTCATGATCCTGAGAAGGCTTTTGTTGAGTTCAACTGCTCTTATTCCCAGTGTGTTCACTCAGTTGAACATCTGCTTTTGTCTCTGTGTTGTATTCCTGGTCCATCACCTCAAAATGTCTCCTTTCATACATTCCAAGTCAAATGCAGCAGAAACTGTGTCTCTGTCCCTTCTGTGCTGTGTCTCAGTCATTAATTCTTACAAAGCGATGCTCTTCCACTTTGGGTTGAGCTTTGATGAATTTTACGAAGCCATTTTCAAAAATCTTTGTTTGTTGGAAAGTATGTTTGTTTTCTTTCTTATTTTCTTCATTCTAATCAATGAACTTGTTGGAAAGGAATCCAAGAAAGCAAACGTCAAAATGGTTTGAATTCTAATTGTGAGAAGTCCCTTTGGGGCGAAGCACCATGTGGTAGTGCAGCATATGGCAAGGTGGATGAAATGTCCCCTGCCCCCCTCCCCCAGACCCCCTCCCCCTCCCCTAACCCCCTTCCCTGCCCAAACCCCCCTGCAGCTGGAGCCCCCCCCTGTGGACAGCATGACTGGTGGAAGACAAGGAGGAGCAGGAAGAATTGGTGAACAAGGAAGAATTGACGACATTACCAACGCCGCAAGGGACTTCGCACTGTAGTTGCCTTGAGCACTGCTTCTTGTTTCAATAAACTGATGCGTCGTCAAACAGTGACTCACGAGGAATCACGTCGTACGTTGATGACTCTCAGGGGTGGGTGGAATGGAGAGCTTCCCACACAACTCAAATTGTTGCATCACAGTGAGGACTCGAGCGATACACTCCAATCAGCCTCGCGTTACAGTCCACACGTACACACGCACACACGTACACACACACCGCACGCATGTACACACAAGGATCACAGTCTTGTCAGACGTGAGTCGCTTTCCCTGCACATACACACACACGCACACACACGTACACGCACACATACACACACCCACATACACGCAACACACACACACACACACACGCCCCACGAGCACTCACACGTAACACCCCGGAGTCAGACGTCCAGAAAGGACGAGATCGAATCGGATCCTGATCCAAACTGGACTCTATGCCTGCAGCCCTGGACTTGGGGCAAGAGTCGCTGAGGCCTGAGGTCAACCAGACTGTCATGACCCCCCCTTGATAACGGCTGGGTGTCCCTGTGTGTGCGGTCTCTCTCTCGGTGGAACCATCGCCTTGCTCTGAACCCGAAGATTTCTGAGGCCAGTGAACCGGAAACCTGGGGGGGGGTCAATTTCCTTGGATAACATTCGTTGCGCTGGACCTGCAATTTGACCAGTTCAGTGGCAAACTTGTGCAATTGGGCAGAAAGTTTCACCAGAACAACTCACATAAATTCGCCATTCCCAAAGAGGGTTCAGTGTTTGTTGTGACAAAGGTCCACTTTCGTTGTCACAAAAACAGTCATGATGAGATGTCACTTCCCTTCAAACAATGCACATCAGAACAGCTGCCTTCATTGCTGCCTCTGTGCGCCGCATGAAAAAAGGAGCTTGCCGCTGTTTTGTTTTTCAGTGTGTGCAAGTGGTGCAGCTGAAACTCTCACAGGCCGCTCACTGAACACTGCACACGGAACCCAAACATGTTCAGCGCATTGCGTACCTTGATGCTGTGCTGGTGTATTCTCACAGCGAACATCATCCGCTGCCAAGATGTCGCCTTTCACATGGGGAATGTCACAAAGCTGAGAGCTGATCTGCTGAGACATCATGACAAATGTCTCTGTCCCCCAAACAGGCCTGTGGTGGTCCAGCTGAGGTTGTTCATCTTTGGATTCTCAGACATCAGTGAACTCAACATG
>JAAUXT010077463.1_pt1 | contig 14160 bp, 4 predicted proteins | sample 7278171 | NCBI WGS metagenome assembly JAAUXT01 (sample SAMN14350112, study PRJNA611818) | marine sediment metagenome | isolation source: surface marine sediment (1.8m) | place: French Polynesia: Moorea | collected 2018-08 | reverse complement strand
GCACCCACTGTGATTCCAGTCTGTGATCACTGGAACAGGGGTAAAACGGAGGTTTTGTCCGCCCAAGACAGATGGACGCGGATACAGGGGCAAACCAATATCAGACCGCTACCGCGGCTGATAAACATCCATCGGTGAAACAAACAAGAACACTTGTCAGTGCACCTCAGGCACCTGAATGCACAGTGCATCAAAATATGACAAGAAGATCTGTCTCAAAAGGGAGGAGCTGAATTGTTTTGTTGTGTTTTCACTTCAGAGTGAAATTCTTTTCGTGGAGACAGGATCTTCCTCTCACGCAGACTTCGTGATTGACCCCCTCCCCAAGCAAGGTTGTGACAGGGTCCTGGCCACCCAATCCAGACGGCTATGAGAAAAACAAAACGCCGCCCGATGCGAGAATAACCCACTTTCACCACATGCCATTTCATTCAAAACCGTCGGAGGTCTCGTTCCAAACGACAAGTGAGTCACCTACCTGAATGCGATGGTCGCCGACGGAGAAGCCGACAAATGCGGACGGTCGCTCGCGACTTTCTTCGATCTTGACGACGGTGCTCGAGTCGATCTTGAGGTTGCTTGAGTCTGCACTGAGCACGAAGTCTTCAGTGCGCATGTCTTCGACGCGCTTCATGTCGCCGCTCGCCAGCTGGATGATGGAGCCCTTCACGAAGAAGGGCGGGTAGTGTAGGTGCGCCAGGTAGCTGGTGGCGTGGCCCGCGGGCGGCAGCACCGGCAGCGCGCCGAGGCCCTCCCCGCCGCCGCCCCCGCCGCCAGCCGCGCTGCTGGGAATGCTAGTGGACGTTCGCTGAGACGAAGCCGGATAGTGGTGCCTGGCTTCCGATGAGGACTTGTGTCTTTTGTGTGGGGGCTCCTCCTGTTTGACAACACCTGGAAATTTGAAATCTGCCGAGGAGCCCACGCGTGGGTGGTGACTCGTACCGATGTCTACAGGACGTGTAAAAATGTGCGTGTCCTCCTTTCGACCGACGTGTGGCGAAAGAGGTTTTGACCCTGCATCCCTGCTGATCCCTGACTCGAACTGTAGTTTGTGATGCTGGTGATGGGCGGCGTGATGGTGATGGGGGTGCAGTCCGGACTGTGGGTGGTGTGGCGAGCGGGAGCGACCCAAAGCGCTGCCACCGCCACCGCCGCCGGGACTCTCTTTTGACGGACTCCCCCGCACCAGCGCATCGGACTTGGGTGACTTGGATTCATGTCTGTGCGCGGGGTCCATGCCTGCAGTCATGGGTCGTGGAATGTGTGGGCCTGGTGAGGTGGTGGACATGTAGGGCTGGAGGTACGTGGGCATGTGACGCTGGGGAATCGCGTTGCCATGTTGCTGCAGTTGTCTGAGCATCTCCGCGGCTGACCCTGAAGTCGAATCTGGGTAGGACGTCGGGTAGGGCCCCATCAACGGGCTCCCAATACTGATCGGGTACCCCGGGTAGTAGTAGGGAGAAGTCAGTGAGAACTGTGGATGCGACGACGGGGGAACGTAAACAGGCGGCGTGAAGAGCGGGAGTGAGCTGGCCGTTGTAGAGAAGACACTGCGTCTCGAGAAGGCGCTGGCGCTGCGGTAGTACGGCGGGGCGCCGGTCGGAGGGAGAGGCGGCGGTGGCTCATGGCTGCTGGGCGCCACTGACGTGAGCGCCGTGGCGGTGGACCCTCGGGATGGCGTCGACTGACAAGCGGCAACGGCTACGTCGGGATGATGATGCCATGGTGCTGACAGACTCTCTGTAGTCGTGTTGGCGTTGCCAGTCATTCCATTTCTATCAAAGCCATTTGTGTTCATCCGCCTGCAGTCCACTCCGCTGGCGCCTCCACCATCGCCGCCGCTATCGCCACCGGGACCTCCGATAGTGAGGCGTTGCTGCGGGTCGGACTTGTGGTTGTTTTCGAGCGGCGACCCGGCTCCACTTGAAGACGAGCGCGCGCGACCGGGCTGCGTCAGGTGCTGGTCCCTGTGAACGCCGGGAGCGGCCTGCTTGTTGTTGTGCAGAGGGCCTGCAGGGTTTGCGCCCAGGTGCTGATGCTGGTGGTTCAACAGTGAGTTGTACTTTGATGCCAGTTTCCCACTGGACCCCAGAAGTGCGTCATGGTGCTTGTTGATGGTGAGGGGAGGTGGAACAGAGTCATTGCCGAGTCGCTGTGAGTTGTAACGGACCGACTCATCCGAGGCGGCTACAGCTGAAGAAAGCATAGACTCCGCGCATAACCCAGGCTGGCTGTCGGGCCCTGCAAACACACAAACACGTCAACAATTAGCAAGGAAAATAAAAATTCGTGTGGGTAGGTTGCATGCTCCCGGGACCGAACGGCAGCTTTTGTAGGTTTCATTATCAGCCTCAGTTGAGCTTCAGATGCATCGATTTCGTACAATTATGAAGGTGAACGAGAAAATGCACTCGGACCGCAATCAGTAACGTATTGCAACGTTGGTCTCAACACCTCCAACGTAAACGCCGACTCGGAGATTCAGCGTTTGTAGTGTGCACCCCCTTCTGAAGGAAAAGGTCACCAGGATCAACGATTGATGTTCAACACAGCAAACGCTCCAGGTTCAGGTGATTTTGCAAGAATCTGGCAACTGCGTTTTGCGACCAGCAATGCATGCGGGCACTGCCGACCCGAATCTTTCAGCTCTGCTGTCAATAATTCACGCCGTGAACAACATGAGAGCAAATCGTGCCTTCTTCAGCGTCAATCAAGCCCGCATAAAAGATCCAAATTTAGCCCCAAAAGTTGTGTGACGTCCAAATTCACGTACCTTATCTTATCCAAGCAAGTAGGTGCCTTATCAATGGTTATGCGAACAATTTTGTGTTCACTGTAGGTCCAGCGGAGCCGAGGACCAGTGCTCTCCCTCTCCCCATCGAACTTAAGAATGAACCGGCACTAATTCCTCTGTTTCACTGGCATACATCTTTGCTTTACAAACTTGTGATCTCAATAAAGCTGCCGCGAAGCTGTAGTGGGCCATGTCCATTCAGTCTTGACCCTCAGTACCGCACGTCAAACTGTGTCACACACACGTTTTGCCGTAACTTCTCATGTGGGGTTTGCGGGAAAAAAACCCCATCAACACGCAGTTTCACGGCATGCCTGCTCCGAAATTCACCTCTGAAAACTTAAGTCCTCCCTATTTTCAGTTTCACCGTCTTTTCATTTGAATACGCAGCAAATTTTGTTTGGTACACTGCGTACAACCGTGCACATAGATTGCCCTCCGTATTTCCGATTGTGTTTATCTCTCGTTATTGATTCCAAGTGCAATAGCTACAAAACGCGACGCGACACATGGCTGTATGGATCTGAATCCTAAATATAAATGTCTTCGCTTCGTCTGGCATAATGTATCACAGACAAACATGAAAACTACACCTCGCAGCCATTGCCGACTGATTCTACTCGTACGGTCACGATCATTGTTAAATTGATTTGTATCTACTGACAGTTTTGTACTAAGTGCAACTGATCAATGACCTCCAGAGTGAACAAACTCCAATTAACTGAATAATTTACACTTCGAATGATTCAGAAAAAGAACTGTTCGTACTACACGTGATGCAAACTCAATATGTCATACTCTGGCAATTTTCTTTCCACACACTGCACACCTGAACTGAGAACATGAGACTGGGAACATGGGAGCAGGGTACACCTGAAAGCAAAAAGCTTGCGTCTGAATGATGCGTGTCTGGCAAACTTGGCTCAGTGTTCGATCTCGTTCTTGGCGAGTTTGTTACATGAAGTCAGCGCAGGGTCAAATTGTTCACGTGGGTTTTCACCCCAAGCCATTTCACAAAATCGGATTTTCTGAGCAGCAACAAAAGCAGCAGAACTTGTCAAGGTGCGAGCCTGTTTGTGTGTTTAGTTAAATTTTGTGAGAGACAGGCGCAAACTTTACAGCATCATCCGCAAAAAGACCTGAGAACGAAAAGTGTGAGAAGCAGACTATGAAATGTGTGTTTGGATCAATATGATCCCTGAAATGTTGCACAGACATGCAGTCGTGATAAAGTGAGCACTTGAGACACGGGATCCGTACACAGACTGATCACTTTCCGTCTGAAGGACCCAATCAACCATCACGACGAATCGATCCGCGTCAACGGTGGCGCAGTGGCGCTCACGCCGATTTCCAAATCGCCGAAAGTCTCACGTTTCACACCTACGGACGTACCTTTCCACCTGGAGCAGTTTTTTTCATATTATTGATGAACATCCATTGACAAGCAGACAGTGATCAGTTTGAATCTCATTGACCTGTTGAGCTGGCTCAACTTGAAATGGTCGAGCTTGATAAACGATCCCCTGATAGCAACACACTTGGCAACGTCAGTGTTCAGCAAAAGTTGCCCTGGAAAACAGTCGCTGCCCTGTTGGGACACGACCACCCACAAACCAAAACTTACCAACTTTGATCTGCTCGGCACAACGAATCAAGTTCAGCAAAATGACACAAGCATCGACAGAATCTCTAACGAGTGCACCAGGTGTCGTGCAATGAACTCGAACGCCGTGCTCGATGAAGAAGTCTCTCAAGATGCTGACCAAACCAATAACCACGGTCTGTCGCGGGTACTTGAGCGTGCGAGACATTGAGATGGATGAGCGACAAGCGTGAGTGACAGGCATCACGACTCCCATTGTAATCAAGGTGACAATCAGCAGCGCGGGCCTCAAATTCATCAGCTGATCCGGTAACGCGAGAGCCTCCGCTCCCCGCGTGTGTAAACGAACCCAGGCTACTTTGCTTGGCGACCTTGTCCTCCATTCTGACTCCCTGGAGCACACAAGCTCGTTTTCAGGATCCTTCAAACAAACTAGCTGGCCAACACAAAATAGTGGCCAAACGTAGGAGTACGAGTACTTGCACACTTCCATTCGAATTCATTCAGAATTTGCGTGCAAGGCGTGTTTATTCGGTTGCTCAAACGGATAGATATCTGGTTGCAGGAGTAATTGAAGCTGTCCATGTTGATTGAAGATGATCGCCAGCAACAAAACCGAGTAAATGGTCGGGTCATGACCAGGTTCGAGCCTCGCCGAGTCTCAAGTGATGTCCGCACCGCTGAACACTAACTCATTCCTTCCTTCGTTTCAGTCTTTGCTGGTTTTGTCGATCGTATGATCGCTGCAGTTGACTTCGCTCGCTCAATCTTCTTGTTGCAGGCCCCACTGCCACGAGTGTGACGTTTGGAAATCTGGCGGACATAGCTAATCTTGACAAAAGTGCCCTGGACAAGGAGAAGATCGACGGCTCCACGCTGGGGTGTCCCTGTGATGATCCTTCCCCAGCAAATTGTGTTGTCTTTCGAATGGCACGGAAGGACCGACAATCCACACTCCAAGCCAGACCGGTTGTGCCACATCTTGACTGAGGAGTAATTCTTATCATTGTCTGAGTATGCAAATAACCTCATTACACCTGGTATCTGAGCAGAGAAATGAGCCACATTGGTCATAAATGTAAATATGTTCAACTAATGAAGACAAAATTGCCCGGGGCCATGCTAATGAGTTTCCTACATTGAGAACACAAAGCCTCAAGGACCAGTTCTCCGTGTGGATCTCTCAATGGATTCTTGCAGGAAGCAGGGAGCTCCACTCTTCACACGCACTGGACATCTGCATGAATCCACTTTGGTTCTGAGCGTGCAAATCTCTGATAAAATTCCAGAAACAAGGGTTGAGAACTGAAGTCACCAAAAACACAGCCTGATGAGGTGCACAATCGCGAGTCACAGTTTCGTGACAATGTTCTTGTTTCGGTCTGTTCTGGTTCCAATTTCCATCTGAGCGGTACAGTTCGTTGTTTCGTTTGCTTTTTTGCGTTGAAACAACCAAGGACGTGTGCAACCGCATCCGCCAATCAGACAGACAATGCCACGCCTTGTCGCCGCAAACGGACAAACTGAACAATTCTACAATCGCTCTGATCATTGTGCTGAGCAAAACTCGTGGGTCAGTCTGAGGGCACCGTATTAAATCGTCACTATTTCCAAGCGACGTGCCAGTCAAACCGATTGTCGCTTGGCCATTGCCCACGCACGATTATAGTGATCCCGTTCTATCAGTACCAAAATTATTTGGCTGATAGCATGTCAATGCACTGTCATTCTGAAATGATTACTCCTTGAAACCGCGCAAAGCTTGACAGCTGCCTGAGCCCAATGTGCACCTGAAAAAGCGAGGGTTGACACTTTGGCGAGTTGTGTTCTCCACCGAATCACAGAACAGACCAACACGGCCAGAAGCCAAAGTGTCACTCTGCGCTCAAAGCAACAATTTACAACAGGGATCACATTCACAATGAAGAACTTGGCCGTCAGGTTCTTTGGGGAGTTTGAAAAAGTGACCAGCAACCGAATGCCACAGTGACATGATCGCGTGGGACGAGGTGTTCCAAAGGCTTGCACTGAGGCTCGTTCTTTCCTTTTGCCACCACAGTGAACAATGTGCTGCACGCAGTTGGATCCCCGAGGAGGCTTACCGGTTAAGCAGTTCTAGTACGCTCTGTGGAAACTCCACTGACGAAAAGGATTAGTGGCCTGAGAGCCCTCCGTCAATTTAAATCCTCTGCTTTGTATTCCCTGACCACAATGACAGTGTCGCTTTGTGCGCCGGTGCTGCCCGGGGGATTCGAAATCTGACGCTGTCGACGCGTCAGCGTCCGACATGTTTGCTTGTGAGCCTCAGATGTATTTGAGCTTTCGGATCACCCGAACTCATTTTCTCAAGAAAACCCCTCGCACACACCAACCAGTTCTTCCCACGGCCGCCTGTTCGATACCCACGAAACTGGCTGGTAGACAGCCGGGTCTTCTTCATGCTCATCAAGACTTTGGTCTCAGAGAACAAATTGAATTGCCACCAACCTGATTGGAAAATTCACAACAGCTATCGAGCTGAGAGATCCTGTCTGTTCAAACAAATGCTGGTGGCAAGCAAGAAGACAGGCAGTTCCACCTGCCAATCACACCGAATGACGCTTGAATATGTGACCCTCAGCGCCGGGGTGAATTTGTTCGGGCCAAACGAGGGGCGGACACGGCGAAGCAGACGAGTCGGGATCAATACGGTACGACTGCTCCGTCAGCAGTGATCAGGCCAGGAAAAGGGTCACACACACACACGCACACACACACGCACACGCACACGCACGCACACACACACACACACACACACACACACACACACACACACACACTCTCTCTCTCACACACACACACACACACACACACACTCTCTCTCACACACACACACACACACACACACACAGAGTTCCAGAGTCGTGACTTCCTCACATTTGGATCCACTTTTGGTCAAATGCTCGATAAATCTCGCAGTATGTTCTCTTTCGCTTCTTAGGAATCTCCTTTTCAACGACAGCCTAGTTTTTGTCCTTCGGACTTTTCACCTCCACCTCGAGCCTTTGTTGATCTTGATCTTTCAAATGCCAAGCGACAGACGTGCAAGAATTGAAAAAAAAAGTTCGCCCTGTTGTACATCAGAAAGGAATCTGTTGTTCAAAACAGACCAAGAAGTTTGAATAATTGAGGTGGGCGCAGTTTTCGCACAGCTGTGTGAATGACGCCCGAAGCTTGGCCAGAGCGAGCGCCACAGCGACAAAGGCTTTGCTGCTGATCAGCTGATGACCACTGACCATGCTGACCTCATTTGACACCGGCGCAGGTTCCGAAGCGGTTATGAATCAGTCAATGGCGCGATCCAGCAGACTCTGCTGACCACGCAGCTGAACAAGCTTCCCTTGCAGCTTTCTGGAACTCCTGATCACAGCAGGGAAGAACAGACAAAACCAGCAGTTCCCCACAGGAGCACAATGAACCTGCTGTCTGGTTGTCTCACCATTTCATCTCGGTGAAATGCGGGGATAAAGAGCCATTGCAAGCTCCCAGGAACACGGACTCAATGTGCGAAATGCGCGTTTCATTCTGCACAATTTCGGTGCCTGAACTACAGTATTTACAATGCCCTCCAAAATACTAGACTTTCACAGCAGTCAAATCTACCTTCAATGTCAACACAATGCTCAGGGAAATGTTGTGTCTGTGAGATATGGAAATCAAGAAGGCCGTTTCACAAGAAACACTTCTCCGGTCCTGCTGACTGCCAAAGATTTTTCTTTCTTTCCGCACAGTTGCCTTTACAAATGGCAAAGAAGTCCTTCAATTTTCAATTTTCCCGTGCATGGCCAAAACCCGTGAGACGCTTGTACCTTAAACTCTCCGCGTGAATTCCTGTGAGTGAGCGAGACCTTGAACGTGTCTCGAACACCGAGCGAGGACTTTTCGTTGCCAAGCGCTTGGGTGTAAATCTTCATTACTCACACGATCAGTCGACCGCCACTTGCTGAAGATTCACTCTGCTCAGTCAGAAACGGTGTGCAGTGTTCGTTGGGCCTTGGAATATTTGTGATGACATATTTACTCCTGGCTGGGTTGAAGCAAAGCGTAGTCTCTACTCCTACGTGAGTTCTGCTTATCTCACCAAGACGTAACATTTAGATCGACAGTCCTTCAGACACAATAACACAAAATTGGGCCAATATTCATTTGATTAATTGTTATCTTTCACACACTTTCGCGCAAAGAGCCAGCACGCCCCATCTGGGAAATGTACGGCATTTCAGCGAGGTTGGCATATCGATATTTGACAGTCACAATACAGAGGTAACCAGGCCGACTGACCTTACCACCCCGCACGTGGCTCTATTTACTACACTAAGATACCTCCCAACGCAGAATCTGTGCTTTTTGGAAGGGCTGAGAGACGTGGTACGCACTTCCAGCTCGGTTTCTGACACTCGGCGCCCGAGAAACGCACAGCGCTTCCCAACAACAGGTGAGAAGTGCGCGAGCGAACAGCCAGTTGAAGCGCAGCACCCTGCTTACACAGCCCCGACTCCACGATACCAATGACTACCTACCGCCTGGGATCGACCTGGAGGAAGGGGTTGAACCCTGAAATCTTTGCTGCTGACCTTTGGGGATCTCTGTTGGTAACCCTTGGGATCTGTAGTGCTGACCCCTGGTTTAGAACTTTGCTGCTGACCCTTGGGATGTTGGCTGCTGACCCTTGTGATCGCAGCTGCTAACCCATGAGATAGTAGATCTAACTGTCACAAAGACACAAGGGAGGAGGCGACGCGTTCGCACCTGACGTCGCCACAACATTTTGTTGAATCTGCCTCTTGTTCTGAAAGGCCATCTGCAAGAACGTCCACCTGTCTCAAAAATCTTCCCGTGACGATAATGCGGACATATTCTGAGTTTCAAAAGTGTTCCAAAACTGCTGTCAGAAGACGGTGAAAAGCTGCGGGCTCTGATTCAGGAATCAAGCAGGCCAACTCTGCGTTGAATACACAAACATACTCCTTCTACCACGGGTGCTGACCTTGGTCAGACCCCTCGCCTTCACAGATCCATCACTTCAAAGAGGTGCCAAGCTATCAGCCATTGATCCAGCCTGACCATAGACTCCATTACTTGGCCCGGCTGTCTCAGTGGACCAACAAAATTGGGAGGTGTGATCATGGGCACCACAATCGATTGACCGATATTCCTCATGAACCTATCAATACAATTTCGACTTGCCCTAAACTCCAGTACATTTTTGTTCTGTCGAGTTTACAGTCAGCTCTGTCAGGTGAAAAGTTCTGGCGGCTGTATTTCGGATGGAGAGAAAATAAGCAAGAATAAGTAGTGAACAGCCAGGCGCGTAAACAACGTTGATCCCAATCAAGTAGGTTCAGCAAAAAGATGTATCAGGTTCAGTGAGCAATTGCTTGTCACGATTAGTATCCAGTGTGATACAAATGGATCATATCTTAATCCGGTTTCAGTTCGCACAAGCAAAGGCTTGGCTCTGGAAAAGTTTGTTCAAACAGCACTTTCTCTGTGAGAGGTTTCCTCAAAACTCCACGCAGTCTGTTGGTCTGTCCGGTTTTTGGCTTTCTGCGTTTTCTTCAAATTTTGTATGAGTCAATATCCAGTGTTACAGGCAACATTACCCGTAATTTCGGAAACTCTCTCAACGCACGAGACAGAATCCAGACACAGACAGAGCACTTTTATCGTCCGGATTCTGGTTCAACCAAAAAGTGCCACACTGGTTCAAACTTTCAAGTCGCAGAAGAGCAACAAGAATCAACGTCGAGAGACAGAAAATCAACAGTGAGTCAGACGCTCTGAGCGACTTGCCTCAACAACCTGTGCGCGTGTGTATCTTTTACCCCAGGGCAGAACCGAAAATGGCAAATGTGGAATGTTTACCCACGTTTCGTCATTACGATGTTCAACATCAACATGCTTAAAGATTTATTGACCTTGCTGACATTCGAGAGCTGCTGAAACATGTAGTCTCTGTGTAATTAGTGGCTGTTTTCAACAGACAACAATTGACACAATATACAACCTCAACACACACCTACAAAAAAGCCCATCACTAATCCTTTCCTCAAACACCCCCTCGCCTTTTCTATTTGCGTCGATCTTGTGCGTTACGACAAACAGCGAAGGTTGTTTCAATGATTCAATGTCTTGATTTGTTCTCCGCGAAATTGTGAAAATGACGCCGCGTCGCATTTTGAGGACGAACGCGCCTCGGACCACGGCGCGCAGCTTCGGCGCCGGGTTCTGCCGCTCTGTCTGCCGCCGAGAGCGCAGCTCAGCTGGCGGTGCAGCTGTGCAGCGGTCAGGCCGTCACCGCTCCCATTATCTCCGTCTCTTCAACACGCGTCAGCGAGACCACTGACATCACATTCGTTTGATGTTCTGTCAGTGAGTAGCAGACCGCAGGTGAACCGAACGCGCTGAACAATCAGCGGAATTTTATTTGTTCTCTATCTGCACGTAAGGGACGAGCTCTTCGTTTCGTGTCGCTTTGTGACCAGCCGGATCAAAAATTCATTTGATCCAGAACTGTTGATGATGCGTCGTCTCGAATAACAAGTCGTCAAACTCGGTTCCCCCAGAGACACCGCCGTGAGAGCAGTGACCACCCGACCCCTCGTGGAAGTACTCTGATCGATCGCGAGAACTTCGCGTTCCTGTGCTTCACATACCGGCACGTTGCAATCGGAAAGCACTGTAGGAAATCTCAAAAGCACAAGAAAAAGCGAGTGACTTACCCAGAGGCCATTTCCACGGACTTGTAGCAACCTGAGTTTGAAACAGGGAAGTTTGTCGGCTTTAACGTAACTTTGACATGCTATTCCATTTGTGTGCTCGGCAGGTAGATCTACGTAAGACCGAAGGATCCAAGCAACAGATAGAGGTCATGTGCAATCAGTGTGAGTCGGTCTCGATAAAAACTGCTGATGAATATCTCTGTAGGCCAGGTCGCACAGGATAATCCTTGCTGACTCCCAAACGCGGTGCGAGTAAATAATGTAACATGTGCAGCAATTTACACATGGGCAACCAAACCCGATGTGTAGTACGTTTTTCTGCCTTATCGTTTCAAAGCCTCGTCGCAGAGTGACTGCCTCCTCCTCTCTCATCGGAATGTGTGTCACACACTATTTCGTACACCCACTCGCCGTCACCTAAATGTACATGTAGATCTTTCAGCACTCTGCGATCAACAATGGAAAGATGACGTCTTGCCAGCTGGTTTCGATGGTGCCGTACAGCCAGCACCAACAAGTACAACAGTACACGAAGCGAAGTGCTCTAGTTGAGTCCGCGTGTTCCGATCAGCCACCAGACAATTAGGTAAAAGCGAACTGCTACGTTCGCTCACTCACTTGCAATTCATTGGCGGCACATGTAGCCTTAACAAGTGGCTAGTTGGGCGAACAAATCGGACCTGACAAGTGGAAGCCCGTGTGGTGTGGGTGTTTGAGGTCGACAGCGAGGAACGCCGGGCCGGCCGGCCGGCCGGCCGGTCAGACGTCAGTCGGTGCGGGCGCGCGCCCTCGGGGCCCGGCACTGGCCCGCGCCCAACCCACCTCACCTGCCGAGGCCAATGTCAACCGTAACCGCGCCGCTGCGCCAACAAAACAACCCAACCACCAAGCAAATCAAGTTTTTTTTCAATTTCTCTATTTTCTCAGCCGTTCGCTTTCTGTCTGACCCCGTCCATTCAACACGGAGCATTATTACTAAGTGTAGCATAAATATTTAGATACCCACTGCTTCGCTTTCAAGGTAATGTGCGTGTGTACACTGAATGAATACTACATCAATGAATAGCTGTACACTTGAGCTTTTTATAGTGGCCCAATTTACATTCCATCATTCTTCTACGTTTTCTGCGTTGGCACAAACTTGAGTACATTTTGGGACTTGAACAGCAATTTAACATTTTTGTCATGTTTATGACGAATAACTCGCTTTCACATGCGCAGCGCGCAAAGGTGAATCCCAACACAACGTGTTGCGGCGGGCTCGGGGACACATCTGGGAAGGAAAGATCTCAGTGTCCTTGCGATGGCGGTGAGGATCAAGTAAATGGTGTCATGTTGCGGAGAACAGGTTGTGAATACCGGCGCAGCGCACGTCTGACGGATGCTCTTTTTCATCGCCAGGCGCCGGGGTCAGCCGTCGTCTGGCTGTCGTCTGCCTCGCGGATGCACGCGCCGCCGCTGATCGTGCCCACTCCTCACGCAATTCTCTTCTCACCCGTCCCTAACCCCGCAGCTTTATGATCCATCCCAATGACACACCAGCCACCCGGGGGAACTGTGCGTAAACTGATAGTACAGAAATCAAGGCTGACTTTCTGTGTCAGTGAGGCTTGTTCGAGCCGCTGCAAAATGTGTCCACCCTGTTTCTGCTTAAGTTTTCCACTTCCGTGCACAAAGCAAATCCAGATGAGAACACGAAAAATCGCGGAAGCTCAAACACCAAGGCACATGCAGAACTTTTTGAACGTTCTTGAAAGCCTTTGTGCACAACTCTGCACGAAATAAAATTTCCCGTTGAAAGCGACGCATTTCCCGCTCGTCTCTTACAAACCACAATCACATTTGGGACCAAGGTTCCAGCAAAGGGAGTGTACGTGGTCGTTTCTTCCACAACACGAGTAATTTCTTGTCCGAAGAAAAAGTCGCTGTTCTTCACGGGTTTTATGTGATAAGCACGGGACGCGTAATTTGGGTTGCTCAATTTATTGAGCCACCCGAACAAGCACTTGTTCAAACCACCGCGAGGCCCATGGGCCTCATTTTGCTCCAAACCTCTGCATTTCAAACGTTTGCACAGAGTTGAGAAAAAGACCCTGCACAACTGCAGATTCTTCACCAAACGCCAGATTGAAACTAGAAGTGCGAAGTTTTCAATTTGTATTTTACACCAGACAGACTCGGTGTTTGACCAAAGGTAAAAAGTAGCACGTGACACCAAGTTTTCAGAGTCAAGTTTTGACGGATCACGAAATTTGTACACGAGAACTGTTTCATTTTACTCTGCCTGTTCAGACTTACCAATCTCTTTGCAGTAGCTTCAGAGTACGAGCCAAGTGACACGAATCGAATGTCAAAAAGGCGGTCGTAAATGACAAAAAACCAAACTTTTTCTTTTCTATGTTTTGTACGTGAAAACAACCAGTTGTTGCAAGTTGTCTGTTCACAAAAATTCTCAGAGGACCGCGACCCCCACTTCAGTCAAGCCATTGTTAACCTTTGCGTGTTGGAAAAAGTACCGAGTTTTCAACTTGCGTCACCCATGGGCAGGCTTCAAGCCGCTTGACTCCATCACACACGCCCAAATCGCGCCCAAAGTAACGTACCAGCCGTCGTCGCACATATGCGTTGCAAAAGCTACTTCGTGGTTACAGCTGCGTGCAGAACTCCACAGAACAATGTTTTTCAGCAAAGGTCTTCAAAAGCACCAAACCTGAACAAATCAGGCCGAGCCAAAGCCAAAGTCGCTGTGAAACCAGAGGACAATGCCAACCGAAAAAAAAACGTGTCAGGAAATGCTTGGACCAAAAAAAGAAGCTTCGTGCAAGTTTTGTAGCAGACAGGATCCAAAACTTGTTCAGAAAGAGAAACCTCATCGCAATACGTCCTTTTACAAGGGTATTCCACAAAGAAAGGTCTGCAGTCCGATAAGTATGGTTTCTACAGAGACCAAATTTTTGGGACAAGTCACAAAGACTCTTCTTCATATGGGCATCATGTGT
>JAAUXT010114734.1_pt1 | contig 14162 bp, 20 predicted proteins | sample 7278171 | NCBI WGS metagenome assembly JAAUXT01 (sample SAMN14350112, study PRJNA611818) | marine sediment metagenome | isolation source: surface marine sediment (1.8m) | place: French Polynesia: Moorea | collected 2018-08 | reverse complement strand
GCTCGAACCACTCTTGACTACAGAGAACAATGCTTTGGCGGAGAAGCACAATGCCTGATCGCAGCAAGGTGCTGAACATGACGGAAAAGACTTTTAGTATTCCCCTCGTATACACAGACACGAAGATAACTGCAGAACGAGAGATTATTAATTTCTGAAGCTTCCATCCCGCGACGATGAGAACTTCCAGCAGGCTTCGCCATAGCTGACCGACGTGTTCCACCCCACGGTCCCACCCTCCCTTTGGCACTCATCTCACTTCATCCACCCACCACCTTTTTTTCTGGCACATGAACAAAATCATCCGCAAATCGAAAATCAAAGATCTGAGGAATCGGGAACAAACAGCTCACCACAGCAAGCAGCTTACAAAGGACAACAAACCTCGAGGAGAAACTGCTTTGAAATGCGTCGAAAAACAACTTGGTTGCACAATCTTTCAGTTCGCTGTGGATTCAATCAGAAGCAGATTTGAAGCTGTTGCGTGGGATTTACAGCTGTGAATCTGACACCTGGTTCACCTGTTACCATTCAGTCGTTTGACATGCGAAAGCCACTGATTTGTGCATCGTGATTTCAGCCCCCGAAGCAGGACAAGTGTCAGCGCTGCGACAAGGCGGTGTACGCGGCGGAGAAGATGGAGGCGGGAAAGCTCTACTGGCACAAGCAATGCTTCCGCTGCGCCGTCTGCGACATGAAAGTCACGTCAGTCTCAGCTTTTCTCACCACAACCAGAGAATCCCGACTTTCAAGCAAGAAATTTTCGTTTCGCTTGAATTGACAGAAGGAAAGAAGATCGCGAGAGTCGAAATGCAAATTTAACAAACAGCAGAGTCTCTCACAGCTGAAATTTTAAGGCTGAGGTCTCTTGCTGCATCTCGAAAAAGCACGACGGTGGACCCCAAACTGTTGATTCCGAAAAGGTTGATGACTCAACAGAAACACCCCGACTGAACTCCACAGGCGCAGAATCCGTTTGAAACGCAGTCAAATGTTTCTTCAATCAGCAGACAGGAAACAACACCCACGCTTCGATCCGGAGAACGATTCATAGAAAAAATATTCAGTCATGGTTGTCTCGTTCTCGTGTCTGTCAGTTCCAATGTCTGCGAGACTGATCGAGAAAGGAGGAAACAAATCAGTGTCATGAGCAGCAGACGCTGACATTCCTTGCCCATGTGTGAGTTCGAAGAGAACAAAGAACATCGCAGGTCGATTCATACACAACGTCTGCCAGACTAACAAATGATGATTTCCTCAGGGGCAGATTTATCTCACCACTGGCAGTGCAAAAAGGATTTGAATAAAGTCCAGACACATGGCAACAACTTGAGGGTCCCAGGTTGTGGTTGCTCAAACCCATTGAGGTCTTCGGTCCAGTGATCGCAAAGACAGACTCCTTTTATGAAAATTCACCACGTCAACATTGTCTGTTTTTGCTGCCAACTCAATCATTCAAAGCTCTCACAAAAAAGTTTGATTGAATACAACTAAAAAGCGCAACAAAGCGCAGACGACTTGTGTCGTGTTTGCACAAACCTTTTGTTTGACCCATGTTTGTTTTGCAGGCTGAACAACTACTGCCAGGACAAGGGCTATCTGCTATGCAAACAGCATTTCCAAGAATACGTCGTGTCCCAGAACGCACAAATCACAACCTAGACGACCTGCACCCAAACGAGTGGAATACAATGTCAGTATCTGTCCAGCGCTGTGACATTCGAGTGGGTGGGGAAAATGTAAAAACATGAACCATGGCTGAGTCTTTCCAACACCTCACTGCAAAGGACACACTGCCGCAACATGACCTCAACTCGACTTTGGAATTGATACTGCTGCAGAAGTCAAAACGTGTAGCTCGAAAGTTGTTGTTGATCAGACTCAGCCTGCCACATAAACAAAGCACAAGGCAATGAATTATCTTTCTGCAACTCTGCGAACGCATCGTTGCAGAAATGGTTCTCACCTCACAAAAGTGTTCCTGTTCAATCAACAATTCTTTTCTTGACCATAGGTCTCGAAAAGTCATTGCGTGATTTCACAGGAACCATGAGAGCACCCGGTCGGAACACACAACATTGTGTGGTGATTTCAACGCCAAAATGATCAGCTTTCCTTTGGAGCAGGATTCCAAAACTTGAAACGCCCAACACAGTTCACCTTCAACACAGTCAGACACAAAGATGAAGTACAAAGTGTGCAGAAATCAAACTGGAAAATCAAAAGAATGGACGTGCAATGTCAAAAACATTTGTCCCACCAATCAAGAAAAACATGTTTTCGTAGATTTCATACTGGATGCCGTGGTGTGCACAAACCCTGTACATTGTACCTACCACAACATACCTGAACCCAAAAAACTTTTTTGCATTATTTATTACCTCTCATTGCTGTGAAATGCATGTGATGTCGATTTGAATTTGAATAAATCAAGCGAAAACGAAACTGCCAGGTTCGAGTTGTTAAAAGACGTTCACTCTCACACATCAGCGCGCACACACACACACACACACACACACACACACACACACACACACACACACTGTGTGTGTCTGTCTCTCTCTCTGTTGTTCAATTGCACTTCAGAATGTTCCCAAAAGCCCGATCCTGAGACATCACGATGATTCATCATCACACCTGGAAAAGTGTGGAACATTTTTGCACACCACAGACCAAAGCTGCGACTTGGATTTGCACAGCTGATCTCACGTTTAACGCTCAAGATCAGCGTGTGCTGAGACAGAGACAGACAGCGTCAGCAGATTTTGTGTCCAATAGTGCCAACAGACCAGCAAAACTGGGCAGTCCAAGTCTGGAGATTTTGCCATGGTACATTTTTGCTAGATTGGAATTGTACGTCTGAACACCCCAAGTATACCTTTGGATGTGAAACATCTTCACTGCAACTCTGCAAAAAAGTTCGTAATGTTGTGCACAAAGGTTTGCACGCATTTTCACCGGAGAGAAAGGCGTGCTTCTGGCTTTGCCCTTTGCCTGAAAACACTTTGAAGTACGTTCATTCAGATCGTCGTTTTACCTCACTTCCTGTAGCTGCAGGATGAAACCACCGAGAGTCAGCACAATCCTGCATGAGAGGCGAGTGAGAACGCTCACGCGTGAACCTTGGTTTCCCATCTGCTTGGGACTGTTCTCAGATGCTTGACACTTTGCCTCAAAGCCCAAAGATTCGACTCGGTGGAGTGAGAACTCTTGCGTGTAGGACCAAGAAAAAAATCTCTTCTCTCTCATCTTGAATTTTCTGGGTAAAAGAAGAGCGAAGGTGATCCGTAGCTTCCAGGTGCACGTGTATACATGAAATACACATTCCGCTGACTTGGTATACAATTCAGTAACTTGGCACCCGCAGTGGTGTGAGCCCCAACCGCTTCTGTGTACATGGAAACTGCCCATGCATGTGGCATCTCCGAAGCGGCTGCAAAGGACAAAGGAATCTTCACTATTTGCGCACAATTAAACAAAGTCAAGACAGAAATTTATGAAAACCAAAAATAGTTTGAGGAAAATAGCCAAAATAGATCTGGACAACACTAGACACCACAACAGAAGTGCATCCAAAGTGGCTTGGCTCTTTTTCTGCTGATAGAGCCACATCGATGCGACACAAAGCAAGATGACATTTCAAAACTTTGTACTTTTTGCCTGTACAATTGGTATTGTCGTTGGATATCAAGCACAAAACAGAGGTGAGTAAATCATGTTGGGTTCAGTCAGATGCGCGAGAGAAAAATTCAAACCCAAGCAATGTTTTTTTTTATTTTGTTCACGTGACACTTGCGGAGCACGAAGTGATCAAAATCACAGTGCAGTCTTTATCATCTGACCTTGTAAAGTTCTCGCTCACCACAAAAAACTCGATAGACATCTGGATTGACACAGATCCCTGTGCATACCAACCGTGTGTATGAAATTCTGAAGCCAGCCATGGCTCCAAAATGGAACCTCAACCCTCCCTCACCGCAAACATTCCTGCATGCCGCACTGACATTTCAAAACCAACACGGAACTTTGTCCTTGGGTATTGAATTTGTTTGCGGTCCAGGAGTTTCACTCCTCATTCAGTTGGAGCACGTCGGTTGAAAGAGAAACAGATGTTTCCGCAGGTACCACAGATGTTCGTTTCAAGTTGTCAGGGAACAAACTCAGAATCCGAGTGACGGTTGATGGAAAACCATTCTCGTTCAACCTACACAAGCAGAACGCATCCATTCCAAGCAGTGCACCAGTTTTCCTCAGCGAAAATGGTCTCGTGGAACAATACTCTCCTGATACAAAGCAGGTGCAGTACACGATGTTGCCTCAAAAAATCGTGACATAATCCGGGTTTCTGAATGACAAGTGATCTGAAACTCATTGTTTTCAGGAGCAAGCAGCCGAAGTGTTCACAGACACTCTTACGGACTCCACAGTCTATGTGACAGAAGGTGATATTTTGGTGAGCACAAAAATTCTCCATTTCACTCTGGACGCAGCAGGCAAACAATTAAAGTTCACATTGCAACGTTGACGTCTGATCAAGTGTTATTGATCGCAAGTTATTCTTTTTGTGCCGGTGATTTTGCAGTTCGCTATTCTGAGAGCTGCAGAAGAAGAATTTGTGGTGAAATCCCCTGCTCACCAGCACCACCGACGGAGGCTGAGACACAAGAGAAACGTGAGGAAGAGATACACAAATGTGAAGCGCAAAGAACTCAACATTCTCCACTCTAAACCCCAGTCAGGGGCTCCACCCGTCTCCAATTTCCTCGGTGAGTTTTGCCAACAAATCAATCAGACAACAGAACAGTGCGTCACAATATCCTATCCCCGAAAAACCAAAATCCATGCATTTGCGTACTGTTATCCTTGGAATCTCGATACAAGAAAGCACATCACCAGAGGATCGCAGTCATATGAATCTCGATTGACCCACGAACAAGGCTTGCACCGAAACGCGTGATGTCCACCATGGCGGTGGCACCACAAACCCTTTGTCCAACTCACTGCAGACACTCGTCGCCTCAGCAGAAAGTCGGGAAGGTCGCGATACAACCGCTTCAGCAAGGACATCGTGGGGTCGGCGAGACCGGTGCGACGCCCCGTCGTCCGGCGCCACTACTACGTGGAGCTGCTGCTCGTCCTCGACTCCACCGTCTACGACACGTGTGTATTCAGAAATGTCGAGCGAGAGGCCTTGAATCGCTCACGAACTCGAGTTCCCTGCGAACCGCAGAGTCGTACGTACGCCCAGACACAAGGCTGTTACAGCAGCAACCAAACCAGTGGATATTTCCTTGGCCGAAAAAGATTCACCACACCGTCAAATGAGCTTGCAACCTGTTTTGTCCTGCACAGCTGGTACAGCATCAGCAAGCAGCCAAACAAGGCCCTGAAGCGTCGAGACGCGGTGGACAGCATCAGATACTACTTCACCCACGTCGTGCACGGGGTCAGTACTTTCAAACACCAGATCAACGAGCGTGCTGGAGCGAAACTGTCACTTGGTGTTCCGACAGAAGTTTGTCTTGCAGATGGACGAAAGGTATGCCAGCATTGATGCTGAGGACTTTCAGATCCACGTCAAGCTGGCGGGTTTCTTCATTTCCACAGTGAGTGTTTCGACCAAGGACGTCAGCCAAAAAAGCTGTTCTTGGCCACAATTCCTAGTTACCATACCCGACCTTTCTCAAACGTGCACGCATGCGTGTGGGTTGTTGCTTTTGACGTTCAGGAAGCGTCGTGATCATTGCCTACAGCGCCAGTTTGACAGTCCCTGGACCGACACCAATCAAAATTCCGGCCCCAAAACAGGAATTTTGACAGAACCATGCTGCATGAACCACTCGCTATCAGAATACGTACTTGGTGTGCGCTTCTTCACACAAATAATCAGTGGGTGCAAAGCGAGACGAACATGCACTTTAACACCAGAAAATGACTCCGCCCTTGTCCATTTTAGACATTCAAGTGGTTCCAGGTTGGTCCACACGGGGGAATCACTCTGTCATAAGAAACTGCAAATATTTGACCTGATAAATTCACCTGCGAGCAGATGGGCAGTTCAGGGCTTCAGACGTTTCGTGACTGAAGAGATGAGTCTCACTTGCTTTTGCCGTGTAAGAGAGAGAACGAGAATGTGCGTCCCGGGGACTTGATGTGCGTCTCCTGGACCTTGATGTCTGGGAGACGCTTTGACTTTGCGTCCACTAGAGAACGAGAATGTGCGTCCACTGCGTCCTCTGTACTTGATGTGCGTCTCCTGGAGAAATCGACGCCCCGTCCCCTCACCATTCTCCAGTCCATGGACGCCCCTTCGCATTCAAAGCGTCCCCCTTGCAGAGGTGACGCATGAAAGTGAAAGGGTATGACGAGTGCAGTGCGCGTCGCGTGCATTGGGCGCATCAGTTCACGAGTGAGCTCCAGTGGGGTAAGTCAGGCGTCATGTTCTTTGCCCACAGCGCCCGTCTGACAGTCCGTGGATCACGGAGAACGTTGAGTCGGAAGACTGCGTGTTCGCCGACAACTGCACGTGGACGTACGTGCACGCCTACAAGGCGAAGCAGCGCTTCCAGGACTGGCTGTACGAGAGTCGGCGCCAGCTGCCGCGCTTCGACCACGCCATTCTCTACACCAGGTGAAGCCCGAGATCCGGCTGTGGCGACGCGCTGTCATGGCGACACGTAGCGTCAGAAAACGTTGCAAACCCATCAAGAAACACCAATCGAATAACAGGGAAGGACCAGAGTGAGGCGGGGCCCTTCGAACCTGAGCGTCGTCAGGCGCAAAGTTTGTTGTGAGATGCGGTTTTCAAAATTGAGGCTCCCAGAGTCTCAGCCTGTTTCGACCAACTCTCACACTTGTAGCATCTGCAGTGAAGTACTCACCGTAGTGTTCGACCACGGTTCCTTTGCAGGTACGATCTGGCTGGAGTATACAGCAAGACCTACAAAAGAAGGATATCTGGTATTTATGATTCAGTCCTTTTTGCTGCTGTTTGGTCTGACTCCAAAACAAGATCTAACAATTCGACCTCCGTCTCGCTGCAGGAACGACGGAAATCCGCGGGATCTGTTCCTTCGACAAGACTTCCATCATCGAAGACGTCGGGCTGTACGGGACGACGCAAACCTCCACACATGAACTCGCTCACAAGTACCTTCATTTTCTTTTCTCATTGATCGAAGTTCTGTTCACCTGGTGATTGAATTGTTGGTCTTTACATTGTCACCTGTCAAGTGCGAAAAAGATCTGAATCAGGAATCTGAACTGCAGTTGTGTTCATCCCCAGTCTGGGAGCGTACCACGATGGAGACGGGAACAACTGCAGCAAGGTCTCGCAGTTCATCATGGCGTCGGACCCCGGAATTCTGCCCGACGCGCTTCTCGACAACCCGTTCACTTTCTCTCCGTGCTCGGTGGAGGCCTTCAGGGAATGGCTCAACAGACTCAACTCGTAAGCTGAGACACGGAGGCTGCTTTGTGTTTTGCGCTGACTTGGAGAAGCGACCAAACAACATTGGAGATTCACAGGCATTGAATGGGCATCAATGTACTGGCAACTAATTTTTCCAAAGTTTGCCTTGTGCAGGGAAGGAAACAACTGCCTGTTGAACCGAGTGAACCACATCGAACCGGAGAAGTTCCACGAGCAGCTGAAAACACTTCCTGGGTCCTTGTACACGCCTGATGAACAGTGTAGATACATGTTCGGAAACAATTCGTATCACTGCAAGGTAAAGTTAGCACCTTGAAACTGAACTTCTCGTACTTGAGAAACTTTGCAGCAAGTTTCAAATCATCTTGCTGTCAGTGCATTTACAAGTCATCTGAAGGCCCACACATTCGAATCCAGTGCCCGCATCGTGCCAGACTGCGTCCTCCGTGCAGTGTTGTTGTTGACGAGTGCCCTGTCGCCACAGGTAGTGAGGACCGGAGGGCTGAACATCTGCAGTGAACTCTTCTGCTTCATGCCCGACCTGCCGAGCCAAAAGGGCTGCTTCACCACCAACGAGTTGAGGGCGAATCCGGGCACCTATTGCGACGATGGCAAGGTATACCACGTGTTTCCTGATTCGTTGTTTTCAGAATAAAGCCCCGAAGAAACACGAATAGTCCACCAGGGCGGCCGTCGTTGCGTGTCCAAGCCAGTCATGCAAAACATTTTTTTCTTCTGGATGAGTTCCAGAGAGGGTCGAGTGACCATTCCCCAGGAGTGTCAAAAGTCTCGTGAGCCCTTCAGAACAAACAAACAACAACAAAAGAGGTCAGAAATCGCGCGATCCGCAATCGATGTGCACGGCTTCTCCACCTTCGTGTGTGTTGGGTGAGATGAGGCTGGTCACCTCCTCCGCGAGACAGCGTGGGTCCAGGGGCTGGCAGTACTGCCCATGGTGGGACCAAACTTGTCCATGGGGGCGGGGGCGGGGGTCCAGCATGGGCACCAAGTCAAACTTTTCCTTGAGGAATTCGGAGTGGTGATCCTTGAGTTGTGATTCGTTCCAACATACGGACGCAATGACGACAACGGGAAAGCAGCCTTGTTGCTCAAAGCGTTGCCTTTTCTTCAAATGTTCCTTTTTAGGTATGTAAGAAGGGAAGATGTGTTCCAGATGAAAATTCCCCGTCTCTTGAAGGTGAATTTTTTGTTTCCTCATTGCCCAAACTGAATCTCTGAATCTCCAACCACACTGTGGTTTGATCCTCGTCAAGGCTCTCAGAAGCCAGTCTCGAATGAATTGTCAGAAGAACGATCGAAGAAAGGCTTGTTCAAAAGGCAAAAATCACCGGCGCGAAAGTTGATTTTCGTAGCGTACTGCAAGAAGCACGGGGAGTTCCCTGGTCGGTGGGAGAACGGCGACACGTGCGAGGAGCTGATCCTGGCGGCGCACCGCCGCTGCTACAGCGCCCCTTTCAGGGTCGAGTGCTGCGAGACGTGCGCGCGCGTCAAGACCCCGATGTACACAGGTGCGTCATCCAGTGAAACACTGTGCAGGAGTCGGGAAACAAAATCCCACGCACAAAGCTCCAAGATACACGAAAGCTCTTTTCACAATGAAACAGCAACAATAAACCACTACTTCATTGTGAGTAGGATGCGAGTTCGGAGACCACAAGTCTTGGTGTGGCCGGACAGAAAGCAGACAGTGCTACTCGGAGAGGACCCGCACCGACTGCTGCGAAACCTGCAGGCTCTTTGAGACACAAATCCCAGGTAAACCGACAACAAAAGGAACCGAAAGAGCAATCTTTTGCTTCTGCATGGCCAACGAAGTGAAAGACCAAGGTTGGAGGGACAAGCTCAGAGATGTTAACACCTTTCCCGCTTCTGTGGCAGACTGCAAATACGGCGACAGAGCGTCGTGGTGCGCCAACATCACGGCGTCCGACTGTTACGCCAACGTCGACACGTGCTGCTCCACGTGCGCGCAGCTCCGGAGAACACAACAACCACGTCAGTGCCGCGTCCAACTCCATTTTGCAAGTGTCGAACGACATATCTTTACTTTTTGCTCGAAAAATAGCTTTGGGTGTTGTGTTCATGTGTTGCCAAACCTGCATTTCAGAGTGCCCTTATGGGGACAAAAGTCACGACTGCAAAAACATTCCACTGAGCGATTGCTACCACACACACGAGCAGTGCTGCGAGACGTGCAGAAGAAGGAAGCAATACGCTCTGAAAGGTGGGTGCTTCGTCGGACAAACTGGAAAATTTAGGGCAGTAGGAATACGAGGGCGCACAAGACAAACCACTGACGAGCGACAGGAGAATCTGAACAACGCACCACGTCAGAAACCACCGTGTATCAACCAACAACTCCAATTGAAAGACACTCACAAAGTCTTTTTTCGTGGCACCAGTCGGTCGCGCATCTGCGGAACTTCGTGGATACCACTGCATGTGCCTTCGAATCCCACCAGAACAGCCAATTCAGAATCTCCCTTCTTCCACAAGCGCAATGCATGCAGACACAGCATCTTTCATAACAACACACCTGTGCAATTCCAAAACTTAGACGTGACGTGTTTCTCATGTCTCCAGACTGCCCCTACGGGGACAGGAAGGAGTGCATCCTGTACAACTGTCTGAATCCCGGCAACTGGGCCGACTGTTGCTGGACGTGCTCCCGACTCAACGGCTACGTGCACGGCGTCACGCAGGTCAACATCACGCTCGAGGAGCGCGAGTTCTACCGGAAGATAAGCGAACAGGCCGCAGCCAACTCCACCTCCCCACCATCTCCAAAATCCACAGTCCAGTATGCGCCACAAGTATTTGCATCTCAAATTTGATATGACACAAGAACTACTGTCATTCCAGGCAGTGTTCACAGCTAAGCGTTCGCGGACTCTCGAGTCCACGTCGCTGAGCTTCTTCGGTCAATTCTGTTGTGCAAGTAGCCTCCATAAGTTACGTTTTTGTCCAGGTCCCCGACTTACAAGCCATCGAGGAGGCGAGTCGTGGTGAAGAAGCGGATCGTGCGGAGGAGGCGGACGTCACCTGCTCCGCCCTCCACCACGACCCCCAGGAGCACAACGACCACAGCCGCTCCACCCACAACTCCGCCCTACTTCCGTTACACGAATCGCCAACAGGCTCTCTACCCTCAGAGAAGCAAGTCCACGGCCGCAACGACAACGACCACAGCAAAGACGACGACGACGACAACAAAAACAACAACAACAGCAGCAACAACAACAACAACAACAAAACCCCCTGCAACAACCAGTCAATCAACAGCGACCGCAACATTGACGTCAGCAATTCCATCGACCATCCCGGGCAGCACGTCAGGACAGGAGCTGGGTGAGCACTGGGTGATACACCGGCGTGACTGCCAGAACTGGGCGTCCACAAAAGTGCGTCCACACTTCTTTTGTTTCTGTCCACCACACTGTCTTCGAATCGACCAACAACACCAAAAGTTCTGGTCAATGAACATCCGGCAGTGCTTGCAGGCGGTTGTCGAAGAGACGAGGAAGAAGCGTGGTGCTACAGAGCTCGAGCTCGCGACTGCTACGCCAACGAGCAAATCTGCTGCTACACGTGCCCCAGACTGAGAAGAGACGAACCAGGTGAGATTCGCCACCCGAAAAGACGTTTGGCCGTCTGAACGGACATTCCGAATCTTTGAATGGCCACGTACGCACATTCTATTCCCATCGGCTTCAGCTTTAGCTCTTTCTTGAATTCAGATTGTGAGTACGGGGACCGAGTGTCATGGTGAGTCTTAACTGGCAAAAAATTTTCAGTCAAATTTTCTTTCTCGGCGAAGAAAAAGTTGTGAAGCACAGCAGCAGTGTTTTTTCTTCTGCAGGTGTGATCAGTACGTGTCCAGTTACAGGGACTGCGTCTACGACAGCATGGAGCACACGTGCTGCCTCACCTGCGCCTCGTTTCACAACAGATCGCACAGATCGCGCCAGCGCCAGCGCCAGACGTATGCGACCCACCAGCAACATGGTTCAGCACAGCCCAGTCCCTCAGGTACAAATTTGACAATCCAGAAACGTCAGCAAAGCGTCCACGCGCGTTCTGACGATCAGTCTGACAGCCGATGAAGAGGTCGTGCGCATCAAGTCGTCTTTTTGTGACATTGGACATTGCAGTGAACTCCACACTCATGAGTATTTCCTGATCCTTTGTCACCTCACGGCATTCAACCCCCAGAATCAAGAGGGTGTGTTCTTCCGTGTTTTCCGAACAGAGTGTAAGGGTCGAGTGGACGAGTTTTGGTGTCGCTCCCTGCACAGAGGCTACTGCTACGAGATCCAGGTGCGCGAGCTGTGCTGCAGCACGTGCGAGAACTTCAAAACTGCAGCCTCCAGGTTCCGTGGCGACAAGACAGGTGCATCACTACCATTGGTCACTAACTCCAGCAGCAAATAATTTTCACCGTGACAGTTTTGAGACGCGCAGCTGCAGAAAGAAGCACAATTGCATTGCCTTGGGCGGCGGGTGGCGCCACACAAGTAGAACCTGCCCATGGGATGCCCCCACCACAGAATCCGCCACAACACACACACAGAGACGCACACAGACGCACACATACTGAGCAGCTGTATGAGCACGAATCTCCTGTGTGCACACACGAAACAGAACTCAGAACAAAATGAGCGGTTTAGACCAAGAAAGGATTCAAAGGGCGTTTCAACTTCCCTCACAAAACCCACCTGTATGAACTGAACATCCACAGCCTTGAGAACTTTCTGACTTTGAGCCATATCTCAAATTCATGCCTGGGTAGTTTAAGGGTCCTCAAGTTGTTGCTGTCCCATCTTGTGGTGCGCGACAGTTTTTCACAAACACATTCGTCTGTTCGGACGCGTGGACACGCACACGCACACACGGAGATACCGCGAAAGTGCACGGCTGAAATCCTTTCATCCCAGTTTCCTTTGGAGAGAAGCCTTTATGTTTTCCAGGATGGGCGGAAGCCATGTCGGTCTGTTTTGCACTGCAGTGCGCGGGTCGTCACACGTGGTTCGGACTCAGTTCTGTTCAACGATATATGTCAAAACAAATATCCTTGGTTCTGTTGTACTCGACAGGTTGTGAGTGGGGTGACAAGCAGACGTGGTGCGACAGGGTGACGCGTCGCGAGTGCGAGTTCGCCAGCACGCGACAGACCTGCTGCGACAGCTGCAGCTCAGCGCACTCAAACCAAGGAGGACGTGCATGAACATTTCTCCTGCTCTGACAAACCACACGGGTCGAGCTTTCTGTTGACACGGACCTTCAGGGAATTCAGTGCGGTTCTGCAGTTCAGGAAATGTGGAAACATTTGCAATTTGTACATTTGTGGAAACTAACCCAGACAGCTGGCTGTATCTGGACAAAAAGAAATAAACACGTTGTAACCTCAGAATCTTTGTCTTTTGTCAGCCATCTGATGTCTCTGACACCTGCATTCTTCCATTCGTTGTGCTATCAAGCGGCGAAAATTAACTTTCTTGTACTCATTGTACTCATCCTCTTTTTTGTTGTCTTTTTCTCCGAAGATGGAGTGCACACCCCGACTCCTGTTGGGGACCAAAATCTTTTCTGTCGGGTAAAGAAAGTTCTCATATCAGATTCTAACGAGGCCTGTGGACCCCAGTATTTGGAACAAACATTCACAGAAAGTCGAGTCAAGTTCTGTCTGCATGATCCTTGTGTTCACACACGGAACAACTGTCATGAGAAAAGCTGAGACGAGTTTGCAGCAAAGAAATCAGCTTCCGAGTGGGTCCGGTACCTGTTCTGGTTACTTTGCGCCAACAGAAAGACTCGGCCAAAGGAATCAAAACTTTCAGGCAGCAAAGCAGCGACCTACGTTGCTTTGCAGTTCGCAGCCAGAGACAAGTCCCAAGGTTCCCCGAAGTTTGGTTCCGGTGGATGTCTTTTCACAGTTGTCAACACGCTGAACACCGATTGACAAAAAACCCGATGACTGCGTCTCAGCGCAGGACGGAGCTGCTTCCTGACGTCTGAGTGAGCGTGTGCAGGTGCATGGAGTACCCTGGCTCCTCACGTGTTCACACAAGCAGCCAGACTGAGTCGGCTGAACGGGAAACACAAACACTCGCTTCTCATGCGACATTTAACGCTTCTTTTTGGATACACAGATTGCCTCTGATATGGATTGGATAAACTGGATTATTTTCATACAAGCTTGCTTGATTTACCTCGTGAAGGCAGCACATTTACCAGGTAAGTCTGCGGAAATTTAGACTGCCATTCTTGCTGTCTGTTCGCTGCCGATGAAGTGCTCACAAACAGGGAAGAAAGGAGATTTCTCAACACCCCAGCGCCTCAATTTGTCTTAAAGACAACCGTTTTCACTTTTGCGCAAAGCTCGTCTTCTTCTTGAACACGAACCCTGTAGCACCTGAGCGCACGGAACTTCTTTATGTACCGCCATGCCACATTCCCTTCTGTCACCACCAGGACACTAAGAGCAGACGAACAGCTCCCACGCATCAGGTTGCTTCAAAGTTCGAATTTGTCAGGCAAATTTCTGTCAAGCTCAGAAGAATTTTTCGAGCGCCGTAATGAAAATTGATATGCAACTATAGTACGAGGCATGCAATCTAAGTAACCGATTCAGCAGCGTTTTGTGTAGATTGGGTGCAAACTTTTACCCTTCCTTGGGGAATAGCAAAGAGGCAACCTTTGTCTTCCATAT
>JAAUXT010104268.1_pt1 | contig 14165 bp, 15 predicted proteins | sample 7278171 | NCBI WGS metagenome assembly JAAUXT01 (sample SAMN14350112, study PRJNA611818) | marine sediment metagenome | isolation source: surface marine sediment (1.8m) | place: French Polynesia: Moorea | collected 2018-08 | reverse complement strand
TTTCTCAGTTCTTAGTTGTTGACCCTGTTCACATGAATTTTGCATGTCCAAAAATTTATGTATTTGTACTTCAAATGAACATTTTGATGCATGAGTATTTGCATTATACTGCTGGGTAACTGAAGAACATGTTTCCAAAAAACAATAGATCTCCGATCATTCCTGAGCGCAGTGGATCGGCCAAATAAAAAGCGAACCTCGTATGACAGGTGGGGGAGGAATGTGGCAAAAAATTAACCGGACTGTTGTGAGGTGAAGAATATCCTGGGGCAAATGCTGGGAATACTTGTGTCGTTGGTGTGAATCCCCGTCGTATGTCAAATTGCTTGACGATCCGTCCATGCACTGCTACACACAGCCTGGGATAGAACTCGCTTTTTCTTGCTCGTCCGGTGGTGGATTATGCCTTTAGCTCGCAGCGTGGCTCGTTTGCCACCAATGTCGGGTTATCCCATTGAGCACTGCGAAAAGTCTCCTTCAGCGAAGCTTTTTTCTCCGCTCGGGATGAGATTTTTATTGCAAGTGAATGAATCAAAGCAGACAGGTTGTTCTGTGCTCTGCACACCGCCTCCCTGCCCGCTGCTGCTGCGCTGACTGCTGCTGCTCTTCGCCCTCAGAGCGACTTAAACAGGCAAATAGCGCCGTCTCTGCCTGGCAGTGGTCCAGGTGTGTCTTAGCCTTAAACCTCGTGGGATGGTCCAGGTTCACGGGCTTTTTGCCTCGTCTACATTCCTCGATGCCAAGAGACGACGATCAGAAGCCGCAGTCCTCAAGCAGCTGTCGGCACATGTCGACTGAACCTCGATGGAGCCTGACTCATCGACGAAGAAAACCACCCACATAAATCTCTTTGAGCTGCATTTGCAAACGTCCCAAAAAGGATTTTTATTCAAAAACAAAGTTTGGGACATTGGTTTCGTTTTCCTCGGAATTTGCCGTTGGTTGCAGAACCACGTGAAGAAGTCTCAGCTTGGCTTCACTTCCTTGATCAACCCGTCACTGGAGAGTCAATCATCTTGATTCCACTCGTCCGCACGTCGGAACTGGACTAACTGGTTGTTTGACTTTTGTTGTGCGTGATGCAGATTCAGCCGTCGCTGAACGAAAGTGATCTGTCAGCCGTCGGCGGGCTGCGAACTGCCGATCGCTTATCCTTCCTCTTCCACCGCTGCAGCAGATTATTAAAACCACTGCTCGCTGAGCTGCTTACAAACAAAGAGATCAAAGTGGCTACATTGGCTCAGACTGACAAATGGGATTTGGGTGTTTTTGTTTGAAGCCTCCGATTTGCGCCGAACATAAACATCAAAATCTCCCGTTCAACGCGTTTTCTTTGTTGATCTCTGATCTCACAAACAACAAAGACGGAAGAACCTGGGGACAAGACACTCCTGACCCTGAAGACGTCAATTTTCCACTCAAACATTTTCACAAAACGTTTGTTCCTTCATGCAGCCAGGGGGCAATTCGGGGCTGTTCTTGCACTCCGAGACATGTTCGATTGGTGTTGACGGCAACCCTTTCGGCCCGAAACAGACAACCCAGAACAGAGCGTGTGGACAGATTTCATCAGACGACCGTGGAAGCGCCCACTGTACTCGAACGTGTGAGAAGCTCGCCCGCCACGACGCTGCGCTTCCCCCAACAGTGCGAACCCAACCACTGGGCTTCACAGGGAACAGATCGGACTGCAGTCCGTTTCGAGCCACACGCTGCCTCTGAATGAGAGTGGAGCATTGAACAGCCGCAACTTGTTGAGAGAGATTTACTTTTCGGAAACGTGAGTGATGAGAGAGAACAAGGGGATGCCTCGGTTGCGCAACCTGCAATCCGAAGTGAAGGTTCCTCGGCTCTTTTTCCTGCGCCTCGACAGAAATCGCATCAAAACGGCACTGGCTGACCCGAACAATAAAGTTATCATTCACACACCCAAAAAACGTTTCATCTTCCAAGAAACAGAAGTAGAACAAAGTGATGACCTGTTTTATCATCAATGTTCGCGCAAAAAATGCTGAGTATTTGGATCATGACATTTTTGGCAGCTTGAACACGGCAGATGTCAGGAGGAACCAACAGGTGATACTCGTAAACATCCACAACACTGACTCGGATACAATGTGTGAAATATGAGTTGTAACGTTGCCAGGTCGCGCCGAGGCGGCTCCTGCTCCTGCGCGCAGCTCGCTCCGCCCGACGCCGCGATCCGAAGCGTATTCGTGATTAAACGCCAGCGTCAAGCTGCGTCCAATTCACACAGGCGCGGCGGCAAGCAATAAACATACCTGCCCTTGTAAAAATGTCTGTCATATGAGGTTGCCACGCATAAAACATCTGTTTTGTCAATGTCAAGTGTGAAGAAACTACGAGCTTACCAACGGTTTCTTGGTTTTTTACCACAAACATTGGAAATTTGGCTGTATAAAAACGGTTGTTCGGGGCCAAAAGTGGAGTCGATTGACTGCACAGGAGTTGGGAGAGGAGGATCAAGGCACAGGGACCTTGAATAGGAGACCGAAAAGTTTCACAAGTGATGAATGCGATTATCGAGCATTTTTCGCTTCCTCCCGTTGGTGGAACCTTCTCCCATTGTCAGCGAGTTTCTCTCTCTCCGCAGCCATCATCGGACCTGATTAGTTTCCACATTCCTCGCTCCTTCTGCGCAGTTCCACGCCGAGAGCGATGGATTGTTCCGAGAACATCCCCACCATGGCTGCACAAATGATGCGAGGTGCTGTCAGCCGGGAATATGGAACGATACGGAGAAATTCCAGAAGTGAGTCCCTCGAGTGTGGCTGCCCGGGACCTAGACTGAAGCACTTCCGGTTGTTGGACTGGGGGGCTTCCCTTGAGCCCGCGAGCGTCCCGAACCACGAGTTCGCTCGGCATGTCAGAGTTCTTTGAAACGGTTCGTTCGTCTTTCATTCAAAGACCATGCAAGAAGAGAAATTCACGAAAGTGAACAAGATCGCATCGCCTGAGCACGTTTCCCTGTCAAGCAAAGGCGGAATTGAACCCATCACTGACATTTTCTCTTCACGGCAAATTGTTTGGGTGCGAGTCCTGTCCTGCTGTTTTTTGTTTGCACGCAAAAGATGATGTTTCTCCAAAGTTAGAGATTAAAAAGATGTTGACGTCATTCGTCCGGACGTTTCTTATCAACCACACCGGGGTTTGTGCTGAGACGGGAAAACAGTATCGCCCGAGGTGAAAAAGATCTGGGTAAAAGATAGCCAAAAAAGTTCTTCAGGTTCCGCGCAGCAGCTTCGTGCAGAAATGTCGCCCGGAGTTCAAACACCTGCACACACCTGTGGAAGTGGAACGTTTTCAACGTTCGAGTCCTTAAATATTTTGTTGTGTTTTTGAGGAAAATACATTTGCGGCAGTTTTACTGCTCTGTCACTCTGGCCGATCCAGAACCAGGCTTTGCTATGGCTCCGGGCTTGGAGACATCCTGTTGTCTTTGAAAAACGAAACTTTGCACCCGAGTTTCGGAAGACTTTTGTCGGGGTCACCTCGACTTGAGCCTCATCGTTCCAACGTTACGTTGGACCAACAGAAGGTGAAATGTAAACCTCTGCTTGGTCTGCACAAAGGAAAGCCGGAAAATCGAGAAATGTCCAGGCAAAGTACAAGTGTTTGCTGTGGTCAGAACAAGCTGGTGACGTGAAAGATGATTAGGATTGGTTCCAGACTGCTCCAATTTGACGTAATTGGTGAGGTACTCAAGATAAAATGTCTGTTGAAGGAGCAAATCAACCACTGAGGAGTTGGCTGCGCTCTCGCTCTTTCTCCACCCTCTCCGTCCGTCCCCCCCCTCTCTCTCTCCCCTCTCCCTCCCCATCTTTATATCTATCTATCTCTCTGCCCTCCCTCTCTCCTCTCTCTCTCTCTCTCTCTCTCTCTCTCACACACACACTCAGTGTGCTCTGTGTCTGTCTGTCTGTCTGTCTGTCTGTCTGTCTGTCTGTCTGTCTGTCTGTCTGTCTGTCTGTCTGTCTGTCTCGCTCTCTCCAACCTCGATCGACCATCTGATCACCTCTGTGATCGCCTTTCCGTTGAGCTTTGTGGAGTTTGTTAATTTCACCGACACCTGGTTTCCCAACGATTCCGTGAGCTGTGCTGTTCTGCGTAGCAATGTTTGAGATGGAGAAGACAGACGCACAGAGAAACTGTGGAGTTTCTCTGTGTGTGAGTAGGTGTGCGTGTGGCCTCTTTCGAAAACACAAAAACAAAACGAACAGCAAAAACACGACTTTCCTTGAGTGTTCAATGAAGCTTGCGATGTCTGTTCAGAGAAAACACAACAGTCCTTCCGCCAGATTATCTTAATGGGGTCTCCCAGGATGCGTGGCTTTTTGTATCCAAGAACTGAACTCTCAGAAACCACTTCAGACTCATCTTTATTTCATGTACTCCAGTAGTTACTGCAGAAGGTACTTAAAATGTTTGGCATCATTTGTATCCGGAAAATGTGGAGGACTTTCAGCGAAGGTTCGTTGGGCAACTTGGAAGTTCGTGCGCTTGTTCAACGCAAAACGTGCAGTCTTTCTGTGCCATTTGTTTTGGTTTGATCTTCCCAAATTCCTTAGTTTTTTTGTCTTTTGTCTCAAGAAACAAATCTATCATTTTCAAAATCTTGGCCAGCATCGACAAGTCAAGGGAAGAGTGCATGGCGATTCGTTTTCTTTTTTCTGTCGGAAGTTACCACTTCCTGTCAGCTCTTGCCAAGGTTTATCTTGGTGTTGCTTCTCAAATTGGCCGAAGTGCAGCGATTGTTTTTTTCCCAGCATGACATACGAAGCGTCTGTATCCCTCATTTTGAAGCGAAAAGACTCGCTTCGATCACATCTGTCGGACGGAAGATCTGGAGCCAAAGTAAAACTTTGTGCACATCGCGCCTCAGAACGGTGAAGGTCTCAAGACGGTCCCGGTGTTTCGTTTCAGACAGACGCTGACACAACTAGTCACCAGAAACTGAACGCCCATCTTGCCAAGAAGATCTGGTAGCAAACCTTAAAGGTGAGCTGACATTGCTTTTGTATTTTTGTCTCTTGATCAACACGCGGGGTCTGCTCTGTACCCGTGGGCGCCCACTTGTACTCGACACAACCCTCTGCACGACGCAATTGTGCTACGTACTACAATGCCTTACGCGCACAAACAAGTCCAATCGTGAAGACATTTCCTGCAGCTCTTTATTGACTGAGCTACAAGTCAACAATCGCAAGCTGCTTACAAACACTTCTTTGTCAAATTTGAACTTTGTTCCATTTTCGCTTCATGCAGCCATGACGACGTACAGAGCTCGACGCCGCAGTAGCGCGTGGGAGATCATGCAGAAAATGGAGAAGGTACCGAGTCAAACTGATCATTTCCATTGAAGCCTTTTTCACATAAAGTGTTCGAAGCAACTGTCAGCAGCGTTCCCGCTCAGTGTCCGTGGACGCAAAGCCTTTTGGGAGTTTTCGCAAATTGAAAACGTAGACGTAGGCGTCAACATAGACGTACAATCTCACCCTGTGGGACCCAGTACTCCTTGAATCAAAAATGTATCTGATTCCAAACAAATTATTCAGCATTAATTTGCAAAAAAAGAAAATTAAAGAAATTTCCAAGATAAAATGAAAATAAACACATTTGGTCAAACATACAATTCATTTGCTGATTTGAACTTCTGAATTTTGTCGTGTAGTGGGTCCCACTGGGTGAGATCCTGCGTCTGCGTTCACGTCTACGTTTTCCATTTGCGGAAACTCGCTTTTGAGTTGCGCTGCCCGGTGTGACCACGTCGTGTTCGTGTTGCAGCGCTACGACGAGGAGGACTCGATCGGAACCGTCGAGCACATCGCCAACTGGATCAACAGGGTCCTCGGCGACCGACACGAGAAGTTCGTGAGTGTTCGCGCCTGCGCCTGTTCTTCTGTCTTGGAGGGACCATAGATATGCAGGGTTCTGCACGTTGACAGCAGAAGGACACATGTTCTTGCAACGATCTTCGGGGTGTTGCAGCAGTCTTGTGATCCTGTCCTTCGATGGTGACCGGGAAATATCTCAGATCGGGAAAGAAACGGGGACAAAGAGCTCGCAATTTCTGTTGCAGGACTTTCAGCCAGGAGCTGGGATTTCTTGGAAAAACTTCAAAAAGTTCTTGCGAGATGGCACGGCATTGTGCAAGTAAGTTCCTTCAATTTGTGACGTGTTCCGTCGTCAAGTCCTTGAATGAAATGAGTGCGTTAGAATCTGACAAATGAATGAATTCTTTTGAAAAATCTGTTCGAGGGTTGTCCACGAATTTTCCGCTGGTCAGTTGAGCCACTGAGCCAGAGGTCCCACTTGAGCGGAACCCCTGTTGCCTTTGCGCAGACTCATCAACAGACTGCTCGAGGACGAGGGGCAGCAGCCGGTCAAGTTCAACGTCACCAACGCGGACGCGCCGTTCCGCGCGCTCGAGAACATCCAGACCTTCACCAAGTACGCCAAGCTGTACGGCGTGCCCGAGACCTCCATCTTCGCCAGCGTCGACCTGTTCGAGGGGCAGAAGGGACCCTTCATCGACGTCATCAACTGCCTGAACGAGCTGGCAATGCAGGTGCGTGGTGACATTTCACATTCGTCTCCCATTCAACCGAAGCAAAGTTCGTACGTTTTGGTGCGAAACAACCTGCCTCAAATTGAGAATGGTTCGAACTCATTTTGTTGCAGGCAAACAACAGAGGGTTTGAGCCCAGATATGAAGGAGTGCAGACACCAACCAGAGACGCTGAACTTTGGCAAAAGCTCGACGAAATGTACTCTTCAACTTTGAATGGCCAAGCTTGATGTCTCGGGCGCTCCAAGTGCGAGGACTGGTCCCACGTGTGCGCGGGACTGCACAAGTCATTTCACAGTTTTACAGGACAATTATACAACACTCGGCGTGTGGAATATGTGTTGGTGATAAAAGGAACCATATCATCCAGAAGGCATTTCCAAGAAAAGCTTTCTCCTGTCCATTCAGACGAAACTCAAACAGAGGCAGACTCATAGCGTAGACCCGGGATCGGCTCCAGCAGATCCACGGTGGGGTCGGGGACTGATTTTGGTCTCAAGATGTTCTTCAAAAAACAAACAAACATTTGTTGCCTGCATGTAAATCCTTCTGTTGGCTGTACACACAAGTTTCTTCCTTTCCCGTGGATCTGTTTGACCAAAACGGCCCCAAGCCCTTGGCGTGTCGATATGCGTGCATGGGGCTGCTTCCATGTTCAGTCTTTTCTGTGTCTCTTCTGACAGAAAATTTATTTCAACATGCAGACAAATGCTTCGCAACCAATGCAGAACGATTTTCTGCTTTTTGTGAACGCAAGACAAGTCTTTTCTCGCTTGGGTGCTTGCGTGTTGTGCATGTTGTGTTTGTGTGTTGTTTTCAGAAACTGAAAAGAAAAACACTGGTCGTGCTTGAAGGAATAATCCATTTCTCTAAGTGTACAGTCTTTATGTTCATATTCAGGGTGGTTATTGTTGTTGCCAGTTTTATTCCATGCGTAGGAAATAGTCTGCAATGGACGAACTGTGAATTGATGAGGAGCGCAGCGGTATTTGTCCTGTGCTTACACCTGCCTTCCTTCCAGAGCTTGTCTGACTTTTATTTGATAACTCGTGTTTGGTTCAAGTCAGACTTCTTGAGCAGATTGCAACTCGTGAATTTTTGTTTGAACTGAACGCACCCTCGAAGAATCAGCTGCATGTATTTCTTTTTGGTGCTCTTCGGGGCGGATCCAGGATTTGGCCATGTTGTGGGGCGATTTTCAAACAACACAAGTGTGCAAGAAAAATGGTTCGCTTGTGACAAACGTTGAGTGTGGTGGTGGTGCTGGGGGGGGGTGTTGTTCCGGGGTCAGGGAGCCGGACCTCCTGGGATCCGTCTCAGCTCAATGTTCACAGACTGTTCTGGTTTCGGAGTGTTTTTTTTGAAAAAGATAATATGCATTGAGACATTGTGATGATTCCACTTTGATTGTGTGTTGTCATGCAAGTGTGTTCAGACTATTTACACTGAAAGCTTGGTCGGATTTGCATGCTTGAATCTACATACGTGTATTCTTGGTTGTGAAACTTATTCAAACATATACAGATCAATTACGTTATTTTTTCAACAGCGACGAGCTTGCAAATTGACGCCTGTATTCTTCTCTGGATTCTGCTCTCCAGTGAAATGGTCAAAATTGTTCTGTGGGCAACAGGATCTGTTCGATCAAAAGCGATGCACGAAAACAAACAAAAAAACACTTTCGATTTCGTCAATAACAGCTTCACGAGAGGAAGGGACCAGGTCATTGTGTGTCCAATTGTGAACTGGTGTGTTTCTCCAGAAGACAAACGTGTCAAGATCTACGCAATAAAGAGATAACTTCAAAAGTCAGGGAAAATATGTTTTAAAGTTGTGACTTTCTCCCAACTGGTCATGCAGCGTGCATGGACCGCGAGCGCCGCAGCTGCTGCATTCACACGCAGCTGCGTGTTAACCTGCAAAACAAGAGCTCATGTCCATTTGTAAAATTCTCATTCTGAACGTTCGAGCTTGAACAATCAAGAATGGACGAACGCTCGTAGTGCCTCGTAGTTGGGGAGTTTGGGGCAATCAGTTCTGCAATATGGAACGAAAGTTGACGAAGAAAGTACTGTTGCTGGAGTTTTATCTTCCAAATGTCGTTTGCCGAAAAACTCAAAAAGCAGCTCGAGCTAAAATTGACGGTTGCAGTGGGATTATCTACGAGCTAGTGACACGCATTCTCAACATCTCGTCGCTTCTGCGCTTTTTCCGCCGATTCCTTCTGTCTGAACAATCAGCCACTGAAACTCATATCGCAACGTGACCTTTCGCAACTCGGAAGGAATTGGCTCAAAACCGAAGGAAAAACATTTCTTTCCATTCTTTACGACGACGTGGAATTATTAGCCTGATATTAAAATTGGGACAATTAATGGGGGAAATTGAAAAACTTCTCGACGCTGAACTGCGGAAGCTAATGAAAATGGTGGTCGGTGCGCAAAGAGCAGGACGTCTTATCTCTGCAATCAATGGCGATCGCATTGCCGACATGTCTCTCTGTTTGTACGAAAACAATCTTTCCCCCACTTCTGCAAAAACAATGAAAAAGTCCTTCCATTCATCAACAGAGAGAGAAAACGAACTCAAAATATATTTGGTGAAACGTTTTGCAACACAATATCGTGTGTTGCGCTTTTATTTTGCGTTGGATTTCCAAGCACACAACAGCCTCGAACCAAGCTGCACGGTGAAGAAAATTCTACTGAAACAAAACAAACATTTTGTCACGCTGCGAGTGTCTCGCATTGCTTAAATCCTCGCAAAATGAGCACAAAACTTTGATCCGAACGAAGTCCGATCTGAAAATTTCTCTGTCAGGGTCGTCTCCATGTCCCGTCTCGCATTAGCGCAGGACTCGTCTCCCGCGACCCGCAGCGGGTGAAAAGCGAGACTCCGATCAGGCGTATCGCGCGAGAGATAATCGCCGGGTTAATTTGTTTGCAGATTGGGAGTCGCTTCTTCACCGACTACAATTTGTTGATTCGACAGCTTTTTCACGACTCGATTTCAGTGTTCTCTTGCAACCAACAACAGGCGCAGGTGAAGGATGTGTAGACTCTGAGCCAACAAAACATCAAAGGAGCCGAGGCTTTGACGAGGCTTCCGCTTGTAACCGGTGCCTTTTTCCCGACAATATTGAAAATACACTTGGCAAGAAGTTCCAAACTGATCTGTACTCAAAGGTCAGACACAAAGTCAATGTCAAATGCACATTTCAAGCACATTCTCTGCGCACATGAACGTCCCGTTTCAGAATAAAAACGTACACCAACGCAAGCTGCGACTCACACAAGCACAGCAAAAATCCAGAAAAGCCTGGAAATACTGACGGATTAGAATCCAATTCCTCATCGCGGCAGCTGAGATGCTTGTGCTTCCTCTTCATCAAAACACAATTCGACTTTCATGGCCCAATTTTTCTTCCCCTTTGCTCGCATAACTCTTGTAAATAGGTTGATTTAGTCTTGAGACAGATACTTCAGCTGAACTGATGACGCCTTCACACGGACCTGTTGCAGTTTTTCTCGGACAACGCCTCCCGCCGGCTGGGAATGTTGGGCGAAACCAACAAAATAACAGTTTTGAAGAACGAGTTCAGTACAAGTCGAGTTCTCAATGGTGGTGGCGTTCCGTCGACGCAAACAGCGAAGTCGACTGCAAAACTTCGTGCAAAACTAGATCAAAAGTTGATTGCAACAGAAAAAAAAACCAATTTGACCAAAATACAAGGCAGATTCTTGACAGTCCAAAAATTGCTCGGCATGATTTACGATTTCAACAGATACTCATTTCATCCTTGATAAGCAAGCAGAAAACAGATAATTTGATCAGTGGCCTGCAGAAAGCTTGCGGTAAATTTGAGCGCTCGTCGCAACAACGCAACTGCGCCACTTGTTGATGTGAGATCAACAACTGCTGCGCTGATCAAATATTTGATGCAGGTTCGGCCTCGACTGTATCAATTCACTGTCGCTCGTCACTCTGACCCACACTTTCTCTTGGAAATCCCTCCTGTTGTACCTGCCGTAAGTCACCGAGAAAAAACATCTTCAGGTCTGAATCTCTTTCTGTAAACTATCAACTGCATTCAAGCCCTGCAATTTCGGGGTCTCAAACTGACTTTGACTTTGAAACTCTAAGTGCCGTCACGCCAAAGCAACTGTCGGTGCACACTGCGACAAACTTGTCCACAACTCCACACACTGTTCAAAGTGCAGCTGAGTCAGACGAGGTTTGTCCACTGGCCACAACCAACTTTGGAAGAACATGACCCTGCAACCTATCATCCACTGGACACTAGAAAATGAACACCATGCTGCGCCTCAACTAAATCCTTCTAATACTGCACGGCTACACTGTGGCAAACGTCACCAAGAGCGATGAGGTGGACATGGGCATCGCGCTCTACAGCGCGAGGAATGGGGGCTGCACCTCCGGCAGGGTCGGCAGCGCCTCAGCAGCCACCAGCCCCGCCCCAGGCTCGGCCGCCTCGCCCGCCTCCTGGGGTCGAGTCTCGTGCGGCAGGTTCTTGCAGTAAAATCTCCTGTGGTTGCTCTTCGCGCCCCGCGTTTTGAAGAGCTGGTCGCAGCCTTCACACTTGTGTTTGCGCGTTTTCTCGTGGACACTCTCCACGTGCTCGAGCAGCGAGTCTTTGCGCGTGAAAGCTTTCCCACACTGACGACACCGCAGCTTTCCGTCGTTTGGCATGTTGTCCCAGTCAATGTCCGTTTTGTACTTCGCGCCTTTGCACAAGCCTCCCGCGTGCAGCATCCTCGACTTGCGCGAAGTGGTCAGTTCGCCGCAGTAGTCGCAGTGGTGGAGGTACTTGTTCTCGTGAACCTGTTCGATGTGCATCTGCAGACTCTTGCTGCGGAAGTAAAACTTGTCGCACAGATTACAGGAATACTTCTTCTTGTCCTCGTCTGCGACATGACAGAACTTTTTGTGTTGACACAAACTGCCGTTCGACTGCAGCGCCTTCCCGCACCGCTCACACACGTAGTTCTTGATGCCGCTGTGGGCGTTGATGTGGATGTTGAGCGTGTGCCGGCGATTGTATCCCTTGTTGCAGAGGGGGCATCTGAAGTTGTAGACGCCCGTGTGTTTGCTCTGATGGTACTTCAAACCGCGTCTCGTTTTCAAGACGCAGCCGCACAGCTCACAGCTGTACGAATCGGGCTTCTCTGTCTTTGGTCTTTTCTCCCCAGTTCCTTTTGGACGACCTTTCTTGCCACTTCCTTGTCTTTTTCGTTTCTTTCGGCCCATGCCATTAGCTTGCAGATTTCCAGCAGCAGTGTTCCCGCCATCACATTTGCAGTTGTGAACCTCCTGTGAAAGCACAAAACAACGTTGTAATGACCCGGCACGACACGAATTCAAAAGACGGAGAGAAGACGATGGAAGGTCAGTTTTGAAGAAAACAATGAAAACTTTTTGAGCAATACAGAAGGCAGTGACAGTGACAGTGTGACACGTTTTCCTTGGACAGTTTTCGCACAATCGCCTCACCGCGCGCAGGACGCACAACAATTGTCGAAACAACACAATTCAGGGAACAACTTCTTGGCTTGACACCACTGCTCACTGTTGCTACTGCAAAGTCCCACCTGCTCAGAACGTGCCCAAAAAGTAAGTGTGGAAGATCAAATCCTTCAACATCTGGGAACAAAGTTGGACACCAGAAATTAAGAAACGAGATTGGAACAGGAGACCAGGTCGCACCTTGTTGAATTTCACTCCACAGAGACTGCAGATGTCCGCCTTGAGCACCAGCTTGCATTCATCGAACTCGACTCGAGCCGCCATCTTCGCCTCTGGCTCTTCTGTTGCCGAGGACAATTCCGACTTCACGTCATGTTGGTCTGCTGGAAGCAACAAAAAAGCGTGCAAAAAAGTCCTGCTTTTCAATCTGGACACAAAGCAACGTCGTGAAAAAGAAGCCCGAGCATCTCGCACCTGGTTCTGGGTCGTCGTCCCACGGATCCTCGGCAGCGTCGCTTTCGTTCTCCACGTTGTGGAACTCACCCGCCACGTAAATCTCCTCGGGCGGCTCCACCTCTTGCTGCGCAAGGCAGAAAGAAAGGATTTCAGTGCAGCACAACACCAAAATGTGCGATGTCTTTTCGCTCCAGTTTACAACGTCAATAAATGATTTGTCCATTTGACGCAGAAGCACTTTGCAGGTCATTTGGTCCCAGAAGAAAACTGCTGCTGTGGTTGTTCGCTGAACAAGTGAAAGGATGCGCTGCTGTCCAGAATGATTTATTTTAATGTTCACATGACGCACCTTGATTTGGATCGGTGAATATTTCTGCAGAATCTCCTCCAGGTCGGCGCAGCCTCTCAGCAGCGTCTCCGCAGTCTCGTCGCACGACTTGACGTCTTCCCTGCAGCGTGAAAACAACAACCATGACACGTTGACTTGCAGTCGGACATTGCAGTGTTCACTTCGCGAGAGTGCAAGGGTTAAATTGCTCAACCTACTTTTCAAGCCAATTCAGTGAAAACAATCAAACCCTTTGAGAGATCGCCTGATTTACAAGGTGTGGGAAACTTACTTCCCCACTGGGTCTGCTCACCGATTGATGTTCTTTGTGCTGCGAAGTCCTTCCGTCACACAAGGCAGCTGAGCCTGGAGTTTGTACATCTTCTCAAGGAAACCCTCCATTGGGAAAGGCCACCTGCAAGACGGAGAAGAATGAACCGTCCTCAACCGAGCTGCATGCCTCTCAACCGAGCTCGCGCGCGCGCGCGCAAGCGCGCGCGTGTGTGTGTGTGTGTGTGTGTGTGTGTGCCCGTCTCCTGTGAAGACTTGTAGCCAAGTACAAGGCTTGCAGTTATAACCACCCATTCCAATGGGGTCAATGCTGTTGGGCAGTTTCTCAAAGGAAGTGGTCAGTCTCTGCAAACTCTGTCGGAAAATCGGTTGCTCTGCTGACCGTTTTCAGACGCCTGATGTTGGAGCTTTGCGTGAAATTCTAACATTGCAATATATGCCTTACCTTGTAGACTGTTCTAGTTCTCCTGCCCGTCTGTGTTGTGCTGGGGCGGCACTTTTATCTCAATTTTCGTTTTGTATTTGGTGCACACTATGTCGCCTCGATATGTCGCGGGTTTTTGCGCACCCGCGAGAAACCGAGGAGAAAACCGCGCGTACAAGAAACGCGCCACCAGCCTCGCGCAGTAGGGGGGGGGGGAAAGGGAGTGAAAGACCTGGTTGTCCATGAATCGTTGGTGGACGATGTATTTCATTTGTGGCCTGAGTTAACTTCTCCCATGGGGTGCAGGAGAACGCCTGTGCCTTTTCAACCACAAAAGACTGCTGATTGTGCGATGTCCCTTTAGGGAAAAGCACTTAGTGGCTCACCAAAATTTTTTTTTCATAAATGCCACCTCAGCGAAGACATCCGGTCCTGTCCTGTCCTGTCCTGTCCCGTCCTGTCCCACCTCTCCCATGGACATGACTGAATGGACATTTGGGCTGAGATCCTGCATAGGGGGCTGAATACAGTATCCAAAATGCAATCTCCTGTGGCCAATACAATCTATATATGGCATCTCAGGTAAGATGTCC
>JAAUXT010136848.1_pt1 | contig 14166 bp, 13 predicted proteins | sample 7278171 | NCBI WGS metagenome assembly JAAUXT01 (sample SAMN14350112, study PRJNA611818) | marine sediment metagenome | isolation source: surface marine sediment (1.8m) | place: French Polynesia: Moorea | collected 2018-08 | reverse complement strand
CCTCAAGACATGAAGATTGACAAGATTGAGTATTTGCCTCTTCAAAAACTGCGGACAATTTCCGTCAGAAACGGCGAAACAACGGGAAGATAAAAAACTTGCCTCGTACAACAGTGACGATTGGGTTGTTTCCGTTTGTCCGATTGATCGGGTGCTGTGTGCGCGTGTGTGCTCGTGTGCATGTGTGTCTGAAATTTTCTAAACATCCTTTCGTTCACATTCTTCTTTTTGAAGAGCCCGTTCAGTTTGACTGTGACCTCTCTGCATATGGAACTGTAGAGAACAAGTCTTGTTGCTGTCGTCTCGTTGTTCAGTATTTCCCCACAAACGGGGCTTTCATGTGTACAGAAAGTCTGAATTTAGGGTTTGCGACAAAAACTAGTTTGCTGTTGTAATTCATGATACTCCTGTACAAGTTTCAGCATTTGTTTTTTGCAAAACAAACAAATTGTGCAACCGAGGCCTGTTCACTGCGCGAAGGTTTTCTGTAAAAAGTGTAGATTCTGTGAAATTTTGGTGCGTTTTCTGAAGCTTGAGGCCAAAATCACGTCTCCATAGGTGTGGTTGTGTGGAGGTGGGAAAACTCTACAGACGCGTGTCGTGCAAGCAAATGCCACTTGTCCTTGCAAGGATCCAGGATCTCCTGAAGGCTCCCCTATCGTACACTGCAGAAATGCACAGCGTCAAAGCAGTGTGTACGGATTCTACCGTTTATCCCTGTTTTCCCTTTTTCCTCCCTGGGAAGGTGTTCCGTCATGATATCACAATCTTGTATGTGTGTGCCCTTGAGGTGCATGTTGACCCCAATGATAAACTTGCAAAAGTTACTCAGTGCCAACTCGAAAAAAAGATTGGAATTTTGAGGTAGATTTGGACGTGGATACAGATTTTTGAAAAAATTGGATGACCACCAGAGGGTGTTGAAGTTGAGGCTCTTTTAGCAGCACGTTCCGCAGCTACAAAACGTAGACGTAACACGTAGCTCACAGACGCAACTCCCCTGTTCTGGAAGAGTCTGTAAAAACAGACAAATACACACTTTTTCCTCACCCTCACGATGAGGCTTACAATCTGTTTGCATACTTAATGCCCTGAAAAAAAGAGACATTCCTCAGGTTTCTGACCACGTGTCATGAGGATTCTCATGGCATATCAATACAAACGATATTGATTTTTAGAAAGTTCTGTGCCATTCAAAGGAATTAAAGAAAAGGAGGTATTCTCTCTGAGTTTTCTTGCCATTTGCTTTGTTAGGGTTTGGGTGAACCTCAAAGTTCAAACAGTGTTTTTGTACCAATCCTTTTGAGGCACGTTGTTCAGGGTCAGCGTCGAATGACGCGCAGTGCGCGACCCCTCCTACGTGTACGTTTGGTGACTACGGAGCGTCATACTAAAACTCCCCAATCAGAATATTCCGTCTTGTTGTGGTGTCCCCTCTCTCAGAGAAATGGTCAGAGAAATGGACAAATGGGTGGATCTGCATGGTCACCCACTCGGCTGAGGTGGATTCATGAACAAGTGGTCTGGTTCGGTCAAAGAGGTGCAATTTGTCACTTTGTGCGTGCGTGCGTGCGTGTGTGTGCGAGAGAGAGAGAGAGAGAGAGAGAGAGAGAGAGAGAGAGAGAGAGAGGGAGACTAAGAGGGCCGCAAAACACAACCAACAAAACGCTATGTACCAGGGCGACGCCTTCGTTGGACCCAAAGAATGAAGAATGTCCTGTTTCGCAAAGGCCTTTTCTGATCCCCACGAATCCGCCCTCGATATCAACAATGACACAACCACTGTCTTGGTCAGTTTCAGAGAGGGGTTTACTGGTGGAGGTGTCTGCGAAAATGTGTCATAATTGTGTAAATATGCCAACAAAAACGGGTGTTGCTGTTAACGTAGATCCACATCAAACACATATCTAGCAGACAGCACCGCATATTGTTTGATCTGTATCAGTGGATATCAAATCCATAGATGTTTTGAGGTTGATAGAGTCGCTTTCTAATGTACAAAATACGACAATAATCAGTGTTTTAGTGTACACTTGTCAGAAGCTTTGTTTCATTTTGTCTTTGTGTTTCCTACTGTTCGCCCGAATTGTCTTTTCAGTTCAAATTTTCCGATACCACTCACAAACTTTTCATGTAGAAATGAAAAGAATAAAACAAATCAATGTGAAATCATTGTTTTCCCCTTGGTTTTGAGGTGAATCCAGCATTTGATTGACAGACGGAAAGACGGAACGCCCAGAAGGCGCGTCCAAATTTTCTCTACGAGTCCATGCTCGTCGGAAGAGTGCGTGCACCTGTTCCTACTGTTGTCACTGATCGTGCATTGTCTGTGTCCTTCCGTGTTTGCAATTTGCACAAGGCTCGCCCTCAACATGGAGTAAAGCAGTTCCTCCACTCCGCACAATGAGTACTCAGAAGCTATGGCCATCCGGGTACTTGTGCTGCTTTGTTCACAGTTTTAGATCGATGTCTTTTGTGTGCTTTAGCCCCCCCCCCCTCCGCACACACCGTGTCACAGAGCATTTCCAACCAGTTGTCTTCCCATTGTGTGAGCGCACAGAAACAGTGCTACACAACATTGACATGCAGATGCCTCCCGGAGCCCATTTCCAGTGTTTTAGCACACTGACTTGACAGATTCTCCTTCATTTCAAAATTTCATGTTGCTTGTCATATGGAGCAAAGATTCTGTCCAGAACAACAGCAAACATGCATGAAACAAAGATTTTATTCAGCTTCACTGCAGAAGCCTGCTTACGGCAAAAATTTGAAAGATTCAGCCCAGACTTAGAGGGGGAAACATATGCACTGAAAAGTTGACACTGATTAATGTGGACATTGTTGTCATGACACTGGACAAGTGTGACAATATGCTCAGTGTGCTCACCCCATCCTCACATGGTGCACAGCAGCACACTCTGCCCCGTTTCTTGCGATGATCCTCTCGGCTCGTCGCGTGAGCACAAATTGGTTGCGCTCCAGGGTTCATTTTTCTCTGAGCCATTGGTTCATCCTCACTGAATCGAAAATCGTATTCACATCAAGAAGGTAGGAACTCGCTACGAGTTTGCACGAAAACATTGCATCCAGACAGAAAGAAGAAGCTGGGAGCCTGGCCAGAATCAGATGAGCAGGAAAGTACGCAGTGTAAGCTCGTACATAAATTTATCTGCACGATGAAATGAAAATCTCACCGAATTATGAAACACGGAAATCAGAGAAAAATCAGGCCAGACTCATCAAGGGTATCACGAACCCACGTCCGTCAAGTGTGCACAGGTGTCACACACGATCAGCGTGCGCAAAATTTCGCAATCGTCTCAAGTTCAGGTTAAACCGACCGACATTCAGACATCAGGCTCCCCTAATGTCGCTCAGGAATCCCCCCACCCCAACAAATCACGTCTTTGTTCTGTGAGCACCTCAGACTCTTTGAAAGTAAAGTGACGACGTAGTCTGACAGACGCACAATGGAATGCAAGCGTGGTTCAAAAATTGTGGGAAATCAATTTCCGATTGCCAAAGTTCCTTTTAGAGGCAAAAAATTGGGAATCAAGTCGGCACGTCTGTCTCGGCAGCTTCAGTTTTTGACGTTCTTTGTCTCCATGAGTAAGGCTTTCGCATTCGTCTCTGCAAACCAAGGGCTCTCTACCTTCTGAGATCAGACGTGGTGTCTTCAGCCGTAAACTCAACAATGCAAAAATCAAGACTATTCAGTATTTGCTGGATTTTGCAACATTTTTGCAGGCATGCAGTCTTTTTTTGTACGAGGATACTTTCTCGTGTTCAAACTCTTGAACAAAGTCCGTCAATTCTTCGCCTGCAAGATGTTTGTCCTGCGCTGCGTGGCACTCGAAGGATCAAAGCATTGTTTTGGACAGAGATCCTTGCATGGTCCTCACCGCAAACTTGCTATTGGCGGAGGGAGTTAAACCGGATGTTGAACGTTGAACGTTCTCCAGGAAAGAGGTCAGCTTGTCATTGCCTCCGAGCTGCTCTTCTCAATTTAGAACTGACATTTCACAAACCCGCAGACGCCCGAATAACTGTGGTTACCAAAGCTGGAGCTTCTCTCCGCTGCGCTGCCAGCATAAATTTATTCTTACATTCCTTCCATCATCGTAAACACAACCAAGAAATTGCGAGAAGGGAACCAAGCAGCTTTCTTGTTGATTGGAGCTTCAGACTGATATCTGATGATGAACAAGAATTCCTGTCAGTGTTGGCACGCGCCTCAACGGCAGTCGTTTTGAAGTCTTGTGGTTTGGGTGGGGGGTTGGTGTGACGACCCTGAAACATTCTGACATTTTATAATTTTATCTTGGGAACATCTCAAATATTTTTGTGTCCAAGAGTGTGACATGCATGCATGACAGCCGATGTATTTGCTCCTCTTCCCATTTTGCGGGCTTCCAGTCCATGCATGAAGACGTCTGCACCTCAGCGTAAGTCCTGCCACATGCCAGATGTTGGACAGGGTGGTGTCAAGTGGGAAGAAGGTAATTTCAGTCCAGCGAGTGGCCTTAAGTGAACATTTGCACGCTTTCAATGGTCTTCTGGGAGGTTTGCCTGCATTGCCATTTTCTACGTTTTTCAGGACCTGTATGTGTGCAGGTGGATTCATGATGGATCTACAGACAGTACCCACCTGTCTGCTTTCTTTTTTGGTGCGTGTTTTCAACAGACCCCACACACAAATATATAAATTCACATGTGTGTTGGGACAATAGATACTCATTCAACAATTCGAGAACATGAAAACATTTCAAAGTGTTCGGGCGGTCACAAAACAAAAGAAGAATGCACTCGAGTTGTGAGCACCACGATTCCCCTCCCTCTGCTCCTTGACAAGAGTGGGGTTGGTGATTTTGTTGTTGTTTTCCGGCTTATCTTCAATGTTCACTCAAACCTTGCCTCATTAACGTGAATGAAAATCATCAGTGTCTGGTCACTGAATGCGGCTCAACAAAGGGGCTGAGCGTTTTTAATCACTGTGCACAATTTGACGTGCACATTATTCCCATTATATCCGTGTTGGTTCATTCAGTTCATTTGTGTCACAAGTCTCAGCTGTCGCCAGTCCCATTAACGATGCAGACAAAGGGAAATTTTCATTCATTTTGAATCAGACTTGGACGAGTAATCCACGGCAGACTCATTCAATGTGTTGTCGGAATCTTCGCTCAACATGACTTGGCCACTTGCGAGGACGATTTTTGCTTTAACTAACTGCAGTTCATCCAAGAAGGTCGCCCTGGTGTGTGATCTATTGCTCAGCGCTCTCTGAGAAAAGTAACACACCAGTCACAGACAAAAATCCAGCAGCATGCGTGCAGTCTCGCTCTGGTCAGTAGGTCCACACCATTCAATCAAAAATATTTCAATTAGTTTCAGGAGCTGCTTGACTCTGCAGGCGATTAGCTCGCAAATGCACTTTGTGGCCTACGGTCTCGTTTTGTCGGGCAGGTGTAAATCTTCCTCCGCTCCCTGCGGCAACTGTTTATGCCTGCACAGATGAGAAGCGTGTGAATTAGGAGAGATTTCGCAAGAAGCCAAGCCTCTAAGGGGGTCGTGGACAGGTCTTGGCAAGTCCTGGGCACCTCAAGGCAACAGAGGGGTGTTTATTGCAGAGACTCATGAGATCAGACTCCACCTGAACGGAAATAGGCTGTGGGAACGCAGAGCTGCCAAGAGTCTGCGCTTTTCAGTGCGGCTTCGAGTTGCGTCAGATCCCTTTGCGAATCTAGGTGGCTCGTCGTCCGTGTGAACCAGTGCACACTGAGTCCAATCAATGAATGGAGCGTGGTTGTATTTCACAACATCAAGCAAATGTTGCTAACCACATGAAAACCACCATGCAGCGGCACAGTGTCCGTGGCTTGGCTGAAAGCACTGGCTGTGTGTAATGCAAGCACCAACACGTTTGCACACCATGCGGCTTCCCTTCAGAAAAGCTGTGCTGGGCTGACTAAGAGTTCATTCTCGTCTTATCCCCGAGTCCGCTCGCATTACAAAGCTGTCTGTTACAGATCGACAAATATCGGATCACAAGTCTCCAATTGCCACTTGGACACAATCACCTTGCTGCATCAAATTGGACTGACGTAAGCGGAGACACTGAGTATTTGGGGATATTAACTGTAGAACTTCATCGTGTTCTTCTAAACTTCACAGATCAGTCGATGATCGCATTGTGTTCCACCAGAATTGCGTGACGGAACGATTTGCTGTCAATTGAAACCAAGTATCAAACTGTCTGTTGATGTCTCGACCGCCGGCGAAACAGGGGATGATGCTCATTTAACAGTGAAAGGACGAGGCACAAGGATGGAGATGCGACGTTGACTGTCTTCAGGCGCATGGCTGGCCTCCAGGTGCTTGGCTCAGTCGAACTTTCTCATTTGAACAAGGTCGTTGGTGCAAATCAGACGCATTGCACTTCACTGCAGGAATGATTCGCTTCAGCAAATACCAAAACAGCAGCTGAGAATAAGGATTTGTTGCCTCTTTGGAATTAGTTCTGTTGTGTGTTTATTTTGAGTATTTTATCCATTTTTTCTGAATCTCCAATGAGAGTCTACAGAACTTTGGATTATATCTATGCACGGCATCCTATATGCAGATGAAGGCTTTATTCACGGTGGCCGTGCTGTTTCTCCTCGGCTCGGGTAAGTACCTTTTTCTCGTAAGTATTGTACCTGCTCAACATGTAGCTGATACCCACTTGTTTACACTCAATGTGTATGAGATAGTACAAATGATTGTCGCTTGTGTCTATTCAGCCCTGTATTATCCATGGATCCTTGGACGACAGTCAAAAGTCTGTTCAGCAAAATGCAATCTCGTACCACGTCTGTGCGTAAAGTGCTTTTTCATGTTCCGTATTCTGGGAGAATGACATGTCTTCATCCACCAAATATGAAGGCATCAAATACACAACTGTTTGTGAGGACATTCCCTGAATGAGTACTTATTTTTAATTGCTCAAGAACAATTATACAATTTGGCGCCGAGCAAACTTGGCATCAAACCATCTCTCTTGTCTCTCTCGTCTCTCTGTGTGCATGTCTCTCTGTCTCGCGACAGAGGTGCAGAAATATTTTGAACAGTCAAAGATAGCGAAAAAAGACTGCATGTTGGGCACACATTTGTGTTTATTTGACGTCTGTCAAACGAAAAGAAGATCTATGCGGCATTATTTCACACAAGACATGCAATTGAATGTGCCTTGTTGATGTGTTGAGCTACCCAGACACAGACGGTGGATTGACAGCTGGGCTGCTCTCTGAATATTAATTGTTAGTCAATATCACAGTGGACCGGTGAGATAACAAGCGCAGTTATCATCTGTTTCACGAAAGAAACCGTTTGTTAACGCAACCACGCTGCCCTTTGAACTCCCCATGAAAAAGGAAGTTACAGGTCTGTCAGAGGTTGGGGCTTTGGCATCTTGCCTGTTTTTCACATTTGCCCAAAACCAGGCGGACCACTGTTTACGTTACTGACCACCGGGTGAGTGTTTTTGTCTCCCATCTCGTCTAGTTAACAAGTTCAAGACGATCTGGATTGTCACTTAAGACAGTTGATCCAGTACCAGAAGGTTGCGAATGGATCTCTGAGTCCATCCTGAGCTCTTATCCGCAGTGACAACATATCCAGCCAACCAACCAGCAGAAGACGACTTGAAAGAGATGCAGGTTCGGACAGACGCAACATGAATCAGAGACGATTGCAACTCAGCACAAACCCCCAAATAAGAGACTCCCTTTCTCCTTCAAGAAGCGATTGCCTTCGGCCTTCCACACATAATAAAAGACTGGTTTTTGTCAATTGGACCAAAAAAATTTAAAACCTCTCAAACAGCACACAAAAGTGTCCACAAATGCACATTCACACCAAGTGTCATTGCAAAACCTCATTTGGCAGGGTGTCACAGAGGAGGAAACATGACACTTGAAGATCTTGCAAAGATTACTGCCTCGGACAAAGGGGACACGAAAGAAATTTCCCTGGATTGTCAGACGTCCAAGATGTTCTCCGAAAATCCAGCATTTTCATGGAGAAGAAAGAAATGTTCGCACTTTCTTTTTGTCTTCCCGGTCAGTTGATTTCGGGTGTCAGCCAGTATCTCAGTTTGAGGAACAGGCAGGGAGACTCTTGAAACAGCGTTTGAAACAAATGCGCACAGTGCTAGTGCTCTTGTACGGCCATTTGGGAAGACACGGAGAACTGTTTCAATTTGACAACTGCCATTTCTCCTTGTTTTCAACTTCTGACGAATTTTTCGTGAGAGTTCCACAGGTTCACAATTTCAAAATGTTCCTCGCCGAAAACATGGTTTTGGGAAAAGTGCCACAGGGCCATTTCTTGACCCGACACGGTGATTTTGCATTTGAAGAGTTTATTGCGGAGACAGAACCCCGGGGCATGAAAATAAGTCGCTGTGACAGTTTGTCTTTGTGTTGCTTCAAGAGGGAACCAACCTCTTCTGGTTTGACCAGAAATTCCCAAATCACAGGTTCGTCCCAAGCTATGTAAGGATTGCAGCACACTTACATGTCATGCACCTGTATGGTAATTGGACAGATGACTTGATAGAGCCTTCCTTTCAAATTTAGTTATCATCTGTGGAAATAAATTACACGTGGAAATGGAGGAGAATGACACAGCGGGAGGACCTCATGTTTACTGAAGGACATTGGCCATGTGCGAATGTTCAAAGCAAGCACAGCCAAACACTGAGTCAATTTCACGAAGACGTCCAAAGCCAAACAATAGCCACAGACATCACGAACTTGCTGTTTGTTGTTAACAGTCGGACAGACGCAGGCAATGAAAAGATTCGCTCACAAATTCCCACGGCTCTTTGGCTCACATCAGAGGGTTTCTCTTTCATTTTCACCACAAAACAACTCGCAGTTGGTTTTGATGAAAATTGCGCTTTCTTCCACAAAGTTGCACACCGTTAGCATTCCCCGCTCCGACTTTTGTGCGCACTTCCCACCTCCACTGCAGCAACAAACAAAAGGCCTTACTGCCTCACATTGCAAATTTTGTGACTTTCCCTTGGAAACGTTTGTTTATATATTTATATTTTTCAATGTCGACAAGACAAGCAATAAATTTGTGCCTGCCCCCAAAATTCCAATGCGGGGGTCGAAAAGGATGCCCAAATTCAAAAACCGACGAAATTGGTTGGTTTGAAGATCAAATTCCAGCACGACAGGTTGCAACCGTTTGTTTTGTTTGATTCATTCACAAAGTAACGCCTTCAAAATGTGTGGAAATTTAGAGAGGGGAGCCAGCGCAGAAGAGAGATGTAAAAGGACCCGCACAATGTCAAAAATCAGCGACAACCTTGATGCAATGAAAAATTGAAGTTTGCAATTTGTCCTGTGCTCAACGAATTAGAAAACAACATTTGCTAACAGTTGTTCATTTTTGTACTTTCAGATGCCTGTATGCGAAATGAAGGTAAGTGCCCCAATGCCTCACGATCTACACAACTGTCGGGTGAGTGCGTGCTCTAGGATTTCGTGCACGCATGCCTTGTCCGTTTGCCCAGCTTCGGCGCAAAGTTGGCGGCGATGTACGCTCGTATCTGCTCGTATTTGCTTCATGCAACGTAACGCATTTGCTGCCAATATGACAAACCAATTGGACACTTTCCTGCACTGGTTCTTGTTTTGGATGAACCCTGCTTCGTGCCTGGAGCGCAGGAAGAAGTTGTGAGCACAAAGTGTATGCGTGCATCCAGAGATTAGTGCACGCCGTTTGTGTTTCAAACATATCCAATCAGACAGTGTTTGTGTACGATAAGCTGAAATAGGTGTTTTATGTGTTGTGAAGTGCGTGGTACTCATTCATATCTGCATCGGTGTATATAAATTGCTTGCCAACAAGGTGTTGGGAGAGCAAATGTAACCGTTGTATCAATTGTGAGACCCGTGAATTGATTTTGAATTCTGAAGACAGCAGCGTTTTTCTCTCGCTCGCCACAATCCAAGGGGTTTTTTTTTGGTGGGGAGGGAGGACAACAATCACAAACAGGCCTACCCATTCAACGCTGAGAAAGTGCACGCTGCAAGTTTCGTTCCTGTTCTAACATCCGGGGTTCTATTGAAATTTCAATGTGAAGTGCACCCCCTCAGTTTCTGTGTCATCAGCAGCACTGTTTTGGGGAAAAAATCAGATGGGCTGTTCATGATCCCAACTGACATGCTGCCTTTGTATTTGCTGGACGCAACCGCATCTTGATTCATTCTGGCAACAGAAGTTGGTCTATGTTGGACACAAGCTCGAGAGAAAACAGATCCCAGAGCACATTTCGTGGTGCAAAATTCATAAATCACGCAAATCAGCTTGGAGTTCAATAATTTATTGAGGCCTGCCAATGGGAGATAAAGCGCAGTGCAGGGCGGGTGATTGGTGGACCACTTCCTGCCCTGCTCGCCCCGAGAACGTGAGAAGCAGCTGGGCGCGCGGCTGAGGGCCAGGTACGCGCAGGTAGCGCGCCTTGGTGGTCCAAACCACCGACTCGTGCCACCCACGCAAAATGCACTCCAATCACACGGTGATAGCGCATGAAAAATTGGTCGTGTGTTGCAAATTTGGCTGCATCAGTAAATTTGAGATAAATGGTCAGGCAAGTCGTTTGGTTTGCCGTTGGAAACAATGTTACCTCTCGTGCGGCACCTCAGAATTTTGCGTGACTTCTATTTTCTTGTTCAGGTTCTGTATCTGGAACCACGAGAGGTTTCGTTCGTGGTTCTTTGTCTTGAGGGAAAATCCTTGAACAGGCTGGTTGTGAATCCGCGTTGTTTGTCAATCTCTGGACTGTCTGCGCAAGACATGTTCGACAGGTTTGGAATCAGATAACTTTCTGCATTTGACAAACACGAACACATTGGACATAACACACCCGTTGACAACTCGCAATTTTCCCATCACGTCAATTTTCTGACTTGGGAAACTGGTTGTTTTGCGGGAACGTCGACTTCAACGACACTCGTACACGTGCAGAATGGGTCTTTCGGTGAAATATGTCTCACAAAAAGTCAGGTGTCCACCATCATGTTTAGTGCTCAGGAACTCTTTGACGGACGGGTCAAAGATTTACAAAGAGAACCTGTGCAAATGAAATTTACACACATGTCAAACATTTGTAGGAATGTGACAAGTGCCCTGAAGGTCACACCAGTGAGGCCTTTTGGGGAATAAACTCTTCCAGAGAGTTGAATTTCAAAGTGCGTAGGTTGTGTGGACAGAAAGTCTTCACATCATTGGATGAAGCGCGATTGATGTTTGCCTCAAATCGGTTTGGGCTTGTTTGTTGAGGTGAGCTATTCAAACTCTGCTGTGTGAGCGATGACACCAGAAGTGGATGTTCATCCCTTTTGTTTTCAAGATTCAAAAGGGGCGCGCATGCTGCACATCTTCAGACGTTTGGACTCGTCTTTCAGGGGGAGATTTCATGATGAACATTGATTTTGAAGCAATGTACGAACTTTTCAAACAATTCACCAACACAAAACAGAAAGAAATGAAGTTTTGACTTGCAATTTCTGTGAGAAAATAGAATTTAGGTTGCTGGCAGCTGATGCACGTTTGATCTTGACTTACAGTCTGAAACGTTGGGATGGTTTTTCGATGAGCTTTAAAAATTGTTTTCATGTCGGGAGTTATGGGCTGGAAAACGGCCATCGATCCAATACAGAACGGAGCTCGTCTTTCCATAATCTGCAGCTCATTATTTCAGTTACATCAGATCTGTAAACAAACGAAGCTGCAGACAGAAGCAAGGGAGATACTCAAGCTGTCATTGAGCGTACGATGGCGTTTCGGTGATTGCGTACAATCATCTTTCCAGCAAGTGGGTATCTGGAAGTCTTCGCTGACTGATATTCCCGCTGCAGACACCACCGAGTTGATCGGAGTTACCTGACCTGGCTGAAGAGGTGAAGATTAGACTTGGCCTGAGCAGGCAAAACACTGGTGTAACTTGCAGGAGCGATTGGATCCCTTCCAGGTCTTCCGGGATGCCTGGTACAAGTGACAGCAGGAGACACACCCTTTGTACTCGTATGCCAAATATCTGTTGTGTTTTGGCAGCCGTGTCTGTATTTTTAATCGGTGCTGTCATGCTGTCCGCAATCTGGATCTTTACAAATCAGCTGAAGCCGCCAACTGGGTTTTCCAAGGTCTCGTGAACTGGCGTGTTGCACTCATTACCCAGAAATAACAAAGGTCAGAGACAGGAAACAGTTCCTGTTCAACCTCCAGAGAGAACGCTTGAACTACAATCAACGCGCACGCAGCCAAGTTCAATCTTTCTTCCTAGTCGTTCATTCTTCAAGAGAGAATACACGTCGTATACCTTGGGCAAAGTAATGTCGGAAGGAAATATGAGAAGAGATTCGGATTTGGCAGCAAGAAAAGTTCCTGAACGGCATTTACTTTATGCGCACCTGGACAGTGTCTGGCCCATTGCCTGTCTCACGATATTAAATTTCCCTGTACCGCAGCATGTAATTGATCATATCCGCCTTCCTTCCACACAAGCGAGCGAAAGAGTGGTGTCCCCTTACAAAAAAGGTGTCTTGTCAAAATGATCCCTTGAAGGCACTGAAAGATACATGTGACAATAAACCACTTTATTGTGGCAAGGAATCGACTGTGGTCTGCCCTGGCGCGACCGGATACACAGGACGAGGACCCCCAGGAAATTAAAGCCGCGTAGTTCAATTTCTGGTTTCTGTGGTTGCCACCAAGTGCATCCCATATTTGGGTAAATATTTCCCCTGAGACGGATGAAGACGAGACTCACTTGCCAGACCGACATTGATATTTTGGCGTTCAATTGCCACCACAAGATCTCGAAATCTTTTATTCTGTTGTGGACAGTCAGTGCCTAGATCTTTCGCACATCAAAACTCTGGGTACAGTGAAGCACATATTTCACACACGCGCGCGCACACATGCACACACACGCACGAACACACACAATATTCTGTGTTGGTGCACATAAAGATACAAAATCAAAATCATGATCAGGTGTGCTCTCTGAAACTGAAAGCCCAGGAAACGCAAAGGGTTGCAAAGCTGGAAAGCAAACAAGAAAGAGAAACAAGAAAAAAGCCTCACAATTTCACTGTGACGCCAAGTTCATGCCAAAAACTTTATTTTGTGGCCGAGTCAGTCTGTCGGAAGTGCAAAGGGTTTCTATTGATCACATCTGTTCCTTTGTTGGAGGTGAGGTGGTCGCATTTTCGGAGGAAGCATTTTTGAGCACGACGTGTGAGCCAGGTGTTTACGCGCCAAGCGACCACCCACGAAATACCACTCTGATCAAACACTTTTTGTGGGTCCGGCAGTTATTGGCATCAGGCGTGACCTGACGTTCTGGTGGGTTCAAATGTTTTGCCGCGTTTGGTCTTCGGCCAGTTTGGTGAGAGTTCCGCATGTGCAATGCGTCGAACACAACCATGTCAAACCCAATTCACGCAAACGGCTGCGGCTACAGCCGACAATTTCCTTTTCAGTCAAAGCATACACCTTCTGAATTTGAGTTGCTTGACAGGTTGCATGAGCTGCTGAAACCAAATATCCAACAGCAGTCAAATTTGAAGGGGAGCGGAGAGTTTTCCTGCGAGTTGGGATGTTGTGGTTTTGTGTTTTCTGATTTGTTTCGGTATTGGACTTCAGTGTTCGCGTTGCAGCGAATCACAAACTTCAATCACTGTGCCAAGTTTCACCCCATCGGGACAGTGGAGTAAATTGGCCGACTGAGCAGACCGAGGCATCCCACGCGATGTCCAGCATCACAGCTGACATGACCGCGGTGAATTTCCTTCTTCTGCTCAGCACAAGGCCGAATTCAACAATTAACTGATTCTTTCGGGGACACAAATTTGTCCTCCACGAGTGACCATGTCTCTGGAGACCTCCACCATCAGGGAAAGCTCTGAGAATCTGGTCCTTTCGTGCTTGCTGACTTGTCCATGGGTGTCAGACAATCTTTTTGCTGCTTCTCTGCAGGTGAAGAAGCACGGGTTTCGTTCTCCAAGACTTGTCAACTGAGTGTGTGTGTGTGTGTGTGTGTGTGTGTGTGTGTGTGTGTGTGTCCGTGTGTGGATGTGGGCGATTCAATGGAACTTTGTGGTTGTG
>JAAUXT010047892.1_pt1 | contig 14169 bp, 6 predicted proteins | sample 7278171 | NCBI WGS metagenome assembly JAAUXT01 (sample SAMN14350112, study PRJNA611818) | marine sediment metagenome | isolation source: surface marine sediment (1.8m) | place: French Polynesia: Moorea | collected 2018-08 | reverse complement strand
TGCGGTCCAGTGGTGGGTGGGGGTGGGGGTGGTGGTGGGGGGGGTTTGGGGGGGGCGGTTACATTCCAAAGTGTGGACAGACGCACACATGAATGCTAAGGGTTTTTAAGACAACAGCGGGACCTAGATGGACGCTACCGCGACCATCAAAAATCGCACAAGGTGTCGGGAAAAATATCAAATAGCAAAGAATCTGTCGAGGGCAACTGAAAGAACTTTGTGACGGAACTATTGAACAGGTGAGTTGAGACTTTCTTTCATCTTTCAATCGTTGGGTGATTGCATCCCTGATTCCTCAATTCCACCAATGTCGTTTGCGATTTGGCCTGTGGGGACAGCGGCTTTGTGTCCTGTCCTCAGCAACGTTTTGGGGCAGCTCTCACTCACGCTGATCGCAACTGAAATTGGGCGTCCCAATTTCAGATGATTGTTTTTGGAGAAAGAACTTACAGGGAACCAACGAACTTGTTTTTGAACTGTGGTCAGGTGTGAGTGTGTATATTTATCCTGGCGCCATCTCTTACAGACATCTGGTGATCTGTATCCGTGTTTGGCATCGCATTGTGGCATCTGTTCCATCAGGCCTGCATATCTGGCGTTCTGTGTTGTTCAGAAAATAATATCCATGAAAAGCCGCAACACACACACTGTGTTGCGTTTGTTCTCTCTGCTCTCCTTTTGCCCTGGGTCTCTTTTGCCAGCTTCGGAGTCACCAAGCATGGTTCCTTGTCTGGGTCTTTGCCAGAAGGTGGAAGAGGAGTTGGCAGATACAGTGGGATATTGACTTCAGCGGGACTTTACGAAACGACACGACATGAAACGCCTGTGAAATCTGCTGGCTTTGGTTGTTTGTTTTGAAGTTGTTGACCAACAAAGTTCAGGCACGGTGGATCGACACCTCGCTGTCCATTCGTGCTGTCTGGCTGAATGGGTGGGAGCGCCAAGATATTTACTGGCTTCAATATCTCGACAGAGCATCAGCACGAAAGCGCCACGACGCTGATCTCTGAAGCTGCCATTCGGATGAGGAGAGCCCGACGATGTGGTTGCGGTGGTCACCTCTGAGCCATTGAACATCCTGGGCTGGAATCGTGTTGTGTCGGATTTGTGGAACTCTTCCTGCGGGGGCAGAAAGTGATGGAGGAGACGTGAACCTCGTGTATGAATCCACACGGAGAAATCTACATAAAATTCCGCGGCTCTTAACGAAGACGCACCTCGACAAACGGCAGCATAATGGACTTGTCACCAGCGTGCTGCCTGCTGATGGGCTCCTGTTTGCTCCTGTTCATCGCGAGTCATGTTTTCGCAAATAATGGGAGCTCGACGACGACGACGACGACGCCCGAGGACGACGAGTTACGCGAGGAGGACGGGTGAGTGGTAAACATCACGTTTTCTCTGTTTCCATTTCAATCGCTGAGACATCTGCCCCTGCGCCTGCTCCAACAGGATCTGTCATTTTTCTTTTCATAATTCATACTCGCATCACCCGTGGACGTCGTTTGTCGCTCTAGTTTTCTGTGCCATTTTCTTTTTCCGTGCGGACGTCGCTATCACGACGTGACGACAGCGTGTTGTCGTCTCACGCCAGATTTCCGTTGCGTTGGTAACGACTGCTCGCTTCCTCCTCCTGCCACAGAGATTAAGTGACTCCCAACAACAAATGAGTCGACTCGACAAAATGGATGGCTCAATCAGAAGCAGCTTGTCATGCAAAAACACAATGAGATTACAAAGACACTGGTTTCCAGTGATCGGAAGAAATTGTTTCCTAATCTCCAGGCCCCATGCCTGTTTTCTTGCACGAAGATCCTTTCCACACAATTTCCTCTTTCGCAGAATGTCAATCAAGCCTCCCCATTGGATGACTGCGCACTGTCCGCCTCCTCCTCCAATCAGATTCATACTTGTTGCTTGGACACCAAGGACGGGTTGTCAAGGAGCTCACAGAGGACGGATCTTTTGTCTTTTCGGGGTCATCTCACATTTCGCTGGAAGACAAACTTCGAAAATGTTGTTCACAGCTCGGGGCTCAGTTTTCATCACGATGTACAAGGCATCAACAGTTGTAGCGGAAACAGGATCTGCACATTAGCTCTTCTTTTGTTACCATAAAGGTCAATTGTGTATCAGATGACAGCAGAACCTGGGCATGAAGAGAGCAATTGAGAAAGGCTGAGGGCAGAAGCTTTCAAAGAAGACAATGCGTATCTCCTCTTGGTCGACACTTTTCCCAAGGCCTCAAGGTTTTTGTTCAAGATCTCTCATGTTGACAACAGATCAGATTGCGCAGAGACATTGTGTGCACAGAAGGCAGGTCATTGCTGACGAATCTTGAAACATATTTTAGAGTCAAATGATTCCCGCTTGGCGGAGATCCACAATTTGTCTTCGTTCATGTCTTCATGTCCCTGTGGCAAAAATGTTTGTTGAAAGTTTTGTTTGGCATTTTATTCCTCACGGGGGAAAAACGGAGGCACAGACAGCCTTTCAAGTTGCACCCTTTCAAAAAACAGACATCTTTTTGACAAATGTGGAACTATTTTTCAAGTCTGGCGTGAATGCGGGAGACAAAGTGATACCCTTAATTCCTCATGTTTTTCGTTCTTTGTGTTGGATTATAAATCGTAGAAAGTGGAACAGGTGACTTGTTGTGTGTCTCCGCGGTGCCTCACGACAAGTCTTTGTGCTTCACTGACACAGACACCGTGGAAAAAAGTTTCCTTTCATTCACATTCAGGCTTTGTTGGCTTTAAAGAACAAGAACATACGTTTCTTCCTCTTTGACAATCGAAGATTAAAGTCAAAATAAGTTTCTTTTGTGAGGTGTGCGTGTTTGCCATCGGAAGAATGCTGAAGGAAAAGTTGTGCAGAGATATGGGACAAAGAACATTGTGCTGGACTGAGTGTTGCGCTGTTGACCATCACAGTGACAGGGGAATTCCCACTGCCACAAACCTGTGCGGTCTTTTCTTGTACATGTACCGTATTCTCCCAGGTGTGTCACACTCACGTGTCTGGGGCACCCCATTTTTGGTGTCATGATCTCATGGTTGACACAAAAACTTCGTGTCCATGGAAGACGCACCCAGCACTGTTTTTAGCAAAAAGATGCGTCTTGTGTTCGGGTGAATACGGTAATCTGCGCGCACCATAGGCAGTAAGGTGATGCGAGTGAATACCGTCCGCGGCTCAGGACTTCAGTCACGTCGGACTGTGTTTGCAGAGCAACCGTTTGGTTGGCTTTGACGTCCCGGACCACAGTCATCGCGCTGTTGATTGTCGGGGGTGAGCTTCCCTTCTGCACTCAACCAGGTCTCTCTCCCTCTCCTTCCCCGTCTTCTCTCCCGCAAATAGGGCGATTTGGTGCTCGTACACCGGATGACGAACAGTAATGCTCCTTACCGTGGGTACGTGACAGCTATATGTGGCAAATCGCAGGAAGTTTTGACCGATGAGTGCCGCAAACCTTGGATGATGTATGTCATACCCACGTCATCCATATGAAGCAGATTAGCCATTGTTTGAGGTTCTTGTCACATTTGACGTCGAGAATACAATTCTCATCAGACATATTGGACAACAAGGACACAATGCGGATTCATTGGCAACGGTTTCCAAGCAGGATTTTGACAATTCTGCTCACAGGTGTCGGTATTCTGACAATACATTTCACAGGGACTACTTTCATGCATTTTAATAGCCTTCCTTGCAGAAGCAGGTCTCCCTGCAGAAGGAGAACCTGCAGGAAGGAGGCCTGCGAGCTCCGCTTCAATTATGATCCCTTCTTCCCGACGGAAACCTTGCGCATTTAATTTCAATTTCAAGAAAAGGTTTAAAAGCTCAACAACAATGGGACCATTGTGTGTGGTTCCAGGCGCTTCCATCTCAACCCCACCCGTGTCAGGATTAAGCACTCGATTGGGTTCTTTGATCAGTACTAACGGCCCCCGCACCGGAATGAGCAAGTCCAGCTCGGCTGTATCAGGACTGACAATTATCATCAGCTCATCCTCGGCCCTGGACGAGGCCTTGGCACCTTTTACGACTTGGCTCGCAGATTGAATCTCTATCAATGCGAGGAGCCAGCAATTTCCAGTGGACAAATTGACCTTGTTCACCACCGCATCTTGGGGCTTAATTTGTCTATTAGTCCATGCGAATCTTGCTGCGTGCGAGGGGCCAGGCTGATTGCCCGATAAATATGTAATGTTACTCACAGGAGCAAGACAACTTGAAGAGTGATAACCGGGCGAATGTGCCCGAGCCTACGAATTGTTGCATTAGCGTGCGGGCCGGACTTCCATCCCATGGTATCGCTGTTCCAATGGAGTCATTATCTCGTGAGAAGCCTGTGAATGGGGAATTGAACAACAAAAGGCCACGCGGCCACTCAAACTATTTTCCCAACTGATCTGTCTGTCTGTCTGTCTGTCTGTCTGTCTGTCTGTCTGTCTGTGCTTGTCATGTGAGGTCACTCTACAAAAACTCACGCGTAAGATCCCTCGCGGGATGACTGTCTGTCGCTACTGATTCTGCTCATTGGAACTGATGTCGCGAACTGGTTGAGTTTGGTGAGATGGAGCAGTGCGGACACCAAGTTCGATCTCAGTTTGAGCTCCCTTTTTGCCCTGCGGTATCTTTCATTGAAAAAACAAAACCAACCTGCAAGAACGTCAACAGCTGAAACGCCAGAACTGGATCTCTATCTCAGTTTGCGGTCTTTGCTTCCCCTGTGATGTTCCCTTGAAAAACACAGACTCACGACCGTCTGTGGTGCATTCAGGACAGAGTTCGCGAGTGAGAGGAGCAGATATTAGAACAGGAGAATGGCCATGACAATCCCAAGACTGAAATGTCTGAACACTCGAGACATAGCCAAGAGTGTTCACATTTCAACCAAAGGAGAGTCATATCCATGAGCCTGTTAATTTGCTCATCTTACAAGGGAACTGTTTGTCAACTTTTTCCACAATACAGCATGATTTTTTTTGAAGTGACTGCTCTGAGAAGTTTAAGAACTATTCATGCTTTATTCTGATACTTGCGAAACGTTCGAGAAAATCGATCGCACCGTGCTGTAGCAGCAAAGCCAGAAGAACACCTCGCGGGCCTGTGAGAGTACGGCACCACTGATCACCCTGTGTAAAAACAAACTCATCTCGCACTGGGTATTGTTACATGTGAATCCGCATGCTTCACTCGAAATTGAACCTTCCCGATTTTCCTTCACCTGTGAGAGTACCCATGAGTATCTCAGGTATAAGAAGCTGTCCAAGATACGGAGTTGTTAGATATCAAGGTTGAGGCTTAGAGCTGAAGACAACAAACAGCTTGAGACCCTTTCGTCATGACTTGACTTGATTGTGTGCATTAGGCATGTAGCATGAAAGTATCGTGAAGAGGATTTGAGCGAGATGTGGTCGTCGCCAGGCACCACCGGGCACGCCCGAGGGTACAAATCTGAGTCCCGGTGATGGACAGTGGTGAGTTTAACAGCGACGTTTGGAGAGGAAACTTCAATGTCGCATCAACTTCAAACCCACAAACACAGAAAATGATTGAGAAACCCTGGTTCTTGGTCAGTTTTGTTCAACAATGTTTTGCAAAGGCAGAAGCACTTCCAAAATGTGGAAAAATCAAAGTATGCAAACAAAATTGACGTTGAGGTTGACCTTTTCAATTCAAACGTCGTGTTTAAACTCTCTACTCCCGGGACGCGTCCTCCCCGCGGCAGCTGCTCCCGTTCCGTGTTGTCACAATTCATATTAGCACGATCCTCACTGGTCCGTTTATCAATCTGGCGGGGCACGTGGACTCCTGATGGTTCGGTGTGAGTTATGCGCGTGTCGAGAACTCGAGCCACGCATGCGCAGAAACCAGGTCATCGCGCACCTGCCCAGGTTCCACAGCTCATCAGAACAGCAAGTTATTCTCAGGGAGTCGTTCCACCGTCTTGTTGAGTGGGCTGTGCTGTGTGTTGACGACCAAAGGCCTGTGAATGCTTGAGAGAGACAGAGAGAGAGACAGAGACAGAGACAGACATATTGAGACAGAGACACAGAGAGGCACAGAGAGAGACAGACTGAGTCACACAGAAAGTGATGGTTATTCTCACAGGAGTGTGGTGCCCCTGAATCTTTAAAACATTTGTGCAGTCATAGTGACATGAAACCCAGAGGCACACAGAAAGAAAACAAGACAAAAAGCAAACCAAAGGTCACTGCAGCCTTGTGGCTGAGGGACCCAGTTGTTGTTTTTGGTCTTGACACCTTGAGAGTGGTGGCCACAAGTAGTTTGATTGACACATGTGTGAATTATACTCAAGGCCAAACAGACCACAAGAAGAACAGACAGCTTCGTGGCAACACAACTTGCATTGGAACAAAGTCTGCAAAGTGCCACATTGACGAAACAAGGCAAAAACAACGCAGACGGTCAGGAAATCTGCTCTCACAATGTCTCAATGATTCTCATTGTCTCAAACAACTTGTACCCGTACTGCTCCAGACTGCAGGACAACAGACATTCCTCGTGGAGGCTGAAGGAGAATGTGCACCTTGTGGTGGGTGTTTCACGAGACTCAATCGTACTCAAGTTCAGATTTTCTGATGAGCAGGGAGTTTTTCTCTGCAATCGTGACATTGTTCATTGTTGACGCGAGACGCTATTTTCCTCAAGGCAAAAACCACGAAACGTCGTGGTTGATATTTTTGTTTCATATTTTTTGTCCTGACGAGTTTCCATTTCTTGGCAGCCGACTTTGTTTGAAAATTATCTTTGGGAGTTGTTCCTATGATGACCGCAAAAATAAACTCCGGAGAGACTTTGATTTTGGCCTCGGAGAGATCGAGGAGTGAGTCGACTAAATCTGCCATTTGAATTCATCAAAATTCTCATTTTGCCTCGACCCTCGTGGGTGCGCGTCACCCTGCATGACTGGGGATCAGGATGTTATCTGTCACAGAAAACTACACAACACTCGTTTGTTCCACTTGAAGCAACTTCAGTGTTGTGGTCAATGGGAATTGCAGGGAACATCTTGACCGTTTGACCACTGGCCAATGCATCAAAAGCGTTTGGGGAGATAAATCGGAAAGTGGTTTGACCTACAGAGGAAAGCGCTTGACCCGAAACGTGTCTTTTGGCATATTAACATGATTCATGATTTTGGCTCAACAATCCTGGGCCTGACTCCATTCAATGTGGGAAAAAGAAACGTTCGGAGCTGGTCCCTGGAGCACAATGCTTCTCATCCGCTGTGACCCATCTGTTGTCACGGGTCTCGGGATGGTGGCGAACTCAGGAAACATGCGCCTGGGTCCGAGCCGTGGAAACTGTAAATGTTGTATAGACAGGGAAGCTACATCCGGGACAGGAACATTCGTCTCACCTGACAGAACCTGGAAAGGAATGTGCAAACCCAATCATGGGGGAAGCACTCTGTTTTGCTGTTGTCACTAAAATTTTTACGTGTCTTGCTGTCAAGATTTAGAGGTTTCTGTTTCGTTCAAAAAAGCAAGCTGTATGGCCATGCCTGCAAAAAGGAACTTCTGGCAGAAGATGGCGTCATGCCCCTGAGGTCAACGAAATTGTTTGGCTCAACAGTTGAGTTGCAACACCAACGGGGTCCGGACGCTCTGGTCCAGGAGTGGGCCAAGGGTCCCTGATCCATGCAAAACAAATTGAAAACAAAATTTTGTCCCTTATTTCGATAAATTACATCAAACAAAAGTCTGTGGAGCGCTGTGGTTCTGGCCCAGGACTGGGTCAGGCTGTGCACCGGTGAAAGTTATTGTTCCTCTCAGCTTTTGTTCCATATGAAAACAAAAGATACGCACTCATGTTTCTCTCGTCCTTCTGTTATTGTTTCACACGGATCCTTTATGGAAAACTCGTGTTGGGAAAAGCACGAAGGCACAGAGAGCTCACTGCCACATGGTGGTCAAACTAGAAACTCTCACCGTGGAATCCTTATCAAGCAAACATTGCCCCTGTCGGTCAGACTTTGTTCCACGCCGTCTGTTTCTTGAAGACAGATTTCAGAGTTTGGTGAGACGAGACAGATTCTCTGCCACCAACCCGCTGCTTCTGTCAACAGGCACAACGCTTCATTTCGCACATAATTTGCAAGCGCTTCAAGTGGCCAAACCCACATTGATTGAAACTCAAGAGCAAAACTCTTGAAGCGTTTGATTGCAGTACAAGTTTGACAGGAAGAAAAATACTCTGAAGCTGTGAATGTTTTAGATTGAACAGCTGCGGCGGCTTGATTTCAAGAAATTTCGGGACAACACAGTGGTGAAAAGAGCTGCTTGGAACAGGACGGTGAACGGTGACGAGTCAGGCAGCGTCTTAGAAACGTGGGTGAAAAGCTGTATGAAGCCGGGGGACAATACACAATTGTCTCCCATTGTTTTCATTCGAGCGTGCTGTGGTCGATTCAGACCTTCACAGGCATCTAATCTCTCAGCTCTTCTTTTCTCCTTTGCAATTTTGTGAATTGTCCTTCTGGAAAGTGGGACTCTCACGACCAGCTCAGATTCTTCTTGGTGCTTGAGATCAAATTTTACCCGACAACAGAAAAAAAATCTCGTCTTTTTTTTCCACTTCTCGTGACATAAATAACTTTCTTCCTGCGTATATAACTGGATGTTTGACCCTTCTGTTTGACAGGCCGATATCGGCTGAGAAGAGGCTACTCAAGAAGCTCCTGGGTCGGTACCAGCGGGTCGGACGGAACGGGCTTCCGGTGCGGAACTCGTCGCAGGCCGTACCCGTCACCTTCGCCATCGGACTCATCCAACTCGAGCTGGACGAGAAGAACAAGATGCTGGCGACCAGTACCTGGGCCAAACTGGTGAGTGAGTGTGCGTGACCACCGGGAGGTTCAACTGTTTTCATTTGTTGGGGTGTTTTCGTGGGTGCATCGAGACCACGGGGTCGTTTGGGGTGAGCGAAGGAAGTTCAGGGTGTCACATGAGTATGACCCACACACCCATTCACTGAACCTTGCGACACAATCCTCGCAGTGTACAGCAGCTTTTCTCTTCTGTGCAACAATGTGAACTGCATGACAATGCCAAGGTAGCAAACTTCGTGCGACGGATGAAACTCAAGAACTTTCTTTCACCATGGTGTTGGGTGTATGCAGAAACACGTTTCTGTCAGAAAGGTGAACAATTAATTCAGATTCATGGTCCTGCTGTAAAGATACCCTGGAGCAGGGCAATTCTGCAGGCAGCAAGACAAACAACATCGCTCATTAGAACGAGGCACCGCGCAGAGCACGCGCAGGCGCAAACGACTGACGATGTTGCGCAAAAAGCCTTGGTTCCTGCCAAACACCATATCAAAGAGGAAGGGGGTGAATGACTCAAAAAATGTCAAATGGGGAGCGTTTACAAAAAAAGAAGCAGCATCCTTCCTGTGTTGCTATGGTGTCGGGAAACAGAACGTGGCAGAAACCAAAGCGAGGCAAAGTATTTGCGGCGCGTCGCCTGCCTCTGTGCGAAGGCTTTCAGTCTGGCTGGTCAGGGCCCCTCCGTCATTGGTTTCATTCCCTGTTCGCCTGAAGGAAACGTTCCCCTTCAGAGAGGAAACACAGTCAGTCGAGAGACACTATGTAGACGAACGAATATTGTCAGAACTTGTCTGGGAAAATAAAAAGCGCACTCAGCAGACCTGTGGTGTGCAGGGAACTGTGGAGCAGCACGGGTTCCAGCGCGAGCATCGAACAACACGTTAAAAGTCCCGTAAACCACACATATGGGCGGCGGCACCGAGCCACGCGACTGTCGGCAGACACGCGATGCGCTCAGCGGGGTCACGAAGCTTCCGGTCTGAGCGACTCCGGGGCCTCCACTGACCCGAAGTCTGCTGCCCAACTGCCAATCATTTTCCGCTTCCCTGACTCTGAGGACCAGAATAATTCAAACACGTGTCAACACTCCTCGTTTTTATTGGTCTGGACCAGGCAATTCTCATTTCACTCAGAGGGAGAATTTCGTTCGCTTGACCTGGGCACATTTGTCCGGGTGACAGCGACGTTGCTGTGGAATCAGCAATCACGTGACAGTTGCTCCATGGAGACACAGGCTTCAGTGTCAAGCACCTGAGACGAAGAGCTTTTGCTGTGCAGAAATTCTTGCAGCAAATGACATTTTTCAATCAAGATCTCTGAGGGTTGTGACTCCATTACCAAATAAGCTGCACCCACCGAAAAAGGTACAAACGTCAACAGATGTTTATGCTATGAGAAAAGCTGTGTTGGGTTGAGGCAGCGCAGCCTGGCTCTGAAAACATGGCCTGTTTTGCGGCCTGTTTCTTGCTCTGTGTGTGTGTGTGTGTGTGTGTGTGTGTGTTTGTGTGTGTTTGCCCATTGCGGAAGAGAGTGCTTGTATGCCGCGCTGCAAATGTGTTTCAATTGGTCATGAGAACTCTTCATGGGAATTTTTATGTGTTGAAGAATGGACAAGACGCTGAATGTTTCGCACTCACTGCCTACATTCTCCAAACAGCACACTCACAGTTCGCAGCACACCCGGGGGGCGTGCGGGAAATGTCACAATCGTGGGTGACTCCTGCTGCTGCAGCTCCGACCTTCTGTTTGTAGTCAGCAAACAAAATTTCGGAAAAAAGGAACAAAAATTCACGCAAGCAGTTTCCACTCGATCGCGCTCGAACCCTGGGGCTGCAGACAGAGTAGCTTAGACGCTCGAACGATGACTCTTCAGACACAACACTTGTCACTGAAGTCAACTGTGATCTCCACAAAATTACACTCACCAACAACGCAGCAAACGCAGTGGAAACTTATTGGAAGTTTTCTTTGTCCCAGTGAAGTGATCAGTCTCCGCGAGAAAGTTTGGAGACTTTCACGTGACAGATGGCAATGAAAGACGGCAGGAGTGAAATGGAATGAGTTGTGTGTTTCGATGCCCACCTCTCGGAGCAATTCCGGGTCAGAAAAGCAACGAGTGTCGAGCGAGCTCCACGGTCGGTCCAATCAAAGTGGTCTTGGTGCAAAATTTTGTTCGAATTTTTGCAAGTAAATCCACTCAAGAAGCTTCTGAGTGGGGACATGTTGTACATGTCTGTGCTGTGACAGAGAAAATTCGAAGCAACTCCCAAAAGAGCAAAGAAATAAGTTGAAGAGTGACAGCATAAAAGACACAGCTTTTCCAACCACGAGCTCCATGGATGGCGTGTAACTTTCAGTGATGACAGCCAAAACACTGAGGCTGGGAACAGGGGTAACCAGCATCGTGCTGATGCCCCGTCATGCTGTTGCATCACCCCATTGGGTTTGTATGGAGGCTGCTGTTGCGTCGCCCCAACCGCTCCCGGATGCAAAAGTAGCCCAATGCTGACCCAATGGGGCGACGCAACAGCACGACGGGGCAGCACGACGCAACGCTTCAGTGTGACCGCACCCTGAGAGGTCTCATTAAGCTGCGCTACAGTCTCAAGAGCGGTTGGAGACTTCACTGCGCTCCTCCAAAGACTCGACCTTGCGACTTGCCAGCTTCTATTACAAGCGAAGCGAGAAACAAAACTTCCGTTGTACAAACAACAAAGCAACAAAGACTCGTGAGCAGATTGCTTTTCAATGCTTTGTTAGATCGGACAAAAAAGGCACAAAAACAAGAGCTCAACTTCTGGAAAAATTGAAGACAAGAACGGAAACAAATGACAAGAGCTGGAATAAAAGATGAGAGAGACTGCGCCGGATGCGTGCACGTGGATGTTATCCAGACGGAAATGTATTTATGAACTGCATCACCAGATGCTCTACAAAATGGCGTTTATAAATCAAACATCAGACGCATTTGGGTTGCAAAGTGAAACCTGTTATTTTTTTGACACAAGCGATAAAAATGTCAAGCAAGCAACATGACGTGGTGATGCAACAAGTTCTGCATCTCCGGATCTTGAGAAGCCAAGAAGGACTGTCTCGTGACACAGCCAATATTCATGTGCACCGGTGCGACAGGGGGAGTAGGAGAACACTTATTTCAGCGGACCTCATCAAGGAAGCTCGCTCATGTCCCCCGGCTCCCTGAGACACTGGCTGCTGAAAGGGCACCCAGGAAGGGTCGGGTCCCAGTTTTATCTTCCTCACTGTTCAACACCAGTTTGGTGGGGCTGCGCTGATCTTTTTTCACTGTGTCACACCATAAACAACTTTTTCTGCAGCCCCACATTGAAACACCAAGATGTGTGACCTGCACCTGAGTTCCAGGATCCAGCTGGGCAGGTGAGGCTCTAGATCATTCCCTGCACGTTGCAGAACTTTCAGCCTTGTGCTCTCCTGCAATTGAAACTGACGTCGGTGTCAAAACTGAAAATGCCAAGGCGGCTCATTCAAATCGAGTCGTTCGTCTCAGAGCGATGTCGCTCACAGCTGCAATTTTCCTTTCGTGATCCTTTGGACTTCGACGTCAACTGCGCCCGTTTTCTCCATCAAGTGTTCACTGAAAATCAGCAAAGCGTTCACTGGAAGCTCTTAGATTTTTTTCACGTGGAAATTGCTTGTCTCCGGGGTTTCTGTGCGCATTGCTGAAGAACGCAAAGAAATTTTTCAAAGCCTGACGAGACAGAAACGTTACACATCCGCTGAACACCAGATTTTGATGTTTGCCGACTTTCTCTGCATGTGCGCCTTGAGTTATGTGCGCGTTTGGGAGGCCAGAGTCATTCCGCATCAGCAAATTCCGCAGGAAAGAGTCAGTTGTGACCAACAGTGCAAAATGAACTCACAAACGACAAGCAATTTGGGGGTTTCTCCGCACACTCAGATGTCCTGCACAACTGCAGGGAATTCGGGCTCCAAAGGACTGTCTCTCTGAAGAGATCCTGGATTCTCTTTCATGTTGTCAGAAGCAGCATAGGAAAAGTGGTCGCGGCCTGAACAACCAACACAAAAACTCGCATTTCCAAAGGAAAAAGCTTTTCACCTGGCCATACAATGTCTCATTGTAGCTGTCGCAAGATGCTTTTTAAAGTGGTGCTTGAACGCATGGAGACAGCACAGGTCCCCATAGTAAAACACGCACACATAAACGACTAAGAACTGAACAGGAACCTGTTGTTGAGGCGGGTGAATGGATTACCCCGGGGTCCATCGACGCGTGACGGCCAAATTGCCTCGCAAATCCAGTGCGTCGTGTGTCTGCATGAACGTTGGATCATAACTTACAAGGGTGGTTTTCAACACCAGATCCCCACGCGCATATCTCGTAGGTTGCAGCGCCACCTGGGATCACGGGAAGGTCTGATCCAGGTGACCCCTGGCGGAGTTTACGTCTCGCAGACCATTAGCCCTTGATCTGGATCACGCGGATACATGGCAACACTTATGGAGCGTTTCTCCCCACAAATTGCGCGGACATGACCATACTTCTGTCCGAGAATCAGCTGGCTGCCTGACGCAGTGCTCTTCAGGGAAATATTACATGTTTGGTTGAGTAATTTTTCTCCGCGTGTGTGGTTGGAATGGATCATGTACGCAGCACGGGACACCCCGAATTTCGTGTCTGTGGGCAATGTTCATCACTTGCAATTTTTTTCCAAAATCCAAAATAATAGAGGCAGAGTCCAACATGCGTGTTTTATGCTGACAACTTGAGTGTTGTAATCAAATTTCGCACGGCGGGAATGGTTGAATTGCGAGGACCAACGCCATCAGAGAGTGTCTCCTGCAATGGACCCCATGCGAGTCAGATTGGTGAACAAGGAAGCGGTTTTTAGTGCTTAATGAACGGTCGTAGATCTGTCTGGTTAGATGCGCAGAATTCCACCAGCATCGATGAGCAGCTGCACCACTGATACAGCACGGACCAAATTAGGCTGCGCAGGGCGTGATTCCGTCGTGTCCAGCCCAAGATCCAGGGGTCAGTTTGATGAGCCTGTCATTCCGTGTGGTTTTTGCAGTCGTGGCGAGACGCGTACATGATGTGGAAGCTGGAGGACTACGAGGGGGTCAGCTCCATCAGCCTCGACCCGAAGGAAGTCTGGATGCCGGACATCATGCTCTATAATACGTAAGTACCTCCTCCTCCGGGCGGCCGAGGGCCGGGCCGGGGGGGGGGGGCCGGCGGCGGCGGCCCCCCGCACGGGCGGCGCGGCCGGCGGCCGCCGGGGCGCCCCCCCCGGGCGCCGGCG
>JAAUXT010148786.1_pt1 | contig 14170 bp, 20 predicted proteins | sample 7278171 | NCBI WGS metagenome assembly JAAUXT01 (sample SAMN14350112, study PRJNA611818) | marine sediment metagenome | isolation source: surface marine sediment (1.8m) | place: French Polynesia: Moorea | collected 2018-08 | reverse complement strand
TGATGGTTGGCATGTTTGTTTCCTTGATTAAAATCATTTCGTGGCAAAAGAAATCGTCGTTCTCTGCGCGATCGACTTGGAGTCAAAACTTAGGAATACTGCCTCGTATTTTCGAATTGCAAAGAAAATTACGAACGTTCTTGCGAACAACAGTTCCACGCCAATGCACCTCCGCTTCGATTCTGTCCTCATGAATTGTGTTTGCACCGAGTTGTCTCCCGGCTTTTCAGGAACTCCCGTTTTGGTGGAACCTCCAGTTCCTCAAGAGCTCATCAAGGGACAACTGCTGCACTTGAAATGCTTCGTGCGATCCATTCCGTCCGCGGTTGTCACTTGGCACAGAGACGAAGTTCAGCTGATTGAAGGAGCTAGAATTGGTATCAGGTACGCTTCGGTGTCTGTCAAACCATCGGCCAACATTCATTGTCTGTTTTGTCACCTGCAAGCCTTTTCAAATTTTGTTACAGAAATGGAAGCCAGGAGTTGTTGATTAGTTCAGTTAACAAGGGGGACGAAGGCCAGTATTGGTGTCAAGCGAACAACAGCGTGGGATCCATTGCCAGCAGTCGAGTTGCAGTTCGAATTCAGGGTTCGTTTCAAGCTGCTTTCGTGGCATTCAGTCTTCTGAAGACCAGCAGTTTTGTCAACTAGTGCGTGGACCGTGCTTTCAGTTCCTCCTGAGTTCGTCCAGTCGGTACCCGCCATCACTACTGCAGTGCTGGGTTCTACTGCGTTGATACGCTGCGAAGTGTTTGGGGATCCGGCGCCCACTGTTGTGTGGTACAGAGGTGAGTGGGTGAGAGTAAAATACACTGCAGATGTCATTGTGGCTTTTCCTGTGAAGGTTGACTGAATGACGATTTTTTCTTCGCAGGATGTTGCACAATGCTGCCACCAGGAGGCAGATATGAAAACACGAATGTGGGCCTGAAGATTCAGTCAGTGACTCTCACGGACGAGTCTGAGTACACGTGTGAGGCGAGCAATGCTGCTGGGTCGAGCAGAAGCACGGGACGACTCGTCCTCAGCGGTGAGAGCGTCTGATCCACTGTCATGTTTCTCACAGTTCTGCATGTCTGAGTGCCGCGTGCCGACGACAACCGACACGCTTCCGCTTTCAGTGCCGCCCAGAATTTCATCTCTGACGAGCACGGAGGGAGCACTCGAGGGGCGTGGTTTGGCTGTCCGGTGCGACGCGGTGGGAACACCGGATCCGACGTTCGGGTGGAGGTTCAATGTGAGTACCTCCCTGTCCAAAATGTCCGTCACGAAACTCTGGACGCGAGGGTGACGTCATATTCACCGCCGGAAACTTGATCAAGAAACCACGGCGTTTTCACCGTGACCGGGTTTCCGTGGCAAAAACAACCTCACCGCCGTACCAAGAAGAATACTTCGGTGAAGTCAGTGAGATTCCCACCCGTAAGCAAGAAGCGCGGGCGTGTCGGTGAGTGGAGACGTTGATATGTGAGACGGAACACGTGTGATCATGATGCAGGGCAGCAGCTCGTTGCCCAGTGGGATCCGCGTCAGCGACGGCGGGAGGCGTCTCACGTCGGATTCGGCGGCTCTTCACCAGAGCGGCGTCTACAGCTGTGTGGCCACCAACTCCGCCGGCGTCGACCAAGAGGACCTGCTGGTCACGGTTTTTGGCAAGTACCGTAAAACTCCGCGTGTAAGTCGCACCCGCGTACAAGTCGCATCCCAAGTTTGACCCCCAAAATCTGGTCCAAAATATGTTTCCCCACATGTTCAGTTTGTTTGACAAAAGACTGTAATATGTATCATTTTCAGGAAAAGTACCCTTTCCCCAACTGAAATATGTGCAGTACACGCATGTACAGCACGCACTGGAAATGTTTCCAATTCAACTAAATATGCAGATGCCTTTGCAAGGCTGGTGTTTGTCATCTTTGTGTCTCTTTGTGCCTTCCACAGTGCCACCAGTGATCGATCAGGTGTCGGGCAGCACTGCCATCGACCAAGGAGGTTCACTGGAGCTCGCTTGTCACGTGGCCGGCGTGCCTGAGCCGGGAGTGACCTGGGTCAAGGACGGCGCGACGCTACAGGCGACGCCGGATTCGCGCGTGTCGTTCCCGTCACGTCGCTCCCTGAGGATTCTGTTCGTCACCAAGGACGACGCCGGTAGCTACAGCTGCCGCGCGCAGAGCCAAGCGGGCTCCGATGCTGAGTTTGTTGACGTCAGAGTCAGAGGTACGTGCACAACAGAACTTTCACGCACATCAGAAAAAGAACACGACACATTGGGCAGTGGGTTAGTTCTTCAGCTCACAAAGAACGAAGCCGTCATGAAGCTCATTGGCGGAGACTGCTTCATTTGCAGAAGTTCCGCTCGCTCCCACCCTCACCACTGCGGTCGCCGTATCCATGACCTCCGTCAACCTCACGTGGCATCAACCGGAAGCCAGCGCCGTCTCAAACTTCCTCATCCAGTACAAACTGAGGTGACGGAAAGGAACACAAATCACTGCCTGTCTTGAAGCTGTTGGATGTCAGTCCACGTCACATCTTCACGTGCACATTTTCTCGTCAACAGAATAGAAGATAGGTACAGATCGTACCGAGATGACATCCCAGGCGACGCGAGGTCTCACGAAGTGGATGGTCTCAGACCTTTCACGGACTACGTGTTCAGGGTTGCCGGAATCAACGACCTTGGGGTCGGCAAGTACAGCAACGTCCTCGGAGCTCGCACGCTGGAAACAGGTGAGTGTTTTCCTCTCAAAAGTACCGACACATTGTCTTGTGTCTTCTGCTGTTTTGTTGAAGATTTACGTGTGTTCTCCGTTGATTGTAGCACCTTCACCCCCAAGGAATTTGAAAGATGTGTTTGTGAATGCGACGGCGGTGCAGCTGCAGTGGGAAGTTCCGGCGCAAACCAACGGCAACTTGAGGACATACCAACTCCAGTACAAAAGGGCATATGTCGACGAAGGTTGGTGACCAGTGGCTGTTGGTTCATGAGATATTGGACAAGAACGCTCAAGGGAAGGTTTGCAGAGACCGAGCGAAATGTGACTGTTCCCAGTTGTTGAGTATAATTTCGTGTTTCTGCAGAGTATGTGCGTGTCAACATCGAGCCTCCGTCACTGCCTCGCCAGCTGCACACAGTTGCACCACTTCTTCCCTACACGACGTACGAGTTCAGAGTCAGAGGAGCGACGATTGAAAATGGCGTCACGCTGTGGGGAGAGTTCAGTGTGGCTTTCACTCTCACAACTGCAGCGAATGGTAGGTGTGATCATCACGGGTAGAGTTGACGCTTCGGTCACCTGGAACGTGACAGAAGACCAAGATTGAAAACTGTGTTCAATCACTTCAGCGCCTGGTCAGCCGCCACAGAACGTACAGGTGCGAGTGCTGTCGCCCGTCGCGATTCACGTCTCCTGGGAGGTGAGCACAAGATGCACACCCGTTTTCGCCTCAATGTCCCCAGCGAGCTGGCCTGTCCTTCTGTTGGGCTGAGTTTGGTTGTTTCTGTTGCAGCCCATTCCACAGGATCAAGAAAACGGTCCTTTGAGAGGTTACAAGGTTCTGTACAAACCGTCCAGCGAAACCGGGAGCGTATCCGAAGTGGTCGCGTCGGTCGAGTCCAGAAGCGTCGACATCACGCCGCTGAAACCATGGACAACCTACGACATCTGGGTTGCCGCTTACAACGACATTGGCAGCAGCGACACAAGTCTAAAGACAACCGTCCGAACTCTTCCCACTGGTAAATGCCGCTGCAAATGTGCTAAGTCGACGGGTGTGGGACCTTGATGTTGAGCACACAGTTGAAGTGATCTTGTTTGTCTGTTTCCTTGCAGCTCCCACAGGCTACCCAGGCAACCTGAGAATCGTCGAAGTGTCCAACACGTCAGCCGTCCTTTCCTGGGAACCTGTGGAAAAGACGAAAAGAAACAGTGAAATTTCCGGATATCTCATTCAAATTAGCAACGGGCAGAACACAAAAAGCGAATACGTGAACTCGCCCAGCACTGTGCAGCTTCAAATCAGGTGAGTGCAATATTCGTACTCAAGTTCGTAGTGTGTCCAGCTCGACAACGTGTGTGTGTGTGTGTGTGTGTGTGTGTGTGTGTGTGTGTGTGCTTGCGTGTGTGCGTGCTTGCGTGTGTGCGTGCTTGCGTGTGTACATGTGTGTGTTTTACACATGGACAAATTTTGACAATGGTCAGACTACGCGGAATGAAAAAGCAGAATGCTGAGGAAACTTTCTGAACAAAAACAGTTGAAAATAACCTGAGACGCGAAATTTCGTTGTGCGTCAGAAGCCCAAGACCTCAGCTTGCAGCATCCGATGTGCTCGTTCTTTCGCAGTGATCTGGAGCCCTTCACTGAGTACACAGTGCGAATCCAAGCGTTCACCACTCAAGTCAGCAACGGGGGTTTTGGAGTGCTTGGCCCTCCAGTTTCGTTCCGCACTGGCGATGGGCGTAAGTTTTGAAATCGTACACGACCGTGAAGCTTACACCACATCCACTCTTGTGTGATTTTCTGATCACGTTTGTTGGTCATAAATTTAGATTCAAGCGTTAGAACGAGTGCTTTGCTTTCACCACACGCAGTTCCTGGAGCTGTCGCGAACAGCAGTTTGTCTGCAGTGGCGGACACACACAGTATTTCTCTCAGCTGGTCACCACCTCCTCATCCGAATGGGAGGATTATCAAATACGTTGTCACTATTCGTCCCCCGCCGCGGCACGGGAATGACGTGGTCGACAAGAGCGCGGAGTCGGGTCAGTGTATCCTCAGTGCAAAGCGTTTTGAAGAGCAGATTTGCTGCACTGGAATGTTTATCAGTCGAAATGGCATCGCAGATTTCAGGAGTTCGAGGCACGAGTGTGGACTCATGTTTCGTTGTTGTGTCTTCCAGGTTCTCCCCGGCGGAGGCGGCAGGTCAACTCCGACGGACAATCCTTCGAGTTGGAAACCACAGATACCAGCATCACCATTCGTGGTCTGGAACCACGCACCATGTACACCCTGACTGTGACAGCCGAGACCTCTGCCGGTAGAGGAACGGACGTTGCTGCGATCTCCATTCAAACTGGTGAGTTCGACTCCGCGCGTGTATAACACCGCACTCGGGAGGCTCGAAACCCTGCTACGAATTGGGATCTTACGCGGAGACTTTGTTGATCGCTGCAGAAGCTGTTCAAGTCACAACCACGGCAGCGGCGGTGACAAGCGAAGGTGCCGTGGCGACGACGACGACCACTCTTTCTCCGGGGGAGTCTACCGCCGGCCCTGTCCCCGGCGGGTCGGACGTCGGCGCGCAGAGCGACGGCCTCAGCGACGGGGAGCTGGCCGGGGTCGTGGTCGGGTCGGTCACCGCGGGCGTGCTTCTCGTGCTGCTCATCCTTTTGCTGTGCTGCTGCCTGCGCCGCAGAAATCAGCAGCAACACAGTGCATCCAAAAATGGAATGTACTGTAAGTTCCTTTGCTTTCCTGAAGTTCAGCATCTCAAAGTTGGTGCAGCATGTGAGATATAAATCGTCCGGATAGAAAACGTTGCGTTGATGAATTGGCAACAAATTGGTCAAGAGGGTTGAACTTCGCTTGAATATGTCAATGCGTCCTTTCAGATTATTCGAAAGATGGAGGAGGTGAGAATTCTTGTTTGTCCTTCATTCCCCTGCCATCGTTCCACAGCATGAAGATAAACGTAAATGTAAATTCACCCAGTCACCTCTTGTGCTCAAGTACTTGAAAGTAACGTCGTGGAAGTGCAGGAATGTGTCACTCTGTGCACGCATGCTGTGAGGCTCAAATTTAGCGTGTGATTCCGCAACCTGAAATCATTAGACAGGTATATACGTGATGTTTGTGTTTGTCCACAGTCGTTGTCACTCAATGGAGCAGAAAAATCCCCCATGTAAATGTTTCAAAATGTCTTTGGCACGGGTGAAGTTCTTTGTGTAAACTTTGTTGATGGAGTTGGCACCTCGAGGAGTTCCGTTGGTTCCCGTCGTTGCTCATTTGTTGTTGGATGATTCAGTACGAGTTGTGCGTTTGGTGGAACTGAAGGCGATTTGGTTTTCAATCTGTGGAGGCCTTGATTGTTAGTTTTGCATTTCTTTCCTCAAGTTTTCATTGGCATGTATTTCGTTGTTTGTTTTCTTTTTCAAGCTTTGTGCATTGTGTTTGCTTACAAACAGTTGGGAATTTTTGTTGTTATATTTTCGGAGACAGAAAGGGCTTCAGACATCTGGGAATTTCCTTGTATTTTGTGTTGATGCGACGCTGCAAAATGTCTTGTGGAGACACTTGGTTCTGCTTTTCACTTTCAGTCATTCCCCCAACAACATTTACAAGAGAAAGCATCGCGGAAATTAACGCGAACACTCTGGAGTTGCAGCAGAATGTTGTGAACACGTGAGACTCTTCTTCACACGACCAGTTTACCACACAATTTTTACAGTGCGCAAAAAAGACACAAAACCGCCGCCTGTCGCTTCTGTTGCAGTGGCCACGATCATGGCGTGGACATCCACACCGTGTCGGGCGAGCGCCTCAGCGACCACGCGTCGGCGAGCACGGGCTACAGGTCGCAGCGCGCGGCGCCCAGCGACGCCAACACGTCGGCGTTCCAGGCGAGACTCGACCTGCTGCGGGACGGCCGCGACTCGTTCGCTCCGTCCCTCAACTCCACGCCGCACATGAGGGTGGTGAGCAACGTCAAACTGTCAAGTGCCCGCGTTACCCCAGCGGAACGATCTGCATTTGAGAGACGACTTGTTGAGGATAGTCTCGACTCGAAGTGCTGACCCAGTGCTGCTGTTTTTCAGGCTCGGTCGGAGTTTGAACGTGGTGCATTCAGCAACATAGCGTACACACCCGGTGACGAGAACGTGCACATTCCAAGCGTCCACTCTCGACGCAACACGGGCTTAGGTGCAGCTTTTCAGCGCATGCCAGGAAATTTCGAAACGCGTTGCTTTTGTTCTGGAACATTTCAATGACAAGGCGCTTGTTTTCTGCAGATAATCCTGCCTACGAACCTGACAAGTCAGCTGACGCCGCAGCTTTTTCAAGAGGTTATCTGATGCCAACTTTGTCTCCGGAGCAGAATGCAGAAGTAATTATGCTGCGTCTTCCTTGGGCTTTGCTCTGCTTTCTTGGGCTGGAGTAAGAATTCGTGCTTCGGGCTGCATCGTTCTGGCTGCATCGTTGCAGATTTTGCAAAGGAGCAGTTTTGCCTGTGTTCCAGCAAAACGTCGTCTTTATTTTGTCAGTTCACGTGAATTGACACAAGGAATAATGCACAACTCTGTGTTGGGTTGGTTGGAAAAAGGTTGCTGAAGAGGGGCGTCTGGGTCATTCGAAAGCGGAAGTTCCTCTGTCAGCCACGCTGTTGTTTCGGTGCACACCCCATGATTCAGGCGACTGAATGTGTCGCTGCAGGTGAACGTGAGCACGCGGCGTAAGAACCGCATGAAGCGTGACACGGCCGCCATCATCGCGGCGCAGCGCGACCGAGCCACGTCCGTGTTCGACGACACGCAGGAGCTCATCGAGGACGACTCGGTCATCGTGTACGACGAGCGCACCGTGCTCTGACGCTGGGCCGAAGCACAATGCCGTGCAGCACAAGTGCAATGCGAGAATCGAGACGAGAACGCGAGGTCGTGTGCATTGATTCCGTGCAGCGCCGTGAGCTTCGATGACGTCAAATGTCGCGCGTGAGGAATGTTCCCCTGTGATCTTGTAGTTAGTTGTCAGGCAGCTGAATACTCTGAGCGGCTGAAGATCAATCGGGCCAATGTGGCAATGATAAGTTCTTGAATTGTACTTCCGGTGTTTACACCATTCCAAATCGACTCTCAGGCACGCGTGCATTTGAGATTCCTGTCGAAAAAAAACCACTTATTTTTGTTGACAGAGATTAGCACAGGTGCATTCAATGCTCATTTATTCGTGGGGATGTGCGCCACTTTTTTGTGCGGGTGCAAAAAATGTTCTGAATGTTATTGTGATGCAAACGCAGTGGAAGGCTCATTTTGAGTCACACGATCCGGCTACGGCGCTTATTGTCCTTATTTTCTCTGGCAAACGCTGTTCATTTCCTGTTCAAAACATCTTGTCGAACATATGCGTTGTGCCTTGAAAAAGATGAGACCAGTGGGATGCTGCCAGGGGCCACTGAAAAAATATCTTTCGGTGTGTGTGTGTGTGTGTGTGTGTGTGTGTGTGTGTGTGTGTGTGTATACAAGCGCGCTCAAGGACAGACGCTTGTTTGCAATTTTTGCGCTGCAAGAAAAACATTCTTGCTGTTGTCACTTGGTTTCTTTCGCTCTGTTGTGGGGCGGAATGGGAGATTTCAAGCACATGTCAAATGAGTGTTCAAGGGCAACCTATCCAACGTCAGAATGTTTGCGCAAGTGTTGTTTTTCAAGCCTGAGCTTTGCCTAGCACTCATCAACGAACAAATTTGAAAGCTTTGCCAGAAACAAAGTACGTTGGAACTTTATTTTCCTCGCGTGCGTTTCGTAGATGGAACTCGGCGCTTGAAAAAGAAAGTGCAACTCGGCTGCTCGAACACATACGATGTTTTGGGAAGGTTGATTTGTGCTTCGTGTCTAGAACTGAACTTTTCCGGCACTCGTTGAAAACTAGATTGCTGTCAAAAGGAACTTGTCCCATGTTTTGGTGCTGTAGCCGTATTTATTTATTGTTTTCGTGCGATTGTGTCAAAAGTTGTCAACCCCATCGTTGTGTAAAATGACCAGTGCTCTGCTCTTTTTGACAGAACTTTATTGAGCCCGAACTGAGACAGATAAGTTGAACAATGAACAGTGAACAAGGAACAAATGGAAAATCCAACAAACGCCGGAAAGAAAAAGAAATACAAGTCGGAAAACGTTACAAATTCTAAGGGTGGAAGAGGGTGGGTGTCTGTCTCGTCCAGACTGAGCCCTCACCGACAAAACACACACTTGAATAGCCTTACAAGTGCAGATGGGTCATTTCCGGCCATGGCTTGGCAACGCAATGCCCAAGCAAATGAGGTATCCGCGCGTCATGCGCACTCATGTACAAGTGTCACACCTCAAGTTTCGTCGTATGATACATCACAACAGGCACGCGTGTACAATCTGGTTGCAAAGCAGGTCTGCACTGTACACATCCATTTTCCTTACAAGTGGGTATTGTTTTTGCAAATCTAGTCAATTCGAAGTGGGACACGTGCACCAAGAGAAACATTGCGACGGATCTGTTGTTCACGTACGCCTTTTTGTCTGTCACTCTCTTGGCCAATGAAAATCGCGTTCTGCGAACTCCTACTCACAACACACTCAAAATTCCACTTCACAAAGACTTCATTTTGAAACCTAAATGTTCTCGACTTATCCGAGACTCTGCCCAACACAACTTGTCAACACAACATTTTCTTTCAACCCCTTTGTCAACTGTCAACTCGCACCCCAACATCACGAATCAAAAAGCTTGGCTTCGGAGGGAGTTCGATCTGCCAAACATCATATCACAAAATAAAAACTTTTACCAGAAACGAACTGGTTATTTGTTTCTTGGACGTGCAGTTGTTCACAGTTGTCCACGTGCAAGTGTGAGAGTGGGCGCAGCGTGTGAAAACAAGAACAGAGAAAGTAAATTCTGCAAAGTCACGTCGGGTTTCTGTCGTCCCTCATTGCCAAACCACGGTACTGTTTGACGCTGACTGCTTGCTCGCGGACTGGTCAGTCAATTCTTTCTGAACGGACTCTGGCCCTGTGCCCCTGCACCGTGTGCGCCTGCACAGAACCCAAGGCCTGACGGTATTGGGGTACGTCTCGGGTGCAGATCGAATTCTGAAAAAGACGCGTTCCTTGTTTGTACATTGAAGTTCTACAACAAAACAGGAGAAATAAACCAGTGTGTGTCAGAGCAACAACTGTAACGCCAGGCAAATTGGACGCAGTTTGTTCGCAGTTGTGACACGTCAGATCGAAAAAGGGAGGTCGATGAGCACACTGGCTGTTCTGAGTTCGTTGCAGAGTCAAACACTCGCACACGTTTCTCGTTACGTGGTTCGTCCACGAATTTCCCGCTTTCGCATGATGGCCAGATTCACCACACCAACTAATGAGGCCAGATTCACCACACCAGCTGGTGTGGCTAGATCCAGCACACCAACTGATGGGGCCAGATTCACCACACCAACTGGTGTGGCAAGATTCACCACATCATTTGAAGTTCTAGCAGTCAAGTTTGCGAACACTGAGAAACGGAAAATTTGTGGACGAAGCACGTGTGAAGGCTCGGACTGACCTGCGTCTCTGGGTGGCGGGCTGGTTCGCGAGTGCGGCCGCTTGAAAACATTCGCACCCGACGCGCGATGATCTGAACTCAGAAATTGGTTGCAGAACGAATTGTAGATTCACCGTCAGATTTCGTGCACTCTTCCAAGAATGTGCGCGGTGACGAAGACGCGCTGTAAAAAACTCACCTCCGGAGCCAATCTGAGGGCGACTGTTTCTTGGGGACGGTCGCTTGAGGCAATTCGACAAGTCTGTGTCACCGACTTCGTGCTGCCCGAAGCTCTCTGGGTGTCGCGGGGCGAACATCACTGCTACGAGGGTGTTGAAAGAAAGGACAGCATTTTTTTCGGCCCACATTGAGCAGACACGACGCACTGATGAAACAACCAACAGCCACGAAACGACGTTGAATTTTTACCATCTTGCGAGGCAACGTTGCCCGAGAAGTCCTGAAGTCGAGGGCTGTGATCGTGGCCTTCGACCTCGAAGCTCCGGGGAGTGATGCACTTCCTCCGGAGCCCGTCATACAGGGCCTGAAACCACCACCAGCGTTCAAGTTGTTCCACGTGTCAGAAAAAGGTACTTTCTTCGGGGGCGGGGAGAGCGAATTAATTGCTTCTCCGGGCTGCAATAACGCGTGCCAAAGAGTGGCAAGATTTGTTGTTGTGATTCCGACATTTTTTAATCAAGCTCCGTCCGACGAGCTTTTTGGCTTGTCTCGAGATTTCGATCCAACTTGAACGCAAACACAAAGCAAGCAAATGCTGGAGAACTGAAAAATAATTTGCAACAACTTTACTTGAAGCTTTTGGTGCTGTCTGCTTTTCTCAACCAATTTTTCAGTGATCTCGTTGCACTTTTTCTTGGTCGCTTCAAGCTCTTTTTTCAAGGCTGAGAAATTGTCCACCAAATGCTCATTGCGTTCCACAATTTCACAAACTCCGCAAAAAAGACGAGGTGTTTGTTGTTGTTGTTGTTTTTGTTGTGTGTGTGTGTGTGTGTGTGTGTGTGTGTGTGTGTGTGTGTGTTCTTTCTTGTTTGGAGGAGGTTTCTTACCTGCTTGCTGAGACCTCAAAGCTGAAATGGGAGAAGTCACAAGCAATAACATCGTCGCGTCGCAACGTCAAGAGCACCAAACGAAAGTTTCCACAAAAGGAGAAAAGATACCTACCAGACATTTCAGCCTCGGCTTGGTTCACTGTTCTCATGAAGTATGATTCCAACTCAAAGTTTTGCTCCTTTGTTTTCGTTGTCATGTATTCAAAATAAACCATCTGTTGATACACCTGGGGGTGAAACAGGTTGAAAAAGTTCACACACAATGCCAACTGATTGGACAAGGGGACGAAACACAAGAGGTATCGTGTATGGAAAACACACTTGAAATGTCCAAAACGAAAGAGATCTGCTGCAGATTTCCATCACCACTTCCGGCCTGAAGCCAGTCAAAAGCATCTGCAAAACAGGAAATTCAGTTTTGGAAGAAAAAGCACCATTCTTGGGAGTGAGTCAACAACCAGCCATGACATGATTACATCAAAAAGTCTCAAGTTTACTCACCGATTTCTCTTCGTCAGACGGGTTCAGGTCCTTGAATTTGTAGTCTGCGTTTCCGCTCAAGTTGCATTCACCTGCAAGTCGAATGAATGGATAAATTTGCAGAAGGAACACGTTTGTTCTTCTGAACATAAATTTAGTTTGCTGCCATTCTTGCACAAACACACCAACTCCTACCCAGCCTGTGCGCGCATACACTCGAGGGCACACTCGAGGGCGCTCGCACACACGCACACGCACAGTGACCAAATACGTGTTTGGGTACTCACAGACTGGGCAAACTTTCACTCTGTTGAATTCACGAGCGAAGTCGTCCTCGCAGAAAATGTCTGTCGCTCGTCAAGAATGCAGACAAATCGTGCACAAATTTCTGGCGCACGCTTTAGTTGTCGAGTTTTTGGTACAAATGTGTGGTTCAGTGGCCATTTGCTGTGTTTTTGGTTTGAAACAGTACGTGGTTCGTCCACGAATTTCCCGTTTCCCAGTTCTTGCAAACTTGACTGCCAGACACACCACACCAACTGGTGTGGCCAAATCCACCACACCAACTAGTTGGGCCAGAATCACCACACCAACTAGTGAGGTAACATTCACCATGCCAACTGGTGGGGCCAGATTCACCACACCAACTGGTGGGGTTAGATTCACAACATCAACTATTTTGTTGACTTGGACAAAAAGAACCGGTTAATTCTGGGACAGACCTCGTACACTCACGCCAACGGCGAGTGTAAAAACTGAAATCTTTCCATGTTACTCGTGTGACAAGGTTGTAGTGGAGACTTGATGGGTCAATAGTTCTCATTTGTGTTTGGTTGTGAAGAGGCAATTGACTGTTTTGTGCTGAAGCAACCCAAATGAGCGACCCGAACCAATCGCCCAGAGGCCCAGGGCCTAAGTTTTCCATTCACTCGAATCAGAAAGGTTGTGAGTAGATCTGTTCTGAAGTTGTATCCAATTCAAAAGGATACGGGAGCATTTGGTTACCTGAAAGGAGCAAAGAAAAAGTGAACGTAGATGTCTCTTTGGAACAGGACTTGCAAATCTTCCGTCACAATTGAGGCAGCTCCATTTCAGAGCCTCACTGACACCATTCCACAAGTCAAAGTCAGGGTTCAGATGTTGATCTAGCCAGATGAAAATTGAACATAATCCCACAAGAACATACCCACGCCTTGGTCAATTTCTTTCTGCACCTCCGAAAGTTACACACGAGATCAATATCCATTTTCGTTGTCTTTGAAGCGTCACGTTCTGTCTCTCAATTTCCAGCTTCGTCTGCTTCTGAAACTCCCGCCATACAAAATTAGGTCACATGACAAGCGCGAGATTTTATTCTCTAGAGCATTTGATATTTTTTATTTTTTGCCAAAATATTGTTTGGAATGGTTTTTGTTGCCTTGTTACTCATTTCAACGTCAGCAGAATTCCCACATGATCAAAAAGTTTCAAATTGTTGCTGTTTTTCTCAAATGAGTGAGGGTCAAAATTCAGATCTCGTTTGAGATCACGAAGCAGACGTGGCCACTATGGAGGATTGGGTTGGATTTACCGATGAGGAGCTGAGGCGCATGAAACAGCAGAACGCAGGGCGCAGAGGTGATAATTTTGAGGGGCAGTTTGTCAGAAAGTGTCACTGATGCTTGATATGGTTTGTACTTGAGTCGACACGTTTGGATCCCTGTGATTTCGCAGAACCCATCAATTGATTTGAAGTTTGTGAGTTACGGCAGATGTTGCGGCAGATCTGCATTTGGAGTCTACTTGGTGTTCCTGGCGCATTCTGAATTCTGTGCAACCGAACTTCAACTGTGTCCATCTGCTTGTCAACACAAAATTTGGCACGCGTCAGCTGCAATTCTGTTATGCGTGGCGAACAGTTTTGAAGTTGTTTGGGAAAGTTGTGTGCGGGACGTACACAGGACACAACAGGACTGGGTTTGTCAAGTTCACCGGGCAAAAGTGATGCTCTGTTGCTTGAAAAGAACAAAACACAAGAACTAAGTCGAGATTTTGCAAGTTTTGATTTGCAGACAGCTCGGACAGGTTTCAGACACCCTGACAGGCTGTTGGTGGTCTGGCATCCAGCTTGACCCGAGTCAGTGGTCGTATTGGCCGGACCCACTGGGCGCTTGTTCCGTTCTGTGCATCTCGTGTCTTGGAAACACGGGCCTCTTCGGTGTGTTTTGATGTTTTGAAGTTGTCAAAAAGTCACGATGATATTTATCAGCCGCGATAGCGGTCTGATATTGGTTTGCCCCTGTATCCGCGTCCGTCCATCTTGGGCGGACAAAACCTCCGTTTTACCCCTGTTCCAGTGATCACAGACT
>JAAUXT010069700.1_pt1 | contig 14171 bp, 19 predicted proteins | sample 7278171 | NCBI WGS metagenome assembly JAAUXT01 (sample SAMN14350112, study PRJNA611818) | marine sediment metagenome | isolation source: surface marine sediment (1.8m) | place: French Polynesia: Moorea | collected 2018-08 | reverse complement strand
GGCAACTGCAGTGCGAAGTCCCTTGCGGCATCGGTAATGTCATGAATTCTTCCTTAGGCATCAATTCTTCCGTGTCCTCCTTGTCTTCCACTAGTCATGCTGTCTGCAGGGGGGGGGGGGGAGGGGGTCGAGTGGGGGAGGGGGGGTCTGGCAGGGGGGGAGGGGTCTGGCAGGGGGTGGGGGCAGGGGATATTTCAGTCCAGCTGCCATATACTGCATTACTACATGGTGCTTCGCCCTGAAGGGACTTCGCACAAAAACATGGAATTCGGGGGTGGGAGGCTTTTTTGACTTCTGAGCCCATGCGCAAACTACAACATCGCGAATGTTTTGAATGTTGGCTTGGTGCTCAGCTGTTTTGCATTCTATTGCAGTCAACTTCGGTGAACTGTCGTTGAACAGCCGTGCTGGACCTTCTCCACCCCATTCTGCCAGTTCCACAGTGACTACAGCCCCACCTTTTCCGATATCTGATGTCGTGCCAAACCGTTACGACACCCGTGCTTACGGACGACCAGGATTTCTGACCGGGCCTGCTATCGTGTCCTCTGAGCGGGGTGGGGGCCTCACTGGGGTCGCAACTGCTCCGGGAAGCCTTGCCTTGGGACCAGCGTTCGCCGATACAGGTTCTACCACCATTCCAACCATCCATGGATCGATGTCCATTCAATCTATGCCAGTCGTACCTCGTCGAAGAGGGCAGTTCCAATTGCCTTGCTCACCACATTCACCTCAACCTCAAAGAACTCCTGACAGGTACGAGACAACTCCAATGTACTACAAACGTCACAGAAAGATTCTTTTAACGTGTGAAGTCGTTCTTGATCTTTTGTTGGTCTTCAATTGCAGTGCTGAAATTGAACAGAAGTACCAAGAAATTATGAAACAAAATGGCATGCTTGCCTTGCAAGGGCAGGTAAGAGTGTGCGACGGTCTATGACGCGCGCGCGTGTGTGTGTGTGTGTGTGTGTGTCTGTCTGTCTGTCTGTCTGTCTGCCTGTCTGCCTGTCTGCCTGTGCGTGTGCTGTCTCTGTTTACGCGCTTGTGTTGGAAATCGCAAATGGTCCATTTCTTCTGGCGGAAACTCGTACGGGAAGAAAGAGCGACGCTGCGGGTTCTGTTACAAGTCGTCTATATTTCTGTTGGCACTTCGGGGTGCACGTACAATGTTTTCAAACCTTTTTTATTGTTCTCGTAGAGAGTTCCTGTCGATATCAATGATTTGGAGTCACTAGGAGAACTGGGGCACGGGACCTGTGGCCATGTGGTCAAAATGAGACACAGACCAACAGGACATCTGATGGCAGTGAAGGTGAGATACACTCGACGAGTTGCGTCAGCCACCTTCTCTTGGAAGCCTGATTGTGACAGCAGTGACGGGACTGTGCGTCTGTTTCTTGTTTCGAACAGCAAATGAGACGATCAGGGAACAGAGAAGAGAACAAAAGAATCATAATGGATTTAGACGTGGTGTTGAAGTCGCACGACTGCCCATACATCGTTCAGAGTTATGGAACGTTCATCACCCAGGTTACACACTAGTCACTTCGTTTTGACAAAAACACAATCGCATTGATTTGCGGATGTTTGACCTGACTTGAAGATGATTGTGGCAATCATTTTCAGAGTGACGTGTGGATCTGCATGGAGCTCATGGCCACTTGTCTGGACAAGTTGATGAAGAAACTCGATGCCGCCTTGCCCGAGAGGATCCTGGGGAAGGTGGCTGTTGCTGTGAGTGTTGTTATATTGTCAACCACTGAACTAAAACGAATCTTTCAATTCGTAAGTCACGCGCCACAATCGTTTCTTTGTGCGGTTTTGCAGACTGTCAAGGCTTTGAGTTACCTGAAGGAAGAACACGGAGTGATACACAGAGGTGAGAACTTTTGATATTCTTTGTTTGCCGAATCAAGCTCATCCAATCACCACCGCAGTGAGGCGTAACACGAGCTGATGGTTTTTGCAGACATCAAACCCTCCAATATTTTGGTCGATGATCAAGGATTCATCAAACTCTGTGATTTTGGCATCAGCGGAAGGCTTGTTGATTCCAAGGCCAAGACAAGAAGCGCGGGGTGTGCGGCGTACATGGCGGTGAGTCGTGCGTTTGGAGTTTTAACAGTATAGCCCCAGGGCGGAAACGTGTTGTCAAGTACTCAGTGCGTTGATCGTGGGTTCCTGGTTTCAGCCCGAGCGGATCGACCCTCCCGATCCGACGAGACCGGATTACGACATCAGAGCGGATGTGTGGAGCCTGGGGATCTCACTGGTCAGTTCAGTGACTAGGTCTCATGTCTTTCGACCTTTCGTCCAGTGACAAGAACACCCGTTTTCACGGTGTGCTTCTTTGTTCCAGGTTGAGTTGGCAAGTGGGGAGTTCCCTTACAGGAATTGCAAGACAGATTTTGAAGTGCTCACAAAAGTGCTGCAAGAAGATCCCCCGCTGTTACCTCCAGGCTGTGGCTTTTCGATGGATTTCTGCTCATTTGTCAGGGATTGGTGAGTGTCGGTTTTGCGACGTTTCGCGCACTTTGCTGATTCACGTGAATGTGAACGTTTTGCCAGTCAGTTCACTGACCTCAAAAACTTGGTGTTGCGCAATTGCAACCATCAGCAAGAAGGTGCGTTTCGTGCTTTCAGCTTGGCGAAAGATTACAGACGAAGGCCGAAGTACAGGAAATTACTGGTGAGTGTCTTGATCTGATCAGATGACACATGTGCATCACTTCCGTATCTTGTGCGTGTCTTTGTTTCAATTATGCGCACGGGAATTGCCTTCAAACTGACACATTGAATTGTTTCACAGGAGCATCCGTTCATCAAACGGTACGAGGTGGTGAACATCAACGTCGCCGCCTGGTACAGGGATATCATGCAGCAAGTCGAGCAATCCAAGACAAACTCATTCAACCCGTTCAACGTGAGATGAATGTGCTTCACGTGAACTGTATTCAGGGAGTTTACACAAGTAACTGCTGTGCGCAACTGAGCGAGATGTTGTTGGTCCGCCATTTCATTGAAAAGTACAGTGCAGTATTGGAACATTAGCTGGCTGTTGTGAACAGACGTTCGAAGGTGAAGGCAGTCCCTACAAGGGCACAATGACTGGGCGGTGTCGTTCAGCAGTTGAAATCGAGCTGTGTCCGAGGAACTGTGTTGCTGTCGACTTGTTTCGATGTGACGATTCCTGGGAGGTCAGAATTTATTCTGATAATTTTCCTGGACAATGGCGATGAAAGCTTGAAGTCAAACAATCAAAGTCCATCTTTCATTGTGACCACTTTCTATCTGTTCCCCAAATCAAGTCGCTCTTTCTGGCTGCGTGATTTGAAACGATGAGGAGGTCGTTTTGTCTCTAAAGGACAACCAGCTCAGCGAGTGCACCGCCAGAGTTTGCTTCGTACCATGTCCATTTACCAGATCAAAACAAATCCGGCAGACCTGACTTTGATTTCGAGCCAAACTACCAGATTGACACAGATGCGACGACAGGGTTCTCACGCTGTACAAAAATGGTTCCGGTGAAATCAGACAAAGACTTTTCGAGACCTTTGGTCTAGAAGGGTGATTTCACATGAACCGTTTTTGTAAGGTGAGAACCCATTTCTACAATGATGCGAGTTATGTGATCGCAGAGTTGTAGAAACATTTTTTCCGACACGGAATGTGATCGCAGAGTTGAAGAAACATTTTTTCCGACACGGAAGTTGACAAACTTTGCTGGAATGCACGCACTCCTCATTGGCGCGTTGCGTTGATGATCTCAGCACGAAGTCGGTCCGTTAGAGCGTGCGGATCTCTTTCGCGCACCGCCGTGGAGGTGTGTCACATTGCGTTGTGACGAGAGAAACGAGTCGAAATTGCGTGTGTGACAAATGACGTCCTCATTCCCAGCTGAAGCCATTCGGGCGCGTTCAAAAGAAGACTTGTACGTTGCTTCCGTTCTTCATTTGGACTCCCGACTTGTTGTCATTTTGTTCCACGTTTCTATGGTCACTGATCTTCAAGTATTTCTTTAGAATGACAATTGAATTGAAATCTGTACATTTGCGACATTGAACCTTCTCAAGAGAAATAAAGTCCTGCTGTACAGTGGCTGTTTGTTTTTGTGTTGATTGAAAACAGCGAAAATTGAAACTGTCAAATCTGCGTGGTTTTGTATGGCACACAAGAAAAGCACAAAGATCACTTCGCGCTGCTTTCTGACGTTTTCAATTTCGGTGTCAGAACTCTCGCTCCGACGGAAAAACAAAACCATCACGGCGGTCACACCGGGCAGCTCCGCATTCCATCGCAAACTTGACATTGCTCGTTTCGCCCGGGCGTCCTAGTTTCGCTGAAGGCAGCTCGAAGACGACGATGAGCGTGAAATGTCCCACAAAAGCTTCGGTGAAATCTGAAGAGTGAGCAAACAGTAGCCAGCATTTTCCCGATTAGAGCAAGAGGCGCTAAAATATGGCCCATCCCGAGGTTTCTGAGGAGGGAGCGGAGGACATCTGCCCAGCCAAGGCGCCGGACGGTGGGTGGGGTTGGATGGTGGTGCTGGGCTGCACTCTGATGCATTCTGTGATCGCCGGACTCGGCAAATCATTTGCGGTCATCTTTCTTGAGTTGCAACGTCGCTTCCACAGCTCGGCAGCCATTACCGCCTGGGTCGGCGGCTTGGCAATCGCTGTCAGGATGACGCTCAGTAAGTTCTGCCTCGTTGAATTCCGCGCTTGATCAAGTTACAAGTGTCGCAGCTCGTTTGTTGATGGTCGCGTAGCCGGCCATCTAGGTGCCGCTGTCGGCTTAAAAACCCTTAGTATTCATGTGTGTGTCTGTCCACACTTTGGAATGTAACCCACCCCCACCCCCCACAACCCACCCCCCACCACCACCACCCTCACCCCCCCACCCCCACCGCCCCACCACCACACCACACCCCCCCCACACACACACACACACGGATCGGTCCACAGCAACAGGTCCTGTCAATGAGGACAAGATTGCCAGACCGCTGCCTTCCGGATCACCAAATCGAACAGCACATCACTTGCTGAAGATACGACGACACGAGTTCTGAGGGCAAAGTTGAGTTTGGCTCCGGACAACGCCATCATGCATGCATGCGCAGAACAAACGCGAAACGTGTGTTTAAATTTTTCAGGTCCGCTTGGAACAGGGCTGAGCAACAGGTTTGGAACACGAGGCGTGAGTTTTCTGGGTGGAATTCTCATCGGCGTTGGCTGCTGTCTGAGCGCCTTCACTCCCAACACCGAGTTCATGTTCTTCTCCTTCAGCTTTCTCACTGGTGAATACCTTTCCTCTCAGAAGAAAAGATCATCCAAGACAAATGCAAGAGTTCCGAAAGCAACCGCCACATAAACGCTTGTCGCCACTGTTTTACAGGTCTTGGAGGAGCTCTTGTTCACGCACCAGCTGTTGTGCTCGTGAACCACTATTTTGACAAGAGACGCTCCTTTGCGGCAGGAGTTGCGACAGCTGGAGCGGGTCTTGGAAGTCTGGCGTATCCCCCAGTTGTGGCCCTGCTCTTCATGCACTACGGATTCGGCGCAATGCTTCTTCTTGGCGCCTTATCGCTTCATCTGTGTGTGTCGGCGTCACTCTACCGTCCACTCGAAAAGACTTGTGACGCGCGTCTCAAAACTGACGGTCAAAAGATTGCCTTCGCTTCGCCGGAAGAAGACAACGAAGAGGAAAATGCACCCAGCAAGCAAAGCACCCAGAACCCAAAAGACACAGACGAACCCGTGGCAAAAGTCTGTTGTCCCAAGGCCCGAAATTTGAACAAATACCTAGATTTCTCATTGCTCAAAGACCCATTGTTTCTGACGTTTGCAATATCCCAGGGAATGTCTACCACGTCTTACATCGGCGGCAACATGTTGCTTCTGGCCTTGGCGGAGGAACGAGGCGTGCCAGAGTCAAAAGGAGTCTTCATGCTTTCCTCAATTGGCCTCGCCGACACCTTTGGAAGACTTAGCTGTGGTTATCTGTTCGACAGAACGATAATTCGAAGGCACCGTGTGGCTGTGTACAACGCGTTCATGTTCATCACTGCAATGACGTATGTTGGCTGGGTCTTTGCCCAAACGTTCCTGTTGCTGACTCTTGTCGGTGTTGTTCACGGCTACTCGTCTGGTGCTGTCGTCAGCCAAAAGTCTGTGATAGCTTCTCAAATTTTGGGACTGCAGAGATTGTCAAGCTCGTTTGGACTGACGGTTTGCTTTCAAGGCTGTGGAAATATCATTGGACCTTTCCTGGCAGGCAAGTCAGTAAGAGCTCAGTTCCAAACCACACGGGATGACACAACGATGATTGTTGACACAACGGAGTTTTCTATCAATTCAAAAGAATGAATGAACCGAACAGTTGCATCTTGTTGATGTCTGGTCAAAGGCACTTTTATTTTCCAATCGCGACAGGTTTTCTTTTTCAGGATACTTGAGAGACAAAACGGAATCGTACCTGGCATCCTACCTCTTCTGCGCAATCACAACCACAGCCGCGTCTCTCATCTTCCTCTCGGGTCGCATCTTCCGGAGCGAATCTTAAAACTGGATTCGGAAGTGATCTGGACAACAGTCGGAACTGCTCACCGACTTGGTGTCTGTTCCCTTTTCCGACTGTTCGCACTCATGATCTGAACCTGCAACTCATTTGGCCCCATGTTAATTTGCTGACTATTTGCAAATGGACGATTTGTTCAGACGGAATTTGCATTTTCCCACTCAACAAGCAGCTTCCCGTCCACACGCTTCAGTATTCTCAAGTATCTGCAAGACAAAAATGAAACGAACTGTTGGTTGTTTGAAGGTTATTTGTTTTAGGTTGTTAGTTTTGGAGGCTTATTGTCAAGTTATTGCTTTCATTTCTTTTTTTCACGGATTGGTCACAGAAACAAAAGCACAGCGTAATTAATTCGATGTTCGCACGTACTTGAGTTTTTCAATCTGGCTGCCAGTTTTGTCGACTCCCACGATCGTCCCAGTGGCCTGAACGACGTTGTCGCTGATGGCGTTCACTGTTTGAAGCTTGTCGTACAACCGGTCGACAAATTGCTGTTTCAGCTCTCTATAAAACTCCGTGACACCTGAATGAACATTTAAGTCTTTGTTTTGCCGGCAGAACGTGTGATCTGAACCTCAACTGAATGACATTGACACGAACAGCTGTTTCCATGTGAACTTCGATTCTGAATTGCCAGAGAAACCGTGATCACTAGTCGTACCGTGTCTGCCCACAATCCTCCTCTGATTCTGCCGCATCAAAACGCAGTTTTCAGTGTAAGTTAACGCCAACCTCTGGAAATCACTTTCGTCGTACAACAACACAGAAGACTTGACTAACTGCGAAACCTCCTCAAAATGACCTGCAAAAGGCAAAGTATGAAATGATTTTCATTTGGCCGTGGCCTGACTTGGACAGACTGACGATACTACGGACGAGGGCTTGACAAAAATACCCAAGGCTGTGTGTGTCCGAGGGTCTTGACACCAGCTAAAGCCCGAGTTTTGGGGGACGGGGTACATTTCCAAAATTGAGGCATCATAAGGCACCGAATGTCCCGTCCCCGATTGAAACTTGAGTGAAGTTTGCTCCTTGTGAGGAGAGGGGAGTGAGTGGTGAGGTACTTTGGTCCAGACTGCTGCCCAAACCTTGGCTGAAAATTTGTCTTTGGAGGGCCGAGGGCTAAAAGACATCACTACAGCTGTTGCCGAGCTACGTGACACTGGTGGACTTTAGTGAACAATAAAAATTGCAAGATGCGGACTTGCGAGATGCTTTGTTCAGATTCTCCAGAGGGACCCCACTCCCTTTTGCAGTCATCTAACTTTTGTAAATGGGGTCTTGACCGTGATGGTTTATCACTCCCGCTCCAAACAGTGATTGAACAGACATCCAAAATATTTCAAATGTCAATTGAAATGAAGAACTTTCGGCATTGGGACAAGGACCGAAATACCAACACAGACGTAAAGTCCACTCACTTGTGGGGTCCACAGAGAAGATGTCACTGAAGATTTCCCACACATTTGTTTGTGATAATCTCCAGACGGTGATGTCTCTGGAGTGCAACAACGAAGACCGCTTTGTGAAAGTTTTGTGACCGAATACAGATTACGTTCTTGTTTCCAGCTCAGAACTGCATATGTTTCGATTTTGTTGTTGCAGAAACTCACTTGGTTTCTTGGACAAGTGTTTCATGGATGTAGTTTTTGTATGTGGAGTGTACTGCGACTTCCTTCCCACCTTCATACTCCACGGCCTGTACCTCAGCTGTTTTTTTGGTGTACTTCACAAGAATCGTCTTGAACACGTTGACTATCGCTAAAATTGAGAATGATTTCCTTCATCCTGCTCATGCCCAAACGCAGTGGACCCTGCAACTCATATACGTAATTTGTGAGAAAATGTTTCTTGCACAGTGCTCCCTTACCAGATCTTCCAACAAGAACGTCGGGTCTTCCTGGGATCCACACCTTGACATCTTCAGCAAACACCTTGCCGAGCGCATCGTAGTCCTGCTCCACTGCCGCTCTGCAATACTCGTTCAGCCGCCCCTGGATAACACTCTTGATGTCTGTGGACCCGGAGGAAAAAGTGGAACATTTGGTTGCAAACAACGTGAGGTTTCTTCTTTTTTGAGGACCTTCCTGCATCGAGAACAAGAGATCAAAGATCAACAAGCCCGTTACTCTAATTGGCAGTTGTACCTCACACACAACAATTTTTCAGTTGACTTTCTGGTCCGTAGTGTAAAGTCACCCACAGGGCGGGGGGCTACAGTTGTCTGATAATTTTTTTTCCTCAGAATTTGATCATTTTCCAGTTTGGTGACTCCCCGGTAACTGAGAGACCTCGAAAGCCCTACAGGTTCGATTTGCGAACCCGGGTTCCAATCGAACAGATCCAACCACCCCAACATGAAACAAACCGCAAATTTCCACTACAAACAGTGGAAACTCACTTTTTGATGGTTCAGTCCGTTTCGGGTGGGTGCAAACTCGACCCAAAATTTGCGGTCCAATCGAATTGGCCCCTTGTCTCGATTCGAGTCTCCAACTCGTTGTTCAAACACCATTGTCCACAAAAATGCTCACCACATTCTTGACTGAGAGTAGCACTCACATCTGTGTGACATTGTTTCACACAAATAAAATGCAACAGGAAGAGTCGAGTGAGAACATAAATCCAACGGTTGAACATAACGCTGAATAGATGGAGCGACCTTGATCTAGATTTTATTTTCGTCGGTCTTCGCGGTTGAGATCACACATGCAGATTCTTCAATGAATGCATTGAAGACTTACTGACGTGACAGAATTTCCTCTTCAAAGTCAACAACATCTGTGGTTTCGAAATCAACAACGAAGCAGAAAAACTTAAATTAGTGAACATTGTTGAAATTTGTACCTGCAACACTCATCGCTCCGTTGTACATAGATACATATGTTCGCTTACACATCACAAATTTTCGGAGCGCGCTGATTATCACCAGGTGGCAGGATCGGTTGAACCTAGTAACACACAAACAACATGGAGTACACGGGCAGCAGTTATCAAGGCGAATGGAAAGATGGGCGGTTTGTATCTTTGAAACAAGTTTTATACATGCCTATGTCGCACTAAATTAAACATGACGTGTGTGTGAGATAGAAATTGTTTCTGACATCACGGATTTTTTGGCAGGATGGAAGGAAAGGGAACTTTCAACTTTCCTTCAGAAACTCGCTACAAGGGTGAAATGAAAGACGGTATGTTTCATGGAAATGGAACGCTGTTTTTCCCAAATGGAAACAAATACGAAGCAACGTGGGAGAGTGGCGTAGCTATTGAGGTGAGTCCCAAAATGAGTTTGAAAACATTCCTCTGGATCAAACAAGTCTACAGGTGGCCGCTTGTGACCTGCGATCGCACCGACACCAACTTCAAAGTTCCAATAAAATGTTGGTGTGCATCACAGAAATCCTTCCTTGTTTCCAGGGAAAGTACACATTTGCCGATGGTCTCGAGTACGATGAGGAAAACTGGAAGTACTGCGAAGGGGACGATCGACGATTCTTCACAGAAACCTGCGAAGGGCTGAGACCAGCAGGTTGTTCCATTCGTCTGTTCTTTGTGATTACAACTGCACTCAGTCTGCATGGTAGTTTGCACTGGCACTTCAATTTTCATGACAGGTCGGTCCCAGCTGACAAACCGGGAACCACCGCTAGAGATCCCAGAAGGATGCTACGACTGTGGGGATGGCTTTTACGACCCTCGAACAAGAGTGATTTCTACTTACGATCACAAATTCCTCAGAAATGCAGGTCTGTTAGTCATTGAACAAAAGCGACAAAGCGACTTTCGAAACTATGAATTGACGAGAGTTTGTAATGAGAAGCAAACACAATGTTTGTCTCCATTTGGTTGCCACACGACTTTGCTTGGTATAATTCAGACGACGACGAACACGAGTGGATTGTCAAAACCTGCCGAAAAGGATGGGATGAATACGTCGACTTCAGGACGAAACAAGTGTAGAAACGATTCATCAAATGAACTAGTCCCCATTCTATTCCATCAACAATGGCAATGTACCACAATGCACTGTACGTCTTGAACACACGTGAAACAAACAAGAACCTGACAGAGGTACGCGAACTTCTTTTGCTTGATCCGCTCACTTTTTGATGTTTCATTCATATTCAAGCCCTTTCCAACAAAGGCAAGAACAAACAAGCGAACGCACCGCATCCACAAACTTCGAAAAATACTGACAAGAGACAGCAGGATGACAGTTTACATTTCAGCTCCGTATTCTGTTTTTGTCGATGTTGGCGAGCGAGTACTGTTCCGTCTCAGCGTGTAACTCTGTCACAACAGTTGAGCTTTGCAATTGATGCGATTCAGAACCTCCTGAGGCATGCAGAACACCGGGCTGACGGCCTTGACGTTTCCGTAACCCAACAACGAGAGTCCCGTTATTCCAAACAAGGTGTGAAATGGATCCACCTGCACGGAAACAAAATTCGCTTCGTTGATGACAATCCTTTCAAGACACACACGTAATTGACCAGCGACAGAATCGCAACACAAAACGGACCCTTGATATTTACCATATCTCCTGGTCTGTCCGCGAACCCTCCAGTTTCGTCGTCTTGAGTGGCGAGGATAAATCGAACGAGCTTTTCCTGCCGAGAAGAAGAGCCACAAAGTAAAGAGTCGTATTTTCATTGTCAATATGTCGCTGTGTCTTGGGTGTAAGATGCGGCAGTTCTCACCTTATTGATCCAGTGTAAGCGGCCAATGATTTTCAAAGATGCAAGCACCCACCACGAGTAACACACATCGGGAAGCTTTTCTGGCCGGCCTGTGGGCAAATACGTAAAACGAGTAATCAGACACACGCAATTGAGACAGAGATCACAAAACCACTGCAAAGCAACAACTGTTCTCACAAACGCACAAATGCGTACCATTCAAACCACCTGACGGCAACTGACGCTCACATAACCACCATCCCAACCTGTCCGCGTTGACTAGATGTAACTTGTTCAGTATCGATAGCACACCCAAGCAGCAGTAAATCTGCAATCAAACAACCTGCCGTGGCCTCTTTTCAACGCTTCACTGGCTTGAAATTGTTTCAAAACATGGAACGAAAAAAAGCATTGCGTCACCTGCCCAGAATGTGTTTCACTGCCAGGCCGACAGCCAAATCCTCCGTCAAAGTTTTCACACGACAAGACGAAATCCACCGCTTTTTCAGTGTCTATTTCGTCAAGCCTCCCCTGTAAAAGAGCACCCGGGTGTATGACATGGTCAGCTGGGTTCATACAGGACGTACTCGTACTTATCAGGCTCTTTTAGCAGCACGTTCCGTCGTGGCAAAACCGACACGCTCGTAACACGCAGCTTACAGATGCAACTCCCCTGTTCTGGAAGATTCACAGGTATGAAAACAGACAAAATTCACACTATTTCTGAGACCTCACTCTTGGGTTTGTGAGCTGATTGGATACTCTTTGAGATGCCTTGAAAATAATAAGTAACAGTCCTCAGGTATCTGACTTTGATTGTGGACCCTTCTGAAACAGGGGAGGTACGTGTTACGAGTACGTTTCACTGCGACGGAACGTCTTGCTAAAACTCCCTGTTGTCCCGAAGAGACGTTCTGAGTTCTTCGGAAGGGTGTTGTGTGCAACACAGTAATTTGAAGCAGCCGCCCTCTTTTCTACCCAACACACACGCACACACACACATTCTCTCTCTCTCTCTCTCTCTCTCACACACACACGCACACACTCACTCTCTCTCTCTCTCTCTCTCTCTCACACACACACACACACACACACACACACACACGCACCGATGACTTGACTCACCAACAAAGCCATGCAGGCAACCGCACAGAAGGAAAATCGGGTGTCCACTTCACCTGCAACAAAAATGAACGTACATAAAACAGCACATTGCACACGCAACCCTGCACTCCGAAAGCCGCGCTGGAGACGATTTCACAAGACCTACGTACCCCATACATCTCCGTGAAAACTTCCATCCTTCTGCTGCAGCGATTTCACGTAAGAAACAATCTTCTCCGTGTCAATCGTATTCAGAGCATCGTACAGCACCAGTATCTGTTGTGGGGCAAAAAGAAGATTGTGTCAGCGAATACAACACAAATACAACACAAATGCAAGGTGAAGGGTAATTCAGAAGTTTGTCTGCAAACATGGCTTGCCAGATGAAACCTCACTAGGAACTAATGACAATCTTACCTGAACAGCACTCAAAGTATAAAGCAAGTGGGGATCGTGACCAATACTGGCGCCGATGCCACCACACTCGTGTTGGCACTGTTTTATGAAATCGAGCACCTCCTGTTTGTTCATGGAGTCCAAACTGTTCATCAAGTCCATGACGGTCAGTCCCCAATACATCCCACTCATTCGCAAAAACTCTGTCATGCAGTACTCCTGAAAATCAGCGGTATGTTTCATCAACAAAAATATTCTTGTGCATGTTCAATCAGAAGACAGGTCAATTTTCAGTTTGGGCTTGACAAACATTCTTGATTGGCGGATGAGACACTCGTAGATCTACATGGACACAAAACATAAACTGAACTCACGTAGTCATCTTTCTTTGCCCCGTACGACGCAATGTATGCGATATGTTTGTCCAGCAACAAGTGGTTGGGATACGTATCCTTCATCTCAATGTCCTTTATAGGGGTTCCCTGGTCAAACAATAGAAGTACAAGCATGAACACATTGATCTGCGAAAGGTTACTGCCATGGCACTGAGAACGACTGTGGCAACCGCGGCGGAACGCTTCGATTTTGACATCATTTTCTCACAACAGAATTTTGTGCTGATTGCAAGTTGGGGCATTTGAGCAGAGCTCGTGATGCGAAGCACACTACCATGATATGCCAGTATTCTCAGGGGGAGGGCGGGGTCGTGGCTCCTGAAGGGGGTGGGGGGTTGTCATGCCTCAATGAGAGGGAGGGGTGGTAGACTTGTGAACATACCCCCTATTATCGCTCAGATAATGACATTCACTCCGCTGGACATCTCCTCATACGGACAAAATCTTGACTTCCACCAACACATCTCGTGCAAGATTTGCGTGCAGGCACGTACCATTTTTCATATCGAGGTGCAGATTCATCCAGAGCTGTCCTTTTCGATACTTGAACGAAACAAACAAGTCGTCAGTGGGTTGTTTTGCACACAAACTAATTGCACTTCCGGTTCCGGCTCGTATCCGGAAGCTGACGCGCGCGAAAAAAAGTCATATTTCTAATTTCTGGAAACAAAATTCAAATTGAAGGAATATTCGGAGGCAAATCAAATCCAGGCTTGAGCATCACTGACGTGTCGCCGAAGACGAGGTAGATCAAGCATAGAACCATCTGTACGCGGTAAGAGCCATTGACAGAGTTCCCGCTGGTTCCTGCCATTTTCCGTGTTCTACCGATCCATCGCAGTCGGTTGCAAGCTTTCCTTGTGTCCGGAAATGAGAACGTATAAAGATGGGATATGCCAAAAATGCGTTGGCACTAGCACACTGGCTGTGGCTGAGACATTCTCGGCCCGCGAACAGAAGGCTTCAGTGGTCCACCCTGAGTGTAGGTTGCAGGGCCCTGAACTTCTGGTGCATGCCCATC
>JAAUXT010056900.1_pt1 | contig 14173 bp, 17 predicted proteins | sample 7278171 | NCBI WGS metagenome assembly JAAUXT01 (sample SAMN14350112, study PRJNA611818) | marine sediment metagenome | isolation source: surface marine sediment (1.8m) | place: French Polynesia: Moorea | collected 2018-08 | reverse complement strand
GGGGTGTTGGTAGGGGAGGGGGTTGGTAGGGGAGGGGGTGTTGGTAGGGGAGTGGGGTGTTGGTAGGTGGGGTGTTGGTAGGGGAGGGGGTGTTGGTAGGTAAGGGGGGTATTGGTAGGTGAGGGGGTGTTGGTAGGGGAGGGGGGTGTTGGTAGGGGGGATGTTACATTCCAAAGTGTGGACAGACACACATGAATGCTAAGGGTTTTCAAGCCAACAGCATCACCTAGATGGCCGGCTACGCGACCATCAATCAATCAAATCACAATTGACAAAGTTTCATGGATGACCGTCACTTGACGGTCCATGCAGGGGACATGCTTGACCATCAAGGCAACGTTCATCTGTGAACATTCTTGGGTGTCTGCCACCCGACCCAGCCACGCGTCAAGACCCGAAATGGACACTCTTGAGAAACGACCATCACCCCTGATGTGTCCTGACCGCAGACGAGAGAGGGGGTGACGGATTCAATTGGGCTCAGCATGCAGTGGGAAGTTGCTCCAGTTCATCGCCGTTTGCAAAGGAAACCACACCCAAAAAGCTCCAAAACCACCACAAATGTAATCCTACGTGATTCGTAAATGTCTTTGCATCCACAAAAAGGCAATAGAAGCTACACAACCTGAAAAATGTCAAGTTTACTCCAAAAATTTTCAAGTCCGCCACTCTTGTGGCATCACTGCATGGTTGTCATGACTGCAGCGAACAGAGTCTGCGCGGAGGTGTGTGAAAGTTCACTTCCGGGGAAAATGTTCAAAACAGAAACATTTGATTTTCAGCAAAGGCGAACAGGTTTTTCATGATGAACAACATCCAGAAAATGTAAGTATCGCTGTTTGTTTCATCTTTGAACTGCAGTACACAAAGTATTCGACGTCGAAGACCCAATATGCCTTGTAAAGCGGTGAGGAATTGGATTGCATGTGTGGAAAATCAGGCTTGCTGGGCCATTTGAAGGTGACACAGCTGTGTGGGCAGTTTGCTGCATCGTGCAGCATAGTTTATGTTCTTGATAGTTGATAACATGTTTATGTCATTGTGCCAATCGACTATTAACAACGCATCCAAGGTTTTAGCGAAGCTGCTGGGAAACTGCGCTGGTTTGACTTTGAGCGATAATAGAGTATTTTGGAAGACAGTTGATGACTGTTTTCCAGAAAAGGAAGCTTATGTCTGCTGGAATCTTGAACCGAGTTTGCACTGAGCAACTTCGCTAAAACCTGGAGTGGACTTGGCATCGACAGTCAGAGAAACGTTTCTCACAGATCTAACAGGGAATGTTTCAATGTTGCACTGCGGAACGGGTCTCTTCTGCACAACACAAACGATTGAATCCACTCCAGTGAGACACGTAGAAGTCCACTCGTGGACTAGATCTACAGGGAGTCTACGAATCTTTAATCATTGCTGTCGTTAGTCTCAGGTGCAATTGATCCATTGTCTGTCGTCGAAGTGAAGGTACAACAAAAGAAATCAGACAAACGGTTTGAAATTTGCTTCACGTGTTGAACGACAAAAATGACAACTCCACTTGGAATTGGTGAGTCACTGTCACTTTTGGTGTTGTCATCAATTCGATGGACATGACGGACAATACTTTCCACACGCACCTTGTACCTAGATCCACAGGCAGAACGTCGACCTGTCGGAGACAACTGAACGTTCCACAAACTTGCAATATTCTGCGAGCAGTTGTGTGCCTGTTCTTGCCAAACTATGACTTCCGTCGCGTCGTGATGTGATTCTCGTTCGTGTGCGAATCGATTGCCAATAGAAATCCAATTTGAAAAACTCTGACACTGACTGAGTCGCCGTTTGTGTGTTGCTCGCTATTTCAAGAGGCCTTTGCGAGTCTGAGTCTGCCTGACACGTTCGGGTACCTGTGGTGGCTGAAGTTTCTGACATCTACCTGAACGTGCACAAAGTCGTTGCTTGGCTGGGAACCAGTCTATCTTCAAACCGTGTGACAGAAAGAAACCGGCATCACCAACGAAATTCATCCATTTCAGTTTTGCGAACGCAAGTGTTGAACGTTTTGACCCAATCTACGAGTGTTTATTTTGTGAGTAACGTTGACTCTAAATGTACACAGAGAAACTGAAAATGCACGTGAGTGTATGCAGATGCCAGAGTAAGGAGACAAACGTGCGTGCGATGGCTTGTGTCTTCTTCATCCTGGGTACTTTGCCGTTCGCCTCACTGCAAAACAACACACTGAAAGCAACACTAGTCATCCTTTGTCCCTTTGGGCGAAAATACCAAAACACGCGTCAGCATAAACCTGTTGTTTGTCGAAGACTGAAGTTGTTGGAAAAGGGTGGAACTTCTGAACTGACAAAAAATAACCAAAGCCTTCTTTCCTTTCACTCGAAAGTGTACCGGAAGTGGATCACTGAAGGCTGTCTCACGGTTTCTCTGTGTTTGAAAGACTTCTACAGACGGATCCTGAGCTTAGCGCAAGCATCTGGCTGAAAGTGGCGAGTTCTGTTCACTTGTAAATTGTTCGAACAGTCGAACAACCACTGTCCTTTACGACTCGTAAATTCCGTATCCCAGACAAGCTGCCCAACAACTGCAGCAGGCGATGCCAGGTTCATACTTGGTGGTGACATTCTCATTGCGCTCGTAGTCTTTGAACTTCTTGTACGCTGCTGCACCAGCGGAAGCAGATTTCTTGGTTGTCCCTGCAACGTGGCCGTTAGCCACCACTGAACTGTGGTGACTACGCACGGTGCCGTTGGCCTGTGCGTAGCTGGGCAAACTACGCACTGTCCCGTGCAAGCTGTCTCTCCCTGAAGCCCTGCCCAAAGTGTCAAAGGGGTTGTTTTCGTCAGCGACAATGGGGGACTTGGAGAAGTAGGGGAACTGCATGATGGGTTTGTTGAACACGGGGACGTCGAGGCCGCCCTCGGGGTCGCCCGTAGCTGGGGCGATGATGAAGGGCAGCCGCACTGTGAGAGCTCCGCCCAGGCTCCAAAACCGAATCACCACCTGCAAGAGAAATTTTGTGACGCGTCAAGTGTGAAACCCACGAGTTCCCCAGCGTTCCAAATCATTGTGGACCTCCAGTAGTGTGTGGCTTGAGTCGCGGCGCACTAGCACTGTTGCATTTGAAGACAAGGAAATACATGCGCGAAGTTTCAGAGTGGCAAAGTTCGGTATTAAAGGTCATGATGGTTGGACCAGAATGCTTGTGGTCCAACACCGCTGCGTACACGTGAGATTTGCACTGGTCGTGCGACGGTAGATGGTGGTCATCTGCTTGTAATTCGACACAGTCGGCCGGGGATTGCTGCAGATTCGTACCTTGAGCGTGTATCTGATGTCCATGATGGAGCAGTGCGGCAGATAGGACGGCACGAGGTTGGTGGGCACCGGGAGGGAGAAGCGGCTGCGCACCATGTTCTCGTGGTCCGTGTCGTGCCGCATCGTCTGGGTGTCGATGGCGCGGATGAGGACGCGTCGCGCCCCGCGCTTCATCGCGTCTCCAGACAAACCCATCTCCTGCTCCAACTCAGCCTGCGCGCGACAAGGGTAAAGGTCGAAACAGTGACGAGAAACAGCAGCGTCCGTGTGTGTGTGTGTGTGTGTGTGTGTGTGTGTGTGTGTGTGTGTGTGTGTGTGTGTGTGTGTTGGAGGGGAGGCCTGCTGATGCGTGCACTTGTCTCCTCCCCAAGCACCAGACAAACACTGCCTTCAATGATCTATTTTGTGCTGTCTATTTCAAATGATGGGAAGAGGCAAATTTTCGTTTGAAGGGAGAGAGAGAGGGGGAAATTCAACATTTGTGTAAGACTTCAAGTTCAGTTGTGAGTGAGGAAGGCAAGTATGGACACAAAGTGAAAACAGTTTCATTTTGTCACTTTTCAAACTGGAGTTGTTTCGGTTGGTCACCATGTCAAGTGAAGTTCTGCTTGCGTGACAGGCAAAAGAAACTTTGGCAAGAACTTACAGTGGCTGAGAATTCGACTGTGCTGATGCCAAGAACAGCAAGGAACATGCGCCTGTTCAGGGAAACTTTTCCTGGGGATGTTGTGTGAACACACGTATTTATTATTTTGGATGGTGTGCGAAGTGAACCAAGCATACGATCGATTTACCATCAAAACGAACCTTCTAGGGCGTTTCATTTGCTTTGATTATGGACACTGGCTCGCTGTTGCGGCAGCCTTGCCTGATTACGAATTCTTTGCGAGTACCAAATCAACGACGCACACTCACCACAACATTCTTTACGATTCGTTTCTTGGAGCTGTTGAAAACCTCGATGTCCAGCTTTATTTTGTGACCAAGTGGGTACACAGCTTTGTTGAGGGTGTACAGAACTGTTGTTGGTTCCTGCAGAATATGGTTGACAAATCGAGATGCTGCGGCAATTCGAATTTGAACACGGAACGTAAGATTTGAACTTGTCGGCGTTCTGTACCTTCGTGTTCCTGGACATGAAGAGCTGCAGTTTCTCCGCATGCATCAGAGGCTCGGTGGCTCCAGGAAGACTCTGCCAGTCCTGGAGTGCCGTCACTGTGAACGTTTTCTTTGTTGCCTGTGTCGGAGATACGAGCGTAACGTTGAGTTTCAACCGCGAACTCGGCGGGACACACCGTACTTGTGCGGTGGCGCAGTCAGATCAGGAGCTGGACAAGTTGCTGGACAAGGCATGTTTGAAATCGTGAAACGTGTTTTGCTCACCTTGGAGATTCGCACCATCTTTCCAGTTGGACTCTGGTGCCTGCGTCTCATCTTGTCACAGACATGCGCCTCCACATTGTAGGAAATGTCGAACACGTGGCCACGCCCCATGTCGAACTGATGAACGGTGGGAGGCAGTTCTTCGGGAAGTTTGTACTGGAACGAACTGACGTAGCGTCCCGGAGTCAGCGTGACCCCGGCGCCGTTTTGTTGTTGCGGTCCGATGAGGATGATGTTCTTGTTGAGGTACACCTCGTTCCGTGGCTGGTCGAGGAAGGTGGATGTGTCCTTGAAGATGCGCACGGTGCCTTTACCCTGAATGATGAACTCGACGAACAAGATGTGCACGTTGGACCACACATCCATGATAACCTGCAGCAGAAAGCCACGGTTGTTGACAGTGCCTGACACCTGAATTGGGAGTCGCTTCAACCAGGACGCACGAACCGAATGGGAGGTACGAGTACATTGCATTGCATTATATGCCCAACTCTCGGACAGGCCCAAAAGCTGAAGGCCTGTGCACGATTGAAATTGGTCGCAGACATCGCTGACGTGAAAGGGTGTTTCATTTCGTGAAACTTTGGAGTTGTTTCCGCGACGGAAGGGAGTCCTGTGAAGCCAAGCGCACGCGCCAACAACTTTGCACACAACAATGATTGCCAAGCAACAGAGCGTGAACAAAATGCATTTCTCACGATATTTGCTTGAGATACGTTTTGACACGGAACAAGAAGGGGTTCGTTTTGACTAAACAAAGCAAGAAAGGCTTGTGGCAGTCAGGGTTAAGCGGGACTGTAGATCACGCAGGGTGAGCCTTTCAACATGCAAATACGAGGTCAGTCGGTGGAAAAGGTGTTCAGCGTGACGTCTGTGTCACGATCTGATGCGTGTTCTTTCAAGTTGAGGCAGGTTCACTTTGTGCTTCTTTTGGCAGTTTGATCGCGATGTTGTTCTCCACTCGTACTTCCTGTCTTTCCAGCCAAAAATGTTGTGTTGCAGGGTTCAGAAACAAGATTTGAAATCCTTGACTTGGGTCAGACTGGACCGTGTTCAATTGTGGTTCAAATCAAGCACATTGTCTGGACTTTGCTCAGCCAGAAATCAGCAATTTTTGTGTGGCCGAGAAATGTGACTGAAATTCCCCTTCCCCGCCCGAAAAACATTCCCCACCTGCAACTGTTTGCTGTTAGGAAAGTCGCTTGTGTATTGCAGAGTAAATTTGTTTGCACAAGAAATGTCTTGTTCTTGCTGGTGAAGGAAACCTCTGGGCAGCAGACAGTGACGTTCCTCGTTCAAATGGAAAGTTATGGCAACGCAATTCGCCCAGCGCCAGTCAACAAACAAAAAAGAAATTGCCCCGCTTCAGCAAATTTCACTGCCGTTAATTTTGTTGTGAGAGGTTGAGAAGATTCTTGTTGAGACGAGGCAAGTTTGTTTTTTCAGGTTGCGCAGAGCTAAAGTTGAAGGGCGCTATTCAACAAACAGTGGCCTGTTGAAGCTCAAAAGTCTGTTTGCCAAAATTTTATCGGAAAAATGAGAGGATTTTTTTTCACCTGTATCCTGTCAATTTGTCAACAGGAGGAGGGGAAACGGAAACAAAGAACAATTTTGCTGACAATGAACGAAACTCGACGTTTGTCAAATTGGATCTGTCCAAGTAACCTGTGCTTGGGTGCCAAGTAGGCTCCGGACCTTTCACTTGCAACAGTTGGTTTCGTTGCTTCTCTGGCTTGATCTTTCAAGTGAACCTGTTGAAGCTTGTGTGTGCATTTGCTTTGTTGTGCACACGCACTTTTGCATTTACAATGTAAATTTGGCATTCATTTCACTGTTTGAACATTTCAATTGGTTCAAAAAATGCCAAAAGTGTAGGAAAATTGGCAAGCTGCGCTCCGATTCGACAAGTCCAAATTGCCAAAATTGCAAGGACCCAAACAGGACCACATGTGTTTGCACTCTTTTAATCAAGTTTTTGGCAGCACACTGCCAAAAGTAGCCGTTTTTCTCCAAATAGTAAGTTCTCGCTTGTTCCAAACAGGGCTTGTGTGTTGGGTGCCTTGGTTAAAATTCGGCTGCTGTCAGTGCTGCAAACTGGCTTTGGCTCTTTTCCTGTCGGGCGGAACCACAGTGGCACTTTGAACGTAAATTACTGTGCTAATTTGTGGGGAGCACAGTGGTGTGAGCTTTCACTTGGTAATGATATTCTGTGCCCAGTCGTGAAGCTCTGCCAAAAAGCACCAGATTCTGTTCGAGGTCGAATGGAACTTGTAATGGTCTCAAAGTGTGGTTTTTCAGGAGGCTGGACACTGCAGTCTCTTGGTTCTGAGATACTGGCAGCTGATTTCCATTCTGATTTCAGCACAAATCATGGGAACAGTCTTAATTCTGAAGGTGCCGAACTTTTGGGCAGTCAACATTGTTTTGCGATTTTATGATTGTTGCTTGAAAGGGTTTAGATGTTTGCGCTGAAAAAGAAGTGCTATTTCCTCTACTGTTGTGTGCTGAAGACAAATTGCGACTTGTTGGGCTCGACAATGGGATCTCCATGCGATCCTGAGACGTGAAAAGAGAGGTATAGCAAGAATTCGTGATCTTTTCATCCCACACCTTGCTGAATTTGTGCACATGTTTTGCATTTGCTTGTGTTTTTGAAAGGGCAAGGATTGTAAGAACATGTCAAAGACCCTGAAGGAATTCAGAGGACAATGGTTGGAGGTCAAAACAAGATGTGACGCTCATTCATCCCATTCTCGTTGACACGAGGCTTGCCCAAAAGTCTTTTTGTGAAATTTTGGCGACGCGTCAGGTTTCGGCCCAGGTTCCACCCAGGACCTGACTTGATGCTGCTGTCTCCAGCCCTGGGAATGCTGGCAGCACAAGGTCAGGTCCCACCCGAGGAACTGAGTACGTGCTGCTGCTGGCTCCCCACAGTAGGCTGGTAGCACCAGGTCAGGTCCCTCTGGGACCTGAGTTGGACCAGGTCTTTTTTTCTGTGAGCAGATAAGAAATGTGAAAGCAGGGAGCTTGTGGTAAGGAACCTCTGTTTTCTGGCTCTGGTCAGAATTGTACAATGATTTTTGTGTACAAATCTGAGCAAATAGTGTTCCAAACAGAATATTTCTGCAAGAAGCAATTTTCAGCAACAAGAAAACAAAACCTTGTTTGTTTCCAGTCCCGACCCAACAATATTAATTCAACAACAGGACACCGCACTCTCTCGAAGTCTCTCAAAAAGTGCTCACCGTCAAACTGCGGCCTTTCAAAGCGCAGCCTTCTTGTTGCAATGGAAATAAACTCTCACCTTGCCTGACATCTCCTCCCCAGGCTTGAACCGATCTTTGTGGTCAAACTGGATGTGGAAGTTGGAAATCGCCATGTCTATGTAACGAGGTCCCTGCAGAACGAATGACGGACCGAACTCCTCAATCGGACTGTGCAGCAGCAAACCGTCCTGGGTCTGGATCAGGTTCCTGGCTCCTGGAACTTGGGTGAAGGATGTGAAGCCTCTCAGTGTGCCCGCATGACTGGATGCAACACTCCTGGTGAAGTACAAACTGTCAACGTCTGAAAAAACGATGTCTGACAGTGCCGAATCCCCTGTTTGATTGGTGAGAGGCAAAGCTTGATGAGGAAATGCGGCCTCTTCTGTGTGCCGGTACGAGTAGATTCCAACAGGAGCCAGTTGAAGATGCGGCCCTGACTGTTGTTCTACATCCCAGAGTCGCTTTGTCCCGTTTATGTCCTGAAATGAAAATTTCACAATGGATGCAGTGGGAACTTTTTTCAGTGGTTCTGTTGCAATGAGGCATTGCCACCGAAGCTCGTTTCACACTGTGTGTGACAATGACAGCTGCGTTTTGAGAGGAAATACGTATGTTCCCATCATTTGTCATGCAGTTTGCCCGAAACTGCGAAAGTTTTAATTTTTCAAGGTTTGTGGTAAAACGCCCCTACCTGTTGATCTGCCTCCCAGGCCTCGAATGGCTGAAAAGGCAATGGAGCACCGCTGTACACCTGACTGCGCTCTGCGCCAGACTCGGGCCTGGCTGCCGTGTTAATCGCTTTGGACGACAGCATGCTTGCTCTACACTCCACAGACGTGCTCTACTGGGTGCAGGCCGCATTACATGCGAGCAGGTGAATGCACGGGGCTCATGCTCACGTCTGGGTGAGGTTCATTTTCCAACAGGAGCCTGGAACGGGAAAGTGAAATCAATAAGTACACAACGTTTGGTTTGTGTAAACAAGGGAACAATGTGGAGAGTGATGAGGCTTCGAGAATGAGCATCTCTCTTCGTTTTGGATCGTCAAACTCCCTACATTGTGAACTGCGAGTTGAGTGTCTGGCCTTTAGTTCAGCTAGTCGTGTCATGCCGAAAGTGCCATCACTATCAAATCCTTTCCTTCAGTTTTCGAAAGTGAAGTGCAGAAGGCATGAACAGGAAACCACTAAAGGAGACTGGTCTATTTGCTGGCGCTTCGGTGTGTCTATTGTGTTGGCGAACGGAAGTTGTGTTCACCGCAACGAGAACAAATCCAGTTTTGTGACACATGCTCGCTCCGAAGGACAGGCCCGACCCTGGCACCCACCTCAAAAATTGTTGGCGATTCCTACCCCCCTGCAATTAGAATTTCAGTGTCTGTCAAGCACCTACTCAAAATGGGAAACGCCCCCAAGAGTACTCACGAGGGGAATAAGCCCTACAGTTTGCCCGATTTTGGGTGGTTTCCCCCTGGAGATAGAATATCAGGGCAGGTCCAACCCCAGCAACAACCTCTAAAACCTCTAAAGTCTTGCGACGCGCCGTGGTCACAGCTCTGATTTCTTGTTGGATCCCTCACGTCATGACTCGCCAAACAGTTGTGAAGATTTCACTCTGAGTTTACACACAAGATGGATGTTGTAAGAAATGACACATCTCAGATTAGCTGTTCAAAAGGCCAAACAAAAACAGATTTTCCTTCCCAACAAGACACGGCTTCAAAATCCAAGGTGAAACACTCGCAGAAGGCTGCACTTGGGTCCAATTACACTGCGGCAAAATAGGGATGCACTGGCCACCCCCTTTGTGTTGTGTTTCTGAATGGCAATTGCGTTTGCAACACTCGCGGGGACCACATGTGTTTTACACGACAATACATGATCTTGTTTTCTTCCACACGCAGTGCCATTGCCATTCTGATCAATCCTGAGCCAAAGCAAATTCGCCAATGACACCCCCCCTCCCTGTGCTGCCAACCCCTTTGGTTTGTTTTTGGGAGAAAGAAGAAATTGCTTCAAATGTCCTCAGCAATTATTTCATTCTGCCAAAATTGGATCTAATGTTTGAGTGGGCGAGGTTAGTCGGCTTTGGAAGTGGCTGAACCGAACCATGATCGGGGAACTCTACAGTACAAGTGTTCTTGGGGTTTGGTTCATCAGGAGGATAATACAAAACATGGGAGAAACAACGAGTCTTGGAAAAATCTGGGGTCGACCTGAAGTACTCGGTGAGATTCATAATATATGTCAGTCACAGGTTGTAGTCCCCCCCCCCCGCCCAGACGTCTGGAATCAGGCTGAAAACCTGAGAAAGCCTGGAGTTTGTGCTCGTGCTGAAGTGGGAACCGTGTGTTCAGAAGATGCCACTGAGGGCAATCCTGATGTACACTCGTGTCTTTTGCACACATCCGCACTCACCTCAAGGATTTGACAGCATGCAGGCTTTAGTCCAACGTGTCTGGTTTCTCCGTTTGTGCTCCGATTTTCTCAGTTCCCCTTTTCCGAAGACAAAATGTCGTCACCACTTCGGATCACGTTGCAAAGTCCAACGGACAGATCAACGCAGCTGCGTTCGTTGATCAAAGTTTCAGCGTTTTCCGTCAAAGACTGGAAAAGCAACTCAGCAGCCAATTTGTTCCATTGACAATTTCAAATCAAACGTTTCCTCTTGGTGAAGGCCAAACTGCGTTTGAACATTGGCGACAAGTTGCACCCTCCCTGAGAGTTGGATTTATCGAATTTGGCGACATTCACTGTCATCTTTGTGTGCAAGGGGTAATTTTCCCTTGACATTTGAAATATTGCCCGGTCTTTTTGTACCTGTTTTGCGACGTATTTTGGCAGAAAGTTCGCAAAGGATGTTTGGATGTTTGTTCGGACTTACCGCTTGTTTTCCTCAATTCTAACGTTGTTCGCCGTCACGTGAGATTTTCTTTTGGACGAAACTTGCCAAGTGAGATCAGAACGCTGGGTGTTTTGTCAGATTCAAGCAAAGAATTCGCACGAACGCAAGCTCGAATGTGGCAATTTCCTTTCCGTGCAGACAGATGTTGAAGCTGAAAGAGCACGCTCCAAATGGAGGTAATGTGTTCAAGAGTGACTTCAATTCTGAAGCACTGCGTGCGTACTGCATGCACGCACGCGCATGTCCGATCAAGTTTTCCGATTTCAAATCTTTATGTGCAGCTGCGATCGATTCATATTGTTGGTGTTAACTTCGAGTGTTTGCAGTCTGTTCATGCTTTTGTGCTCAAGTGATTTTCAAGGTGTTTGTTCGAAGCCGTGTGGTGATGTCAAAATGTTTTGTGGTGGGACCGTACAGTTGCAACACGTCCACTCACGTCCGCGTCACCCCCAAAATGTCCACATGCCGTCAAAAGAACCAACAGGTTTCGGTGAATTGGCGCCGCAACCAACTGAGTGCCAAGGAACAAAAATAGCCCCAGGGAGCTTGCGGTGATTTGACTGATTGAATATGAGCAAAACTTGGACCACCAGGAATAAACACACACAAATACATAGCCCCAAACATTACAAATTTTCTTCTTTCACCTTACTTTGTATTTGTCACAAACAAATAATTCAGAAAGAGTGTAAAAAAGTCACATGTGTGAAAACTGTGACCAAAAATTAGCTGTGATGAAAAATATTGACTGAAACTTACTCAAAATTGTCCAGATATCTCTCTTATATATCAATATGACTTTCCCAATTGAAAAAAAACCCACATTCCTCATGAGTGCAAAAGGTTCAATTACTTTTCAAAAATTACTAAAATTGAATCCTCACCTTTGGTGACCTAAAAACTGCATTAATATTTCAGAAAATAGCAAATCAAATGCACCCAAAAGATGCATCAACCAATCCTCCACTTTTGCCTGATTTATATATTTTGTGAATACTTGTACTTTCTTAGCAAGTTCACATATTCTAAAATAAAACTAATGAAAACAAGATGCTCCAATTTGACCTTTTTGCACTTAAAAACTGGGCAGGCTTGATTTAGATCTTTTATTTTTTTAAGCATGATGGTCCTGAAGGGTGTTACCACATGCTAAGTGTAATCACTATCAGTCTGCATGTGGACATGTTGAGCTCAGGGGGAGGGGGAGGGGGGTCATCACCAAAATAAATTTCTTTTCTTAAAATGGGCCAAAAATGATTCTGGCAAAATTTCACCATGTTGAGTTCCCCCCCCCCATCAAACTTAACATGAAATTATGGTTACTTCCACTCATTCATCAACTGCAAATGTTTCTATGGACCACATGCTTTTTAGGCATAGCCTTCTTGTTCAACTCAGAACAGACCAAATGGAACCAAAAAGCCTGAAGTTGTATTTGATTTTCATTTTAAAACAGCTGTTGATACAATTTGCCCAGGTTATGCCTGAAGATGACTTCTGGCTTGACACCCAAACTTTGGACTACATAAAAACCATGTAAAAAAATTAAAAATCATAAATTGTATGTATCCAAAAGATGCACAAACCAATCCTCTATATTTGCCCAACATATATCCTTCATCAAATGTTTATACTTTCTGAGCAATTTTATATTTTCTGAAACAAAACTAGCTGAAAAACCTGACCCAAATTTGACCTTTTTGCCCTTAAAAATTGCCTTACTTGATTCAGACCATTTCCTTTTTTGTACCACATTTTAGACCAATAACAGCATAAATGGACCCAAAAAGTTGGAAATTGTACTTTCATTTCATTCTAAACCCCTTGTCCACATGATTTCTGTCTACCATGCCTCAAGGTGTTTTGTCCAGCTTGACACTGTCCAGCTTGAAAAGCCGAACAGTGTCAATCCGTCAAATCACCTAAACACCAAGACAAATCGGGGTATTTCAGTTGCACTGGGTAGGACGCGACATCAGTGAAAGACAAACATTTTTTGTTTTGCAGTTTATCTCACGTACCATGGAAAACTTTCATTTGCTGGTGGTGACATTCTACACACACACCCCGTCCAAGCTGTCGTTCAATTTTTACACAGCCGCGTGAGGACTCAGGATTTTGTCATGCACTTGCGATAGCTCGAGGCAAGACGTTCTGGGAGAACGGTGGGACCAACTGGTGTCCTATCGTCTCTGAGATGTACTTGAGGACGTTTGGGATCCACCTGAAAATTTTGTTTGGTCCCACTCCCAGCCACCCTCATGTAGGGCCTGCCCAAATTTGGGTCAGTCCTACCCTCCCTCCCCTTCGGATTGGTAGACCTTTCAAGACAGACCCACCAAGCACCTGCTTTGATATTGTGGGCGGGTCCCCCACTTTCCCCCTTCCCCCGGGACGTATGTCTCGCGAAGCCCCCCGTGTTCAAGCTCTTTCTTCTTGTTCATTTGGTTGACTTCACTGACAATAGTCGCTCAACGAAATAATTGTCAAGAAGTCCTCAATCATGTGTTTCTATCAAAGGAACTCAGAAGGGACTTCCGTGGTGAAATCAAGCAATTCTTCAGTTGGCTTGGCAAGACATCAACACCCACCCCTTCGTGATTCGTACACACGAATCGTATGTCTCATCCACTTTTGATCTTCATTGCTAACAATGTTCCTTTAAATTCTGAAATTTCAGCTGAGCGTTTCAAGACGGTGCCCCAGACACCAGACAAACTGGGGTCGTGGAATTTTAGCGACTTTTACTGTGATCAATCTTCCATCAAAAATGTTGACCTGCTCGCTTCAGTTGTTGCCGCAAAGGTTTCTGACACTATTTCAGCCAGAGAGCAAGAGTGGTTCTACTCGTACGAGAACAAGCACTGTTTTGCAGTGCCTTTGGTTTGAATTTGGAGGGCTACGGCATTGTATGGAATTGAAAGGAAGTTTTGACAAGATGTCACTCATCTGTGTTTCACATTTTTTCACTGGCTTTTGTGTAAACATGGGTTTTCGAACGTATCTCGGAGATGAACAATCGTAAGCACTTCGTGTTGCCTTTGGATTTCAAAGCGTACAAGTCTGGTCCCTTGAGGGTTTTGATGTTTGGTTGTCTTCTCCCGGATAGACAAAGTCGCGCTGGTGCGATCACCGCAGGCCCTTGTTGTGTAGTGATATCACAAACACACTGGTTGGTATCTCAGGTGAGACTGGCCCGGTGGCGTGAATCTCTTGCTTTATTGAATGAACAGTGCTGCCACCTGTCACGTGGTGGTTCAAATTTACAGCTGGTGTGTCACACCACACTCCTCCCCCACTAGGGGGTGCGG
>JAAUXT010013225.1_pt1 | contig 14175 bp, 10 predicted proteins | sample 7278171 | NCBI WGS metagenome assembly JAAUXT01 (sample SAMN14350112, study PRJNA611818) | marine sediment metagenome | isolation source: surface marine sediment (1.8m) | place: French Polynesia: Moorea | collected 2018-08 | reverse complement strand
GTTGCTAGTAAGGATGAAGTTGGAAGTCTAAATTTGAAATATCATAAATGGGGTGAAAAGGTAGGGGGTATGGATGGGGGTGAGATTTTGGCAAAATTCCACACATTCCAAAGTGTGGACATTTAAGCTGAGGGCGGCACCTAGATGGCCGCTACGCGACCATCAAAAAGAACAGCTCCCCGGTGCGAGACGATCCGTGGGGACTTTGGCCGGAACCCTTTCTCGGCCCGGGCTTTTGGTTTTGGGAATTGTAACGAACAGCAATCAGAACTACTGCTGCAGTAAAGGTCTCTGATGCGAATCAGCTGAAGAACCTGAAGAAAATATGCTCTTGTACCACAGGCGAGATAACACTGCTCGTATACGAAAAGCGGTGTTTGCACTATGTTGCGCATTCAAGTGCTGGTGATTCTTTTGGTGTAGCAAAGAGGTAAAAGTCTATTCTTTTTTGGCCGCCGTTTGAGAAAACTCTGCACACATGTGTACTTGCAGAGAGAAGACACAATTTCGGATGAAGTGTTTACACTTTTCAAACGCAGGACTTTGTGCAGACACCAACTCATTGAACAAGTGTAAGCACGAGTATAAAGCTTTGAAAACACGACATTGCTGGACCCAGCAAACCCACATCTGCGTGATGTGACAAATTGCTCCGATGTTTTTCTGTTGGTGAAGCGGGTGCGCAAAGTGCCATATTGAAGTGATAACGGACTGCACTCTCCTCATGCCTGCATGTCTCTCAGCTCAGCTTTCTGCCTGCGGAGACTGCAGAGACGGAGGATGATGAACCAGCTCAGTTCTTGGTTGGACTGTCCGGGTACAGTGAGCGTGGCTGGGTATGTCAATCTGGACCAGAAACGGGCAGCCCAGGGGTGACTGTGTCACTTTCCTTCTGAACCAATTCGGCATTTTTACAATTTTCTCAAAGGGTTTTCATATCCTTCTTGCCTTGGAGACACATTTTGATTTCATCTTCACCAGCATGCACATCTCCCACTGTCACACAAGAGTTCTTGCCCATGCAACGAACATGCGGCCAGATTGAAACTGTTGACAAAGAAAAGAATGTTTCAATGTCTTGGAACCTCAATTGTTCTGCAGGTTTACCAACAGACCGGTCGTCGCACATCGTTGACCTCAACGCGTTTGCTTCCTGCGTGCTGATGTGAAGAAGAATGGCTGGACCCGGTTTTGGTCGAAACCTGCCTCAACATGTCATTCAATCAGACTGGGCCTCTCAGAGATCAACAAACAAAACATGGACAAGAGACCGAAGGCATGTCATGAGGGCAGGAAAAGCATTTCTCATAAAAATCCCGGCAAAAATATTCCTCCTCCTCCTTTGCAGAAAATGCTTTGGACAATCTTCTGTGGTTTCTTTGGATGGCTCCATGCAAGAAATGAGGCGTGGATTATCACCAGTCTCTGACTTGGTGCGGTGGCGTGGACGTGGGCTTGGATTTGGGGACAACATTGGAGGCAGGCTCAGCAGACTGGGCCACACCACCCTGGAGCAAGGATGAGCTCAACTGAACAGGAACACGTCCGTTTACTGGGGACGGATCAGGTGTTGTTCACCTGTGGATGACATTTCACTTCTGCGACGCACCTGTCCCCACTGGTCAAGGGTTTGTGGGTGGTGATGCAGCCGGAAGCTGATTTTCCAATGGGTGCTGAACCACATTGTGTCACTTTCTGTACAAGCAAGAAGACTCAGAATGTCCCTGGACATTTGTCACTTGTATTTGCGGAGGATAGCACCAGATTCATTCTTGCTTGTTAATGTTGCTGAGCAAAGGCTGGTTTTGCGTTGGCGGTCCTCGTGCTTGCAATCGGGGCTTCTGTTTTCTCACCGACTTTTCGTGACGTGCAGCTCTGCGCGGAACTCTGCTGCGTGACCTGGATGAACGAATCGTGATGTCCAGGCTGACACAATTGCTGCGACAGCTCCTTCCAAAGTTTGGAGCCATTTCGACCAAATCAAGGGAGATGATTGGTTGACTTGTTGAGGATCTTTGAGCGAGAAGATTCCACGTGAACAACAAGGATGATGTTTGGGCCTTTTTTGCAAAACACCACTCATGGAAACAAGTTTGTGGCCATAAAAATATGCCCATCAAGAACAAGAACAACAACAACAATGACCAAAAACAAACCAGTGCGCTTGCAACAGTGTTCCGCGTGTTCTGCATGGTTGTTGGGTGGTGCGTGGTGTGTGTGTGCTCTCTGTGAAAATTCCATCTGTATACATGGTATAGGTGCTCGAACAAAACAGTTTCTTTCCTAAATCTTTCAGAAGAAGAGATTGATCGAGAAAACACATTTGAATCGCGATACAGTTACGTTGTTTTACACAATTGTTTGAATGTGAATGCCAAAAATATTGTGCCTCAAAAACAACATGTTCTGTCCAATTGCAAACAGAAAAAGTCGTTGGAGAGTGAAGTAAACGCAGTTGTCGAGGAAAATTAAGATTTTTTGACACTCATGCAAAACTCCTTCAAAGAAACACAGAAACACAAGCCAGTTTGGGATCAAAAACAAGCCACGAAACACCAAACGCTGGTGTCTGGGGTTGAAAATTGTACGCAAGATAGTCTCAACAATTTCGGGTATGGTCCATGCACATCACAAATTCATTGTCTCACGATTAGAATGGCGCACTTTTGCGAAATTGCCGTCTTATCTTCGTTGGTGTTGAAGTCAATCAGACATGAAGAGAAGTTTGATCGCTCAACAAAAGGGAATAATCAACGCTGTCTTCATCGACGCGTTTTGTATGCACGTCTTGGGAGTCGTAAACCAACAGCTCGTTTGAAATGAGTCCTTCAACCGTGTGTTTTTTCACGCCAGTTTGTCCGGCGTTTCAGGGAAATTCCTGTCTCTGAAGAACAATTCCAGAAATTGGATCCAGAGATCACGCGTTTGTGAACCAAAAGACATTTGTCGAGAGTTTTGTAAAAGATGACCACTCGTGAGTGCCGGTACCACAAATATCTTGACACAGAATCTGTCAAGAACTTCGGAATATAATCGTAGTCTGCATGCAGGTTGTTGAAATTGCCCCTGAACTGAAGATAAACTGCAAGAAGAAGGTACTGTGAGGGCAGGAGGAACAATGTCCGTTTTAGCAGAAAGCACTGCTGTGGAACTTGTGCACAGGTCTGCCAAATGATCAAACAGCAGAATAGTGAAATGGAAATGGCCGCAAAACATTATATGTGCTCGAAATCAGTGTCCATTTCAAGAGACCAAGGTCTTACTGTTGATGATTGACGAGCCTCGCCCGTGCAGTGTGCACTTGGCCAGGCAGGTGCACCCAGGGGTCTTCTTGTATCTTCGGCACTGCATGCAGGTCTGTCTGTCCAGGGTGCAACTTCTTGCGACAAAATTATTCCTCTGGCTGGTATTTTGCAAACAAATGGTTTCACAAACACGCAGCACGGGTGCAGAGCTTAAGGTTTTGGGCAGCTATTAGAACTCCAAATGGACTGACCCCGTACACAATCAATCAAAGCACTTTTGGTCCAGAGATAAGAACCAGAAAAGCTCTTCCTGTGACGAGTTATGAACAAACCTCCTGCAAATCGCTCAGTCACACGTCCAGACCCCCAGAAGACTCTCGCAGCTGCACACACCTGCAGTTCCGCTGAAGGGCTGTTTGTCGGCTCATCAAACGCTCGTTCTCTCAGCGTAAATGCAGCGCGCTCTTCAACGAGCTCCGTTTCCCCAGAGAAATGTCAGCCCCGTCTGAAGTTGGCAGTGTTGTCACGTTGTCAGTGCCTCGCTGCACTTTCTTCGGAACTAAGTTGCAGGTCAAATTCTGCATCTGCAGCAGGTATACCGACGGAGGAAATTCGCGAGGCCGATCACGTGGGGACGTGGTACAGAAGGCTGTTTCCCTCCCAATTCACCTCCATTAATCGTGGCAGAGTTCAATTTGGCCTCGGCGCTACAAAGGCATTGAAAGCGGCATGTAGATCTATGGCCGTTAATTCAGTTTGTCCTGATGCAGGTCCCACCTGGGTGTCAAGTGGGTTGTTTTGTCAAGAACTGGAAGGAAACTTTCGAAACGAGAGGCCGTGGCCACGGAAATGAATTGTGCACAAAAACATGAAGTGCACCTTCGATACTTGAGTTGCAAAAGAGCTCTGACGTCTTATCGCTGCTGACTGATAACGCCATTTTCTGCCTGAATGTAGTGAAAGGGAAACCATCACGCATAGTGCTCATGATTGCACGCTTTACTGTTCCCCGGTGAGCTTTCAAGGATGCATTCTGTTCTGCGAAAGCATCCCAAACAGACAGATTTCGTTGACCAACAAACCAACGAGTTGTCTCGTCTGTTCCTGGATGTTGGACTTCGACACTCACGTCCTGCTTTCCAAGTGTCCAGCAAACACGCTTGGCAACAAAAGGAATGTTCCGTTTGACGTTGTCCGTGTGCGGACGAAGGCCTACTGCGATCGGATTTGACGTCGACGACGACGCGCGCGACGACTGTAAGGGAATTGGAGGTGCAAATTGATGTTGGATGATGTGGAAGGCCACAGACACTGAGCGCGCGAAAGCAAACTGCGAGGCACACCCGAAACGGAAAAGGCAGTAACTGCAGGCAATTCAGACATGCAAGCAGAATGGAAGGAGCTGTGCATGCGAGAAAGCAAACACACTTTGGGCAAATGAGGCAAAATGGTTTTTTGCAACTTGCAGTCTCAATCACAGCGAAAATGCGAAAATGGATTTGTCAATGTTCAGCTAATGCAGTCAACCAGCCTCACCGTACTGCAATTACATACCGTGCGGCAAATGGTCTTGTGCCACTGAAAGTCGCCTTATTTGGTTGCAAGATTCAGTGGAGTGCACAAAGGTTTCGTTCTGGCTTCAGACAACGACGGGTTCAGGAGGTTTCAGACTTGAGCGCTAAATTCGCAGGACGCACCTTCTTTGTGTGGGGGCCTTCGTTTTCTCCGACGAACGAGGAACACGTTCACATCTTGATCATTTGATTTCAACATAAGAAACACCGCACCGAACACCGGGAGGGGGGAAGGTCCAGCAAAAGGAAAACTATGAGACGTGCACCGCCACTCGCTGCAAACAGTAAGCACACAAGAAAGTAGAAAACACGGGCAAATAATTCAGTCAATGATACACCACAAAAAGTATACCCGAAACGTCTTTATTTATTTGTCACGTGGGATCTGTTTGCCCAAGCGACGCCAATTTGAAACAGAGGGTGAAACCACACCGGGATCTGGTTTTTGATCTCAACCCAAACCACAGACCTCTTGAGCATTCCCTTCATGCAGGAAATTTATATTGCCTCTCACGTCAACTCAAAGCAAGCAAGGGAAGTGAAACAATTTCCAACTGAGGCTTTTGCACATTTGAAGTTCTATAGCTATCTAGCTTTGTGAGCTTTTGTGCGGCGCTGGGCGGACGAAGCTGTTTAAGAGTCCCAGGTTTCAGTGTGTTTCAGGACTTGGACTCTGCTTGACGAGTATTTGCGGAGTGAAAAGATGACGCAAGTTTATGAGGTGACCAAAGGCTAAGTGGGCTGTCTGGACGTTTGTACCAGCTCCACGAATAGCAGCAATCCATTAGCTCTCTCATTGAAACCAAACCCCACAGAATTGGCGAAGGACCCGCAGGCTGGATATTCAGCCAGCAATTATTGACAGCGAGACGAGCACTTCCTGGAGGGACTGTGTACCTGATCTCACTCTCACATGACCATTTCTGTGCCAAAAGTTTATCAGCAGCTTGACTTGTTGCACGAAAGATCCTTGTTTTGTGTGTGTTACTGGTTGAGAGGGTCGTTGAACTTCAAGCTCAAAAGAGTTGTGAAAGTTGTGGATTATGTTTCAGTGGTGGAGAGACAATTTTATGATGTGAGCAAAAACAACCGGAATGAGCTATCCCTATAATTGGTCACCCGACTGTTCAAATTACCGTGAGGCCCAGGGGCCAATTTTTTGTTGATCACCGTTGTCCAGTGTTGTTGTGACGCAACGAACTGGGAAAAAAATTCTTGATTTGTGTGTGTGTGCGTGTGTGTGAGTGTGTGCGCGTGTGTGTGCGTGTGTGCACCATGCATGGTCGCCCAACGGAGGGAGCTCAGTCTTGAAGACAATCCTGCAACGAGACGCGTGCGCTCGACAACAAACGACACAGGTCTGTGTTTCTGGAGATTTGATACTCACGATGTGTTTTGATCGCGTGACAATTTGTGCATTTTCCGCCAAACATCTTGAGACTTTGACATGCAAACACAAAACGTAGACGTAGAATCACACCCTGTGGGGTTCAGTACACCACCAAATCAAGTAATTCTTTTCACACAAATTTCAACAATGTTCTCCCCCTTCAACAGAAATCAGGCCAGTTCATCAAATTGAGGGGGGAAAGCTCCATAGTTATTTTGTTAGGTGTTGAAGAAAAGAAAATGAATTAACAAGTTGAGGAGTAATATCTCCTGCAGGGTGAGTGCTACGTCTACGTCTACGCGTACGTCAAAAATTTCATGTTTGCCGAACTTGCCTAATGTGCCCAACACTGACAACGTGGAAGCATTTTGTCGTGCACACGTATTCACCTCGCTCCATCGAAAATGTCTGCACCGTGGTGTGTTGTGTTGTGTTGCGTGTGTGTGTGTGTGTGTGTGTGTGTGTGTGTGTTTATGTGTGTGTCTAGACTATGAGTGTGTGTGCTGCATGCTTGTACGCGTGTGTTGTGGTTGAATGAAGAGGGATTTGGTGTCGGCATTGGACTTCGTTTGCTGGCCAATTTTGCACACCAAACACTCGTATTTTTGTACAATTGCAAGACTGAGCGGTTGGGTGAAAGGCAATGCCAAGAACCTGCTTGTCCTGTTTCCCACCATGGCGTCACCAAGAACTGAGAGCTGCCCTTCCAAGAGCGCCTTGTCTTTGGGAAAATAAATCTGCAAGCGAGCAAATAGCTGTTTGGACTTGTTTCTCTGTCTCAGCCTTTGGTTGTTGCAGATTCCTGCTTGTTTGCCGGTGTTGGCCTGAGTTTTGTTGGGCAAGTGAGAGTGTACGTATCTGCAAACCATTGTTTGCATCGTTTGTGGAGATAACAGGACAATAGAGAACTGGAGTTGGTGCCAGGAGAGGGATGTCAGACTTGAGTACTGGCCGGAAGCAAGTGACCTGAGATGTCAGGCAAGGAAGACACAAATGGAATCATTTCGGAAAACAATGTCCCTGAAGGTGTCATGTTCAATTTCAGAAAACAGGTTTTTTGCGCCTTTGGCCTCGTATTCAAGTGAATCAAGAAGGGCACAAACTTTCCTCGAGATTGAACCACAAAACATCTCAGGTCTTGGGTCGCTCAAACTTTGTGTACATCATTGAAGCTGGAATGATGTCATCAGCCTTTCCATTTGTGTTGAGTGTTGTGCTGGAGCGCCTCGTCAAAGCCGGCAGGCAGGGGGCTTTTCAAGAAAATGAGCAGACCCCAGGTTCAAGTCCAGAAGGAATCCATTCATTTTGTCGAGGGTCTTGCCGCTGGGATGGTCAGTCTCCGAACGAGATTGTTCACCTTGGTCTGAATGGCTTGTTGATTCACTGCAGAAAAGGTGTTTTGAAATTTAATATCCCAGGTTTCCTGTAGCACCAATGGAATCAGCACGAAACTTCATGTTCATTCAGTCCTTGCGATTTATTTTTGAATCAGGCCACGTATCACTCGTTTACTCGTTTTTACTCACGCTACGCTGTTTGCAGCACAGTTACTGCAGAGACGTAGGATGTCGGTCCGGCTGAGCCTCGAGGTCGTCAGGACGCAGAGCAGAGTCGTGATCACCGAGAATCTGGTGTGTGTGTGTGTGTGTGTGTGTGTGTGTGTGTGTGTGCGTGTGTGCGTGTGTGTGTATGTGTGACCTTCTGGTAACATTTCCATGTGAAACACAAGAATTTATTTTATTTGGCCAAACACGAATGGGTTCCAAATAAAATTGGTTCATTGGTGCTAAGTTTTTCTCAAACAGATTTGGATTTGGTTTTGGATGCTGAAGTTGGATCTTTCTGTTGTTGGATCGAAGAAAAAATTTTAGTTTCGCCCTAATGTGGTCTGTGGAGAAAGTATTTTCTGCAATTCGAACCTGAAATATTTCCAACGACAATTGCAAACCACAGCTTCTCTCGGCAACAGGTGTGTGGAAGAAAACAGCTTGTGAATCACGGAAGTTGGAAAGATTCTGATTTTTTCTGGAGCCGAGATCGCGACAAGACGTCGACACACGCAAGTCACTGACCAGCTTCCTTTGCGTGAAGCGTGGTTCTTCCGGTTGGAAAAAAGACTTCGTTTACTGAACGAAACACGAAACCTGTGAACTTCATGAGAAATTACCAACAAATGCTTCTGCGGGACCAAGTTCAGGTTTCCTGTATCAACATGACCACAATCATTGCTTTGTTGTGAAATTATTTTCTCAAAGTTTCAAGTCAGCAAGGGCAAGTGCGTGAGAAATTTGTGCAATCGAACCCATGTAGAAAACTTTCAACTGCCCTTGTATCTGTGTTGCGCCGTGGCCTCACACAGCAGCTTGAGCTACTTCGGGATTTCAACACGATGACATGACCACAGACCGACGTCACCTGTGACACCACTCCATTGACAACAAGAGTATACATGTCAAAAGTATCATTATTTTCGCATTTGCCTGCTTCGCTGTTGATCCAGTGTGACTTCGCTGAAGTAAATTTTTGTGGAGATTCTGGTCTGCTGTCCTATTTGATTTATCTTGCAAGCCAAAACGACCACAAAATGTTGGTGCCTCTGTTTTTGTGTGCAGGCCAAACCCTGTCTCTGATCCCATACAGAACAGTTTGGACCAAAACATGATGGCACCAACTTCTCCAACGCATTTTCAGGTGATTTGAATGGCCGCATGTTCGGGTTGCTGAGAATAGTTCCTTCTCCTCTGCGGTGCACGTACGAGTATTCAACAGGCAGGTTCGGCAAGTCAAGAACGTAGACGTACACGTAGACGTAGAATCTCACTGTGCAGGACCTGGTAAACCGTCAATTTTTTCAAACTGTGAAGCCTTTCACTGTTTGTGTTATTTTTCAGTTTCCTTTCCCTTTGTTTCTCTTTGAACATGCCTTTGGTGGCTTTCAAAACAGGCAAATTTGTTTGGAATGAGAGATAAACAGCTGTGTGTGAGGAGTACCAGACCCCATTGGGTGATTCGTACGTCCACGCGTGCGTCAAAAATTCATGTTTTGCCGAACCTGCCTGTTGTTTGTTGTGAAGCATGATGAACGGTTGAGATCCCTGTCTTCACATCTTGACGCATGTAAATTCACGGCACTTGTGAACAGGAATGACATTTACCCGCACAGACAGGCGGAAAAGGTGCGTCAAGCCGTCTTGATCGTGACAGGTTGAGTTGTTGTCCTGCTGCAGAAGATTGGCGGCAATTCATGCAGATTCGAACGCAGAGAATTACAGCCAAATTACGTTCGTTTCAAGCAAATGACAATTTCTCCTCTCACAGCTTCGTTGTTGTCTGTCTGATGAGGGAGTTCTCCTGCTCTGTGCCGAGCTCGCCCCTCGGGTACTGCCTCTTGGCCTTCCTGCAGGTGACGGTGAAGAAGAGCGAGACGAGCGTGTTTCGGAACTGCGAGTTGACGATGCAGTAGAGGATGAAATTGAAGCTCATGTTGAGCGCGAGGAGCATGTTGGAGATGTGCGTCGCTGTGTTGATGGAGTGCAGGGACGTGGACTCCTCAGGAGTGACTTCTTGATAAAAGTGAATGAATTCCCCGGGAAAGACGAAGAGGAAAAAACAGACAATGATGGCAATAAGTGTCGTTGTCATTTTCAGGCGCATGGTCTGGCGGTGCCCTTGCCGAGATACCTGCTTTCCTGCCGTTTGCTTGGACGTGATGTGCACTTGTATGATCAGTCTGACATTAGAATAAGCAAGAACACTGACAGGAACGAAGAATCCAAGCACAGCCCAAATGTACGTCATGGTCTCTCGGAAAACCTCGTTTGCTTCGAAGCGACCCACGTTGAGCACGATAAACGTTTTTCCTTCCGAGCACTTGATCTCACGAGTCTCCCAGATCCACAGCAGCGGCACTTGCAGCACAACCCAAAAGATCAGTCCGCAGACGATACCCAGAAACGGGAACACCGGCTGCAGAACCTTCTGAGCGTTCATGGCGTACACGACAGCCATGAGACGGTACAGGGCCATGATCACTGTGACGTAGGTGCTCGTTTTGATCAGTACGTTCTGCACGTAGTTTCCGTAGAGTTTGAAGTACAGGGTCAGGCTCCAGTTGTCGTACACCATGTCTGTATCCTCCGGAAATGTTCCGTACAGAGTGATGAGGCAAAACACGCAATCGGTGACCGCCAGGGCCGTCATGCCGACGATGGAGCCTTTCTCAATGGTTTCCACCTTTTCCTTGAGGCGAACTAACAGCACAATGACCGTCAGCGAGTTGCCCAGCAATCCCATGACACACAGCGAGGGAATAATTACCCAATGGCTGATCATGCCCAGGTCCCAGGCGGCTGTTTCTGTTTTCCAGGCAGCATGCTCCTCTCCTGCAGCGCTCTCGTTGAAAAGACTCAAATTGCGGTGCTCGTCCGCCGCCGCCTCCGTCTCGCTTCCGACGCCCGCGTCGTCGCTGTGTGGCTTCGGGTTCAGTATGTCGCACAGCAGTTGCAAGTCCATTCTGTCTGCAACGAGAAAGACAACCAAAATGGCGGATTGAAAACAAAAGAAATCTTTTTGATCTGAGAGTCTGTGTATGTCAAGTTCTTTTTTATCAATGAACTGTTTATGTTGTGCAAGCTGTGTTTGCAGAAACAACAGATGTCGTGGACGCCGAGTGATTTATGAGTCTCAGGGTTGAGGAGCAACAGGTCTCTGAAGTTCCTGAACAAAAGTGAAGCTCGCACCACTCTTACCAGTTTCCAGACTGAGCTTTTCCAGCTTGCATAGGAACAAGAGAGGTTTCTTCGCGACAGTTGCAACATTTTTGACAAAAATCTTGTTCGAGCACATGTGCGTTCTGGTGTGTCATGATCTGGTGCCACGGACCACCGTCTTGCCTTGGGGTGCAAAGCAAAAGGCATGGCAGCAGTTGTTTCTTTCAGCCTAGTGCTTGTGAATGACTGACAAATTGGATCACTGTAGTTGGCAGAAGCGCCCTGCATGTCCCACCAAATCAAGATTCGTTTTTCCGTTGCAGCAATTTTGTCACCAGGTGCAATCTGCGACCCAACAAAAAGCCAAGCTCTTGACGCAGACAACGTGGAAATTGGATGTACAATGTCACCATGGCAGATGGGTTTTGATTGCGTGACGATAGCGGTGGCAGAACCGTTTCTGCGTGCGCTGATTTCAAATGTTCACAAGCCTCATGTACAAGAAGCATCTTTTGCTAAACAACCGGCATGGCGCAAGTTGTGGCAAGATCAAACGAAACACGGAAATTAATATCTCCGACAAAAGGACCGGATGACAGTCTTTGTCAGGCTAAGAGATTGTCCTTTTGATGGTCGCGGCAAGCGGGACCATCTTCATCTTGGAGAAACATGCAAGCGGCTTGAAACCAATGGTACACACGAGTGTGCGTGTCTGTCCACAATTTATGGCCCCCATCCATTCTTCAGCCAACCTCTCCCCTCTGCAGTTAACTATCCCCTTCTTCAGCCAACCTCCCCCTCTTTGGTCACTCCCCAACTTCGCATGCAGTCAACCTGTGTGCACAACCTTGTTCAAAACCGAGAACATCGAGTTCCCGTTGCTTTGTCTGGAACCTCTGTGACGAGGGTGTTGGAGAAGTCTCTGCCCGGAGGTTGTGCAGACCAAAGCGCTTTTCAGGACCAACTCTCAATATTGTATTCGTGTGCCCTTTGCTTTGTGTCCAACCATCTGCATGAGCACTCCACCCGCCAGAACTGCAGTGGTCAGAAAGTTATCCAGTTCACACGAACATATTGGCAGGCTGCCCTTGTGTGTGAAAAATGTGAGCTTTGCTGAAGAAAGAAACACTGACGCTGAACCTGTTTGACTTGACAACAGCCAGTTACCTTGCCACGTAGTTTTCTGGCTGGAACCCAACAAAGAAACGATCAACCAGAGACCAACCCAAATGGACACCAACCGATTGAAACATGTCTGGCTGAACACTATCTTGTTTGCAGTGAAGGTCTGGCTGGACAGTGTCTACTCGTGTGCTCACGCTGTGCAGTCATCATTCAGGCATTGTCTAATCCATTAGTCCCTTGGTGTTCCAGCGTGAACAAAACACTCTCGTAGATCTACCTGCGCGCGGTGCCCAAACACAACTGACCACCATCAAGTATGCACAGGGCGGAAATTGATTGCGCAAAAACTCTGTGTTTTGGAGTTTTCTTCGACCTACAAGATATGAATTCTTGTTGCTGCTGAAAACTCTTGGAGATATCAAGCTAACTATGTTACAAGGATGCAAATCTGGACGGTTCTGGAGAGCGTAGAATCCACGATTACAGCGATCAGAACTGACTCAGAGCTGCAGGACCCAAAGCCCCCGTCTGCTTTGAGACTAATTGACCTGTGCAGCAATTTGTCAAACTCTGCCTTGCAAAGTTCAAGTTGTCCACATGTCCGTCTCCAAATGAGGGTAAACTCAATTTGGAGAAGCCAGAAGGATGAAGATCGTATCAGTTGCAACTCAGTGACACTTAAATAAATCACACGCCAAGCCTTTGGTCATTCACTGGGACGAGACAGTCACCGGAGAACATGGCTCTGCAGGGAACAACCAACGATCTGCAGCATCTCAATTTCAAGTTCAGGATATCCGTTCAGTTGTTCTGTTGTGTGAAATTGATGATTGGCGTTTCGGCACACAAATGCTGACGCCATCAGCTTCCGAACTTTGCCCGAACATGTCCAAATGTCCACTCCATCTTTGTTGACTGGTGAACAGCTGAAGGTCCAGATTCTTTTGAAGTGGACATCAAAAATGGATATCAACGGGGTCTCAAACGGAGTCGCCTGGAGTCGTTGCTTGCATGTACGAGTATAGGCCCGGCATGCTATTTTGGGGTGTCAAGTCAAACGAATCACAAGCTCAAAGTATCGCTCGTTTCAGCTGGATCCATTTTGGACCTGTACACACATCAACACGAACTCTTTACATTACTGCAAGCTGAAACCAGCAGGTTGTTAGTTGTGTATCCTGCGAATGCAGTGACGGGAATTTTGCTGTTCCGAAAAGCCAAGATACGTGGAAGAGAAGCAGGTCCCTTCTTTTGACCACTCAGTGAAATCCCAGAGAAACACCCTGCTGTCAATACGTCTCTGATGGGAAAGCATTCAACCATAATAAGACTCCCTCTGTCGATTCGGAGGCTGCTTTCAACCACGTGTGGATTACTGTGAGTTTCGACACTCAAGTATCTCCAGAATCTGAAGTCCTTGGAGATATTCTGTCCCGCTTTCTGTCATTTGCACTTCAGCTTCGAGGGACATTTTCCGGCTCTGATGATTTTTGAGAAAAGTTGCAAGAGAGTCTGTCTTGCTCTTCAGAAAACAGACCCAGTGAAGCCTCAACAGGAGACAAAATTGTCGCCTGTAAAACGAAGACACACTGCGGAGGTTTGGCAAATGCGTCGGGTCATTTTCCACGTACGCCAAGTTCTAGATCAGCGATGATGCTGATATTGCTCCAGAGCAACTACTCGTGTTTTTTTGAGTATCCCATGGTTGTTGTGGAACTTTGGTGACACTCAGCCTGTTTCTCTTCTCTGAAAGGCTACCAACTCGAGGGATGCGAGTGTGTCCTGAACACCTGGCATCTCCTTCACATCTGTTCAGCATCCCGTTCATGGTTTTCGCACCTTTGGGAGTTTATGACACTGTGTCCGCGAGAGTTTTGTCGGCAGACTTCACTTGTCCGTCCCTGAAGGGTCTGGTGTTCTATGCGCCTCCGTTGCAGGCAATGGCGAGTTTTGGCAAACAGCCCGCAACCTGAAAATGCAAACGCAAACGTAACTTTGGACTATCACAGCATAACAAAAGTTACGAAGACCGTCTCAAAATAGACCGATTGGAGGACCGTACATCTTTGTGTTCAGTCAAAAATGGAAACTTCCTGTGTCACATAAATGTATTTGGTGCAGCTCATCAACCT
>JAAUXT010011330.1_pt1 | contig 14175 bp, 9 predicted proteins | sample 7278171 | NCBI WGS metagenome assembly JAAUXT01 (sample SAMN14350112, study PRJNA611818) | marine sediment metagenome | isolation source: surface marine sediment (1.8m) | place: French Polynesia: Moorea | collected 2018-08 | reverse complement strand
GGGCTGGGGCTGGGGCTGGGGCTGGGGCTGGGGCTGGGGCTGGGGCTGGGGCTGGGGCTGGGGCGGGTAGCGTCTGTGACGGGGGTGGGCGGATTCAGGTTGGGGCGTATGAGGTATGTCCCTCTCCCCTTTGTATGCGACTCAGAAATTCCCATCTGTGTCTAGCAACCCATGAATTTGAACCAACGTGCTCCGAGCAACTCCGTTTTGCCTTGTTTCATCCGACGCAAAAAGGCCACCGGCCACTGCGGGATGTTTCACGTCTGCCTAACCTCGCTACTGCAGAAAAGTTCGTGGCGCTGGAGAGTCCGCACAACTCGGTGCACCTGTCCGTCGGAGGCTTCAGCATCGGCAAGGAAGAAGCAGGGTTCATCGCCGGAGCCAACGGTAGGGAGTTTGTGCAGCAGTCTGCGTCAATTTTCATGTCACGTAACGACGTTCCCGCAGATACGTGAGGCTGGTGGCACACAGAGTGTCGAGGCAAAAATTTTGACCCTGAATGACGTGTTACTGGGACTGTCATGAACTTTCAATGCAAACCATATTGAGTTTGAACAAGAAACTGTATATACCTTTTTGCTTTGATGACTGTGCTATTTGTAGGAATGGAGACAAAAGAGCAATTTTGTCTCCAAGTTTTCATGCATTTTGCTTTTGTTGGGGTTTTGGAACCCTGATAGTTTCCTCTTTGTTTTGACAACAATCCTTTTGGCACGTCATTCAGGGTCAAATCAGCGTCGAAACACGCGCTGTGTGCGCCAGGCCTAGGAGAGTGGAGATCTGGGGGAGTCCGTTGGGCGTGACGCGGGGATGGCCCACCCTCGATTTGTTTTGAAATTTTACAGTTTTGAAAACAAACGTCAGACGGCGCAAAACATGTGAGGATGGAAAAAAATATTCTCACAGACCAGAGGCCGAACCGTAAAGACAGGGTAAATTGATGTTTCCGTGGGTCAGAGAGCCACGCCCCCCTGGGTCCCCCCTGTGATGCTGTAGCCTCGTGTTTCAGGCGACATGGGAGAGAACGAGACGGCCGCCTTTGACCCGATCTTCTTCTTCCACCACTGCAACGTGGACCGCGTCTTCTGGCTCTGGCAGAAGCTGCACAAGGTACGTTCTTCTTTGAGAAATCTATTCGTTGAGGATAAGATAATTGTGAAGTACTTTCGTCCTTTCATAATAACCCACTCACACACGCTTTGTTTGTGGTGGCTGTCATATTGTTTGTCGTTGTTTTTTGTGCAAAAAAAATCAACATTGTTTCATCAAAAACATTTGTTTGTTGAAATTTTTGTTTTTCTCTCCTGGAAGCATTATGATCTCTGTTTCTATTCATCAAACTGAAATTGAAATTCATTTGAGAAAAAAGTCTTGGTTTCACAATTATTTCAAATTTTGTTTTGTTTCTTTGTGTTTGCTGCCTTTGTCATAAGGGGTTTTCACATTGGGGTGATGCGCGGTCGTTTTTTGGGTTCAATGTTAAATTTTGACGCTGACGTCAAAAATAAAAACAACAACCGCGCGTCACCCAATGCGAACCCAATGTGAAACAGCCATAGTTTTCTCCTACGTCCCCAGGTGACGGACCCGGAAACGTTCTACATCGACACTGAGACCGACACGTTCGGGACGAAGGCGGCGAACGGGCAGGGTCCGACCCCGGGCCAGGCCCCGGACCAGGTCCTGGACGAGAACACCCCGCTGTACCCGTTCCAGAACGAGCTCGGGCAGCCGGTGAGTGCAGGGGAAGCCGCGGGGGGATGCCTTTAGGTGTGTAACGGGGACCCTGGACCCGTGAAGGGGCGCTGACCACTATCGTGGGTCCTGACCTCCGAAAAGGCCTTGAGTCACAACCCTCCATGGGACCGGACCCTCCATGGCACCTGATCCTCCACGGGTGCCTCAGGCCCTGATCCTCCCACAGACCCTGACCCTGAGCCCTCATCTGCCCCAAGCCTCCCGTATGTCCTGACTGACAGGCCCGGGCCCTCGCTGTCACTGAGCCCTCCTCGTCCACGCTGACCCATCCATTACAGTTTCCACTCCAGTCTGATCTGCCTCTTCTTGTTGCTCTGTCGTGTGCGGACCTCCAAAAGACCCTGATTTTTAGGTGGCTGCACCCCTTGTTGAGCCCTGACCCTTCAGGGCCATGACACCCCAAAGGCCCTGATCCCCCCCCCTCTGCAGGTGTGTACCAACACAGACCAAAACCCCCGCCTCTTCCATGCTGACTCCGTCTCACCCTTCTGCGCCACTTCCCTTCTGCAGGTGACCCAAGGCTCTGACCCCCTGCCCGACCACTCCTCTTCCTTCCATGCTGACCCCTGTCCTCCTAGAAGCTGACCCACCCTGCCCCCTGCAGACAAAGCTCACCCCTTCTCCTACTGCAGGTGACGTCTAAGGACTGTGTGAACATCGAGACGCAGCTCGGGTACACATACAGCGCCGGGTCGCTCGAGGGATTCACCATCGACCCGCACCGCCGCAAACACGCCTTCCTCATCCTCGCCAACATCGACCAGAACAAGATACTCGGTGCGTGAGGGTTTTCACGGGTGCGGACCAGGGATGGGGAGGTGAGGTCCGGGTGGGGAGGGGGTAGGGTAGGGGCAGAGGCAGGGGCGTGGGGCGGAAGCGGGGGGTCAGGGGGGTCATGCCTTCCTCATTCTCGCCAACATCGACCAGAGCAAGATACTCGGTGCGTGGTGGGATGGGTAGAGCCAGGGGTGGGAGGGAGTTGCATGGGGAAGGGTTGGGCAGGGAGATCACGTGGTGCTTCCCAGGGGTGAGGCAGGAGTGAGGCAGGGGTGGGGCAGGGGTAAGGCAGGGGTGGGGCAGGGGTCGGGCAAAAAACGCCAAGCAATATGCAGGGTCGTAGTTGGGGTGGATCATTACGACAAGTGGGCCTACAACACCCTTTCAGGAATTCTGTTTGAATTTTCACACACAAATTTTTCAAGGTCAGAATCCAGCCTCTGGATGTACCCACCCCTGACATCCTGACCCTCTGATTGGCTGCAGGTTCCTTCGTGGTGCGCGCCTTCTACGTGACGCCGGACGGGGGGCGTCACTTCATCGGGCAGAACGCCATGCTGAGCCGCTGGAACCGCGCCGCCTGCGAGAACTGCCAGCTGCACACCATGGCCACGGCGCTCTTCGACCTCGCCGTCGTCCCCGACGACATCGTCGACCGGAAGGACCCCAAGGACTTCCGGTTTGAGATCATGCGCCGGAACCCGCTGGCGAAGCATGGCGTCACTGAGGTAAATTTCAACGACTGGTCCCAAGGGCGTCGTTCCCTCGTGACCCATTTTGTGCCACAGAAGAAAACAAACTGTCCTCCGTTTGTAAAAATTGTTCAAAGTAAAAATCGCCGTCCTCAAGGTGGAGGATCCTCTGGTTCCGTCCCTGAGTTGACACCAACGAGGAACTGTGGGTCCAGCAGATTTCTCACAGCAAACACGAGTTGACCACTCATGGCAGAGCAGCGAGGTTTAGCTACCCACAGGGCAGTGGTGCGTGCAGCCACTTAATTGTGTTGTACACAATCGCAAGGTTCCAATGCTGTTCACCCTTGTGTTTTGTTTGGTCACTAGAGAACAACCAGCATGGGACGCAAGCACCACAACAACGATTGACAAACCTCACTGACGCCTCAAACACTGAGAATTTTTCACGGGCCACGACCAGGCCACACTTGCGCTGCTAAATCTCCCTCTTTCTGCTCTTGCAGGCGTACACGCCTCGGGACGGTGACGTCACTATCGTCGTCCCTGACAACGCGCCTGCCCAGCCTGACAATGCACCTGCGCAGCCTGACAATGCGCCTGCCCAGCCTGACAATGCGCCTGCGCAGCCTGACAACGCGCCTGCCCAGCCTGACAACGCGCCTGCCCAGCCTGACAACGCGCCTGCGCAGGAGGGCTAAGCGCGGCGCGCCGCGTCGCCATAGGAACGGGCCCGAGCGTCCCGACACTCAGCTGTTGGTGCCTCCGTCTCAGAGCAAAGACCCACAGCTTCGAAAAAAGTGCAGAATGTCACACAGTTCGTTCTGACCTTGTAGCACTTGGTTTTCATTTGTATCACGCGCATGTCAAACTTGCTCACATTTTGATCTTTTTCAAAGCACTGTGTGAATTTCTTTACGCAAAACTCTTGGACTCACACGAGGAATTTATCAAAGTTTCTCAACAGATTTTTGTGCAATTTGTAGTGTTCAGAAGATGTTTAGTTTTACTGTTCTCATACGTGTATTTCACCTTTGAAACGTCTCACTCACACCAGGGGTGGATCCCTGGACGCTTCAACCCTGGACCCGCCCCTGGTCACTCATTCGTCAGTTGAAACATTTGAGAAGATCCCAACATTCATCACTTCAGTAAAAATTGGATTGTCCGAGAGCTAATATTTTCTGAAAGATGTATTTGTTCCTTTTTGATACGAACCTTGTGATAAAATTTCGTAGTCGTCAGAAAACTTTCTTCATGTGAATCACAGAGACCAATAAACTCTGGTGCTGCTGACGTCACATCTCGAGTTCGTTCCTAACCCGCAGCATGAGAAATTTGAGCTCCCGCTCCGCCTCCAGCCTGGGGCGTTGGGCCCCAATCGCCGAGCTCCCTCAGCAGTAAAGTTTGCGCTTGGGGTACAGGCACGCAAAGCACGCAAACACACACGTGAAACGCAAGCTGCACGTACACCAAACACACACACACACACACACAATGTACGAGTACACGTTGGTTCCACCTTGCCTCTGTTCCTTTCTGCTCTTTCCCTCAGGGTAGTCTCCTCTCTTCCTCTCTCACACACGCTCCTTTCCCTCTCTCTCTCTCTCTCTCATTCTCTCTCTTATACATCTACGCGCACGGAGCGCGCGCGCGGCCCTCGGCGTCTCGTTGCCAAGCAACTGCGCGACACTGATTCACGTGCGCACGCAGACGCCCAACGCTCCTCACAGCGGGCCAACTCGCGTGTTTTCGTACACGAAGCATAATTTATTGAAATCTCCTACAGGTTACAACAGACAGCACAGTTACCACATCTATGGACTCTCCACTACGCCTCTCAAACCGGAGTTTTAGGCCTGTGTCACGCTGGGTGCGTCACGCGCTACGTGCCTGTGTCACAGTTGGCGACGCAGCGTTGGGTGACACACACAGAACGCAGCGCGTGACGTATCCAGCGTGAACCAGAATTGAGAATATCACAACAAAGTTAGCATCTCTGTCCCTCAGAGATCGGTCGGTTCGATACGCGTCACGTGATATGGACGCGTGACGTGGACACGTGACTGACACGCCACGTGGACGTGAGTCGTGGACGTACAAGCTACGTCATCAGGAGACGTGTTCACACCGAATGCGTCGCGCGTTGCGTCCCTCCACTGATCAACACGCGCCGAGTCGACTCAGCGCCCAGTGACCCGCACAGGGACGCAACGCGTGACGCTACCATTGTGAAGCAACATCCCACTGAACTACATTCTGCCCCGTAAATTCTTGAATGAACAAGTTGATTTCCCCCTCTGATTTATGGTTGACGCATTCTCAAACCTTTCTACGCAATAACATGAATGGAACGTTGAAAACCTATTGGCGCTGAAACTGGCCATGACAGCGAGTGAAGCAGAGACGCCCACGCCCACCGCACGCACATGTCGCCTTTCACCGTTTATCGCCCACAGCACAAGTGACGTGCACGTGCGGTGGGCACGGAACTCTGTGCCTTCACTGCCCAATGACACGCGTCACGTGCAAAAGATCTGCTCCATGTAAAAGGGTGATCAAAGTACAAGGCTTTTGATATGCACGTGCAGCAGCCATTATTGCTGAATAAAGCAGCGTCCGCCCAGCTCTGCCACACCCAAGGCACTCACCATACACACACCCAATGCAGTCTACGGCACAGTGGATGTGATGGTCAATAAGACTGAGGCCACACTAGGATGGAATCTACAGGTTTTCTGCTTCTGTGGGTTAGTTTCACAGTGAATGCGTCCCGCGTTGCTCGGGGCTGCGTCACTCAATGCGCGATGCGTCGCGAATGATTACGTAGCGCGGACGCGTGTTCAGTGACGCGTGACGCATCCAGTGTGAAGAGGTCACAGCGCGTTGGACTGAGGATCGTTTGAAACTCTCGAGGCGTCATCTGGAGGGCAACGTCAGATTCACACTGTGTGCGTCATGCGTTGCGTTCCTGCACAAGTCTTCGTGCTGGTCGCAAGCGCTGGATGCGTAACGCTTTGCGTCCTTGTCCTCAAGTCAATGGACGTTGAGTCGAGAAACGCGGCGTCTATTGACCTGGACAGGGACGTGACGCGCGACGCATCGAAGCCACGTGGACGTGGACGCACCCAGTGTGAAGCCACCTGAAGTTGTCTGTGTTGACAGGGGCGCAACACTGGAATGGTTGGGAACATCAGAAAATGTCTTCACGCCGCAACGTGGCAACCGACTACGTTCTGATTGACGGCACATAAAAGCGCACACACACACACACACACACACACACACACCGTGGGCTGCTTCACGTTGTATGCGCCATGCCCAACACACGTCAGCAGCGCTGTGACGTGCAGTGACGCATGACGCATCCAACATGAACACAGCCTCACAAGATACGTCACCCACGTGTTACCCACAAGAGAACATCCAAATCAAACCCGACTAAAATACACGTGTCCCTGCAATCAAACCTCGGCTCAGTCGAACTGACTGACACCACTCGGGATGTTCGGATAAAGCGGGCACGGTGTGTTGGGAGATCTGCGTTCAATTCTGATCCAAGAAATAGTTTCTGTACACAACTCATCGTCAACTGAGTATGAAACAGCGTCCAGGCACGTGTTGCTATGGTTACAGTGCGCAGACACCACAGTCACCGTGCGCATCCACATGCGCACACACCAAACAACGAAAACACAGCGAAAACCAACGGCGCGAAAACTGAACTAAAATACAGCACGAAAACTAAAAATAAGTTACTCATGTTACTCTTTTAGGACGACATCGTAAAAGACACGAAACTAAACTGTAACGAAACGGAGACAAACGAAACGAAATCATCACCCGACACAACAAAAACAGCCCGAGTCACACTGGATGCGTCAAAACGCACTTGGGCGCTGCACCCCTGAACTGGTCAACAGGCGACGTGTCCCTGAACAAGTTTCATGGCTTGCTCAGGAGTGGAGCCCAGAGACTTGTACAGGACACAATACCCACGGACAGGGACAACGTATCTGTGGCAATGCAAACCTTTTTGACGTATCCAGGGTGGCTCAAGCCTGAAATCACGAAACCAGCGAAACCCAAAAATAATCTGCGCCAGCAAATGCCTGAGAATGAAAATCCACGAACATTTTACAAAGGACTGAATACACATCACCAGACAGTACGACTAGGGTGCGCCAGGGTCAGTCACACTGGGTGCGTCACGCGCTGCGTCCGTGCACAAGTCAACGGCGCACTTCTTGAATTGTGAGCGGTGTCGCTTCGGACTGGGGCGTCCATGAGTTGTGTGAAGCAACGCGTATCGCATCCAGTGTGAAATAGGCCTTAGGTAGCCTCCCCGCAACAGGCTGCGTCACGTGGATGCGTAACACGTTGCGTCCCATAACACAAGGTCAATAGACGTCGTCGTGCCAACAGCCTGACTGGTGTAAAGTGCGTTGCGACGCAGCAGCCAAAATTTGCAGAAGCCAAACGACGCACTACGTGACGCATCCGGCGTCAACCAAACCTCAGGCCTATTTCACACTGAATGCATCGCGCGTTGCGACGCATCGCCGACGCACTTGTGCAAGACGCAGGACGCGACGCATCCCGAGTGAAACGACCACCAGAGGGCCTCCTCGTGAACCCGACCTCCCTGGACGTCGGAATGTAGCTTCTCTATGTACAGGCAGCGGTGCAGCTCCACAGACAGATCTGCACCACAGACAGAAGGCCGATTTTCATGAGTCTATGTGAGTCCATGTAGTGAGGATAAAACGGTTTCTGTACAACAACAACAACAACAAAGCTATGCCAGAGTTCGTGGTTCTGATGCCGGGTTCACGCTGCGTGCGTCGCGTCCCTGCGTCACTCGACGTCAATGCTGATGCGTCAAGTTTCTGGGTTTGCGTATGTCAACACGGGATGTGTCGGTCGCCACCCAAAAGTGACGCAACCGGCATTATATACTGGACGTTTCAAGCACTGCGTCCTCTGCAAGTCTCTCGACGCTGTGTCGACAGACTTGCACCAGCGACGCAACACGCGACGCGCACAATGTGAACAAGACCACAACGTGGCGCATTCAGCGTGAACCCGACTTGATCAATATGTTTCAGTGCACTTGCCTTGGACGCCATAATCGCGATAATCTACATCTACATCACAGTTTCAACGATTTTCTTTCGCGTTTGAAAAGAAAAACACCAGGCGACTTCCGCACCAGGCCATGTCCGCTGAGAACCCAAACACACAGCACAAGGATAACTTTGGCCCTGTTCCATTTGCGCATCGAGTGCACTGCGGGCCACTCGTGGTTCAGGCCCGAATGAAACGTCCGCAGTGCGCTCGGAGCGCAAAGCGAACGCGACCGCCTCCCACTGAAACTTCCTTCACGTCACGCGACTCCATCTGCGCACGCGCAGCACGTAGTACACGACTCACTTCCGGTTTGACCTTTACTTCCGGTGTGTCCTTCAGTTCCGGTTTGACCTTCACTGCCAGTTTGACCTTCAGTTCCCGTTTGACCTTCACTTCCGGTTTGACTTTCACTGCCAGTTTGACCTTCACTTCCGGTTTTCACACCGCTAGGAACCTCGCCCACTGCAGAGCTTGTCGGTTGTCATGGCAGCAACGCCTCCAGAACAAGGCCCGATAGCCGCCCAACCGCCCCAAGCTCCACGGTGGATCTGCCCCCGCCCTCTGCCCTTCAGTCTTTCTGTAAGTTTCCGACATATCACATCACAATAACGCTGTGTCACGTTTCAGTGGGAGACGCGTCGCATTCGAGTTGCGCGATGAGCGGGCGCGTTGCCAGGGAGACAAGACGCGATGAGTACAGGTGTTGCCAGGGAAACCGCGCACGCGCGATGCTGAGGCGAGCCCGGAGCCTGTTTCACACCGAGTGCGTCTCTCGCGCTGTGCCACTGCAGGAGCTGCTGCGTCTTCGCTTGGGTTTGTAAAGACGTTGAACGTGACGCATCCGGAGTGAACCAGGCCTCGCGCTCGCCGTGACGCGCGTTCACTTCCGGTTCAAACCACGTGACTCGCACTGCGCATGCGTCACACAGGTCACCACGCATGCGCACAACGTGAAGATGGACAGCGTGCGTTATTTCTCTACATCCGGGTCAGAGGTGGCGCTGCGTTCCGTCGCGGACGCGACTGACCTGCCCCCACGTGGCAGTTGTCCCCCGGGAGCGAGGCACGCCCTCTAGCTGTGGATGTTGGTGGGTCTCCCGTTCGCCTTGAGTCTGGTCGGGAGGCGGAGACGTGACGCGGGGCCGGTCGGCGCTGCCGTCGGGAGGCGGCTTCCTCCCGGAGGCGTCCCGTCCCTCCCGCCGCGGGCCCCGCCGCCTCCGCGGCCCGGCCCAGCAGCGTCCCCGTTCAGCTTCGCAGAGAAGTTCTGAAACAACGAAGCTGCATGAGAAGGGAGAAAACTTGCGTTGTTAGGGAAGGTCTGACCGCGCCTTTCAGATTCTGTCGTGACTCTTTGTAAAGTTTTGCACTCAACAGGAAGTGTTTACACACGATGCGTCGAGCGTTGCATCACTGTACTGGCCAACTGGGTGCTGCCTCATTGGTTGCTATGCAACGTCTTGCGGGGACGCGACGCGCGACGCACCCCGTGTGAGCGCGTCACTACACTCACCAATTTGCGTTTCGATTCCTTCTCAGTCTTTGAAGTAGAGCTGCAACGAGAATCGGGAGAATCGATCAGAAGGAATCGAAATGATGATCGAGATAATCGACGAATGATATCGAGAATCGGGCAGACGACTTGAACAACGCCAAAAATCGCATTTACCACACAAAACAAAGCAACAATGCCACTTTAGCTGAGAGACAATCTCCAAGGCCGGATTCACACCGCACACGTCGGCGTTTCAACACGACTCATGGCCTGAGACCTTGACGCGTCCAGTGTCAAGGAGTCCACAAGATATCACACACACACACCACTGGTCGGTGGTGCCACACACACACACACACGCACACACACACACACACACACACACACACACACACAATTTCAACTTTTCCATCCTTCCTATTGTCACACGTTCAGAAACCCAGTCCTCACAGGACCACCACACCCTCCCACACAGATCACTCAGAAAAGCTGGGTGGTCAAAAACTACCACAACACATCGTGACAAGATCTATTGACTCTTCAAACAATCAACTACAGACAAACCAAATAGGGAAGCAAATGTCAACAAGAACACTTTTCAGTGCAGACACGCGCCGTGACACCCGAAGACTTGGCGCGTACAAAAATTAGAAATGACCACTGACAACCAACCTCCGGTTGGCACTCATAACGAGAAAAACCAAGTGTGGACTGCAAACGTTCCAAGTTTCTGTACAGAACTTAGGAAGCTACGACAAACACTGAGGCCAGGATCGCACTGGATGCGTCGCGCGTGCCTGCACAAGCTGTGTTATCGCTTGCCACTTGGCGCATTGACCTCTGCACAAGGACACAGGGGCGCAACGCACCGCCCGTTGACTTATACAGGGACGTAGCGCCAATTGGCCTGTCCAGGGATTAGTGCCAATTGGCCTGTCCAGGGACGTAAATCGAACGCCAATTGACCTACACACGGACGCCAGGACGCAACGCCCATTGCAGGGCAGCTCCGCTGGGTTGACGCACCCAGTGCGAACGAACTTGACCGATTCAAAGTGAGACAACATCGCCATGACAACAGAGAGAGAAAGGTGAGAGAAACGATACCTCGTGAAGCTGTCCCATCAACAAGCAGCGCAATCAGACAACGGAGCAGCGTCAGAATGACTCAAATCATGGCACAACGTGATGCTCTCAAATCATGGAACACTGTCCATTTCAAATCGTGGGACAACGAAACTTCATTCAAACGTTGGTTGGGGACAACAGACTTCTCAAATCAAAGAACGCAGTTCATTTCAGACAGTGGGGCAAACGCAACTTTTCTCTGATTACAAGAAAATAACATCTTCATTCAAATGATGGAACACGCTATTTTTGAAGCAGTACAGACTTCAGCAACGTTTTTCTTTGGGATTTCAAGCACCAATTGCAAGAGAAACAAGATGCCAACAGGGTTTTCAATGGTCTTCACAAAATAACACTGGCACTGTTTTTCACTTTGTCGCGCAGCACAAAATTTTTTTTAGCAGACAACGGTGTTTTCCTCTTTCTACAACCCTGGATCCTGGGGTGGGGGTGAGCAGATCCAGGGGCGGGTGTGATCAACACAAGGTGACGCAGAGGATCCAGGGGTGGATCCAGGGACAGGGTGAGCACACATGGTTCTGTACAAATGCACGTGCAGCATTACTGAGATCAATGGAAAACTTATCGAGACAAAATGAACCGAACAACATCGAGAAACCGAGAGACATGTGAAGACGGAACCACCGCAGGCAACAACTCAAGAAGCTTCAATATTTCTCGAAGCAAGTGCGGATCTAACACCATTGACACAAAACTTAAATTCAATCCAGGAGGGGCTGCAGGCCCACCCTCGTCCCGTTTTTGACTTCGACCACCCCGCAAACAAAATTTTGCCCTCCCCCCCCAAGATTACGCAGCCAGACAGTCAGGGTTCAAGACTATATTTTCCCAAATTTCTTGATTCACCGTGCAGATCATTTCCCAAATCCACTCTGTAAATTTTGTACCCCGGCCCTGTATGGCCCCAAAGTTCATCCACACAGGGTGTGAAAATCTTTGTGGCCAGATGCTGAACCCCCCACCCCCACCCCATGCCCTGCGAATCACAGTGAAACAGTCCCAAGGCTTCCACACGGTGACACACCGAAGCTGCAGAGTGAGTGTGAGAGCCCGACAGTGTGAACAGCCACGCGCTTCACACGTGCGAGTGAGCGATATTCAGGTTACCTGGCCAATCCTAAAACTGCATGCGAGGCACGAGACACGAACGACACGCGTTAGTTTTGACGAGCTGAAACTCCCTATCACACTGACACAAGACGTCACACACATTCTTGACGCCCACGGCGTGCGTCACGTGCTGCGTCCCTGGATGTGACGTCACTCCGGGACACAGCACGCACACGTCTGGACACAACGCTCATGCTCTCAGCCAGTCTCACACTGGTCACGTCGTCCGCAGCATCCTTGCGCGCATCAACCGACGCGTCTCACACACAGAAGCCCTTGATTTGTCCAGGGACGCAATGCACGACGCACCCGTGTGAAATCAAGCCTGGCGACACACAGACACAAAACTGGCTGACCGAGGCTGGACTCGAACGGCGGTCCTTTGGTCGGTAACTTGACAGCCAACACACACATACACACACACACACACACACACACACACACACACACATGATCACATGCTCACATCATTGACTGATCCACACACGACACCAAACAAGGTCCTCAAAACAAAACAATACTGTAGACTATCGAATCAACGCACCGATGTCCTGCACCCTGATCAGGAAAAAAGTTCCGCACCACTATCCACTATCACTGGGAGCATCCTCAGGGGGCGGATACAGGAGGCCGGGAGCCCCGCCCCCTTCCCCTCCAACAAAAAATGTGTGGCACAGAGCAAAATGTTTTCCCTGTTTCGTCTCAAAGAAAGCAAGTTCCCCTCAATCTGGTCACCCGTGGGGGGGGGGGGGCGTGTCGGGGTCCCCCTGACCAGATCCTGGATCCGCTCCCGGCTCTCCTCAACTATCTTTATGCCGGCACTTGAAACGCAGGGAAAACTCTTTCACGATTTTTCACAAAATCACAGACAATTCACTCATCGTGAGAAGACACTCGAGAACGCGTGTGAACTGTGCGTTGCGTTTGGTGTAAAATGCAGCGTGAACGAGCCGAAACCTCTGCGCTTAACTCTGTTCGTTCTGACCAAAATCTATTGCAAAACTGGACCCTCATTAGGAATTTTGCCTGTCCCAGGGGAGATCGTTATCCTCAGACGCACGCGGCGTTCAAGCTTTGCGTAAATTGCACCATAGTCCGCAGCTAATAACGTGCTACTTAGTCACAGGGCGTGGCATGGCTCAGTTCTCCCTATCTCTTCATTTTCCGCGTGGCACGCGGCAAGTGGGACGTGGGCGCAACGCCGCTACGCGCAGCATACGACGTGGGCGTTACACTTGACGTCGTTGCTACGGCAACGCACGCGGACGACGCCGTCGCGGAGGGCGGCACGATGGACGCCGCCGCCTCGGACACAGACGACGCGTAGAGATGTCCGTAGCGCGACATGCTGTACCTGATGACGGTCGGCTCCGGCGGCGCCGCCGACACGACGCCACTTCCGGTGACACCGACTCTACTTCCGGCGCCGCCGACGCCGCTTCCGGCGCACAGCCCGCCACCGCCCGACGCCGCCGTGGGAGCGACGCCGTCCCCTGTAGCAGCGCCCTTCCCTACCATACCCTTAGACACCGCTAAGCGAGGCTGAAAATTCAAAATATTCAAACGATAGCGAGGAGAGGAGGGGACAGAGATGGGGTGAGAAAGTCGGGGTAGATCCAGGTGTGCAGGCTCCTCAGGGGGCCAGGGGGCTTCCCTTCCTCGGAGGGGGGACACGAGCCTCCAACCCCCAGTCTGGACAGGGGCCAACCCCCTCTTGCCTCCACCAAAGAAATCTCCTTTCCCTCCCGCAAATGTCCTGTTTTTGTCAAAAGTAAAAGTTTACAGAAGTTGACACTGCACCCCTGGATCTGACCCTCGAGAAGAAAGCATGGGATAGAAAGAGTGCTGCACAGTGAAGAAGCTGGAGTGTCCCGATCACGTTGGGCGTGTTCGACGCACACGTTCAGCGCACTGCTGACCATTCGCGTCCAGGTTGACGCAAAACTCGAACAAGCCCATTAGGCAGGTTCGGCAACAAACGCGCAAACGTAGACGTGAACGTGGTGCATTTTGCTGCACAATTCAACTTCATTTGTTTGGTGAAGTGATTTCAATGTGATTGAACTT
>JAAUXT010115103.1_pt1 | contig 14176 bp, 13 predicted proteins | sample 7278171 | NCBI WGS metagenome assembly JAAUXT01 (sample SAMN14350112, study PRJNA611818) | marine sediment metagenome | isolation source: surface marine sediment (1.8m) | place: French Polynesia: Moorea | collected 2018-08 | reverse complement strand
TTTCTTCATGATAAAAGAAACACAGTGGAGATCCAGCCCTTTGTGCTACACCTCCTTTGGCACAACACTTGACTTCAGTTTGCTGTCTCCATTTTTGCTGCTTTTTCTTTCATTTTCAAGACTGATGATTGTGATACATCCTGTAGAAACAAAATTCAAGCAAACTACATTTGTTCTCAAATGTGTGCTTGCTGTTTTCTTCATCTGTTCAATCTTTGTATCTGGAGTGACAGTCACACACAGGTTTGTGGAGATGGCAATTCCATCAGTCTTTTGTTCACCCTTTGTTGACCCCTCCAACTCACAGCTGATAACATATGTCACAACTTGGATTGTGATTGGTGCACAAATCACATGCACTTTGTCAATTATTTTACTCTATGTTTCCCTGATAAAATAATTGAAAGAGTCCCAACAGAAAATTGGTCAAGCATTATCCAAAAAGCAATCCAATGCCTCCCTTGTTGTTCAGATAATAGTTGTGAGCAGTTCAAACATACTTTGTTGGATCCCCAGCAATGTAATCTACTTGATATCAATGTTCATGCAGGAGTATCCCATTGACATGATCATTTGGTTCATGATAGCTGTGATGCCCATAAATTCTGTAATTAACCCTCTTGTGTACATTTTCACCACCATTAGAAAGATAAAAAATGCATAAAAGAAATACAGACATTGGTTGTTGTATGCAATGAGCATTTTCTTGCATTTTTGCTTGAGGAAGGTTGCAGAAAAAAATCCAAATGCACCTGTTCATGCCATTTTCCTCAATACAAAATACACCTGCAGGGGAATATACCTCTGAAAACAGACGAAATTTCCTCCAACCCCAATGCTTCCTTCCTGAAGACCACCCATCTGTGGCCCCCTCTGATGTCTATGGAGGTTTCTCTGAATGGACAAAACTGACTGGGATGTAACCGTATCTGATGTGCAGATGAGGGGGTCCCATTGACCTCAATCCTGGATCTGTTAGGTGTGTGACAGGGATGTCCAGGCCTTTCCTGGGGACCCCTGCCACCCCCATTGAGGTTCAGTGAATGGGCATGTTTGAGTAGTGACACATCAAAGTTGACTCACAGGCTCCAAGCTGAACTCCTCAGATCTATCAAGATTACTAGGAGAGTCAGAGAGAGAGAGAGGCTGTCAAGCTGGGGTTCACAGTGGAGGTGTTGTGGGCTACATCTGCACTTGTGAGTTGTACAGAAGCACAATTTGTTAAAAACTAAGGGAAATAGGTCCCATGTAAGTGTGACAGGGCATTTTACAAGCGTTGCTTCACTGAAAGCAAGATGAGAATGTGACACAAGTTGCAAGCAATAGTGCAATGTACACTCAGCAACACTGCCATCCTGAATGATAATGCTCAATGCATACAGGGGAGAAATGCAGCGTGACTTCCACAGAAATGTACTGCGAATCCAGCATCAACCTGCCTTTTATGCCAGGACACAATGCAATGATGCACCCAGCATGACCCCTTGAAGCAGTCACTTCAAACCCACAACACAGAGAAATCCTCACCACTTTATTGCAAGGACTGCAAGGATGGCAGTAGTTATACTTTAGCTGAGCAGCGTATGAATGAAAGTCTGTTCTGCCGACAACATATCCTGAAAGCGTTGACTGTGATATATTGTAGTACTTGGAAGTTGTGTTCTCGGGTCATGCCTCGAACACACGCTGCTACATTTTCAAGGATCAATTGTAAAGATCAGCTTGTACTTGGAAGTTGTATTATCGGATCACAATCAATCAGCTTTGCGAAAGCATGTATGGAATGTGTACAACAGATATAGACTAGTCTACAATAATAATAGCTCAGCGATGGATATGCATAGCACAGTGGAGAGAGTCTAAGTGCCCGGATGAAGGGAAGCGGCTGAGAGTTTGAGAAGAGTACTCAAGGCACAGAGTGCGATCTCCTCTGGTTGACCTAACAGCACAGCACAATGTCTGCATTGGTTATCGGACCACCGCACCTGACTCGGTAGACTGTCACATGAGTGTGACAGCCGGACATTTGAGTAAAGACTCAGATTTGTGCGTGATTATAACGGACTTTATTCACCGGTTTCACACTAGAAGAGACAGAACATTATTCCAAAAGAAAAACTCCATCATTCTTCAGCCTGTCCTGAAAGGGAATAATAAATCTTGTGGGAAAATCCAAATTTATGCGATTTGTCCCCCAAAATCATCCATTGAAGAATCTATTGGACAAAAGCAAATTGTGCGGAAATGTATGTCAACTGCAACACTGGGTATCGCTGATCCAGCTGCTGTACACCGGACGCATTGTGCGTCATTTTGACCTGCGATGTTGGTGCATTGGTATGCTGGAAGCCTTCCACTTTGCGCTCAGACCAGGTACAGTTGAACATGCCTGTTCCCGGTGTTGGTGCCTGGTAATCCGTCTTCACCAAACCATATGCGCAATTGGTAGTGGGTCACATTGGTGATGTGTCTCCACCACGCCAGCAATGGTTGAGTCATGCTGGTAAAAATTCACGCCTTCGCCACCACACCAGATGGCTGGTCATTACTCAATGACCCTGAGGCACCTTATCTGCGAGTTGTCAGGTCGATAGAAGACAGTGGGACGAGAACATCTGGCGACTCAGACGTTTGACGGTCGCCCGGAGGCTGGTTATCACCCCCCAGGATGTGCACTTCAACTGACCAGAATATGCTTCTGGATAGGGGACTCAATTCCTCAAAACAATTGTCCTGAACGATCCCAATGATACGTGGAGGCTACCATGCAGGAGGGAGGAAAGAGTCAGAGTTTCAGGCAAAGTGTGGTCACTGGCATCATTTTATCCCCAAGCACAGGTGGAGTTGGCTCGTACAATGTGCATCGTGCGTTGCGCCCACACAAATGGCAACCAACTTGGACACAGCTGGGCCTGATGCCCATGCACCCAGCACCACCAGGAACCAATCTTGTTGCCACGTCTAGCGCAGGGCGTCTGTGTTTCATCACCGTCCGCGCAGGAAAAGGCCCCGCGTCCTGAGGGTTGCCCGGGGAGAAAGGAAAGCAGCCCCTGGCTCCAAGATAGAATTTTCAGAACAAATCCTGATATTGAAAAGGAGTGTTCAACCTGTTCCAAACAAAGGTCACATGCCCGTCTGTTGAAGCTCGTCTGAGAGCAGGCGATGAAAGGGTGTAGTTTGTCAGAGGGCCCATCCCACAAGGGGAGAAGACAAAGTTGCAAAGGAAAAATGAAGTCTGGAAAGTCAATGCTTCTTTCTTCGAGAGTTGGAGCACAATCCCCATTGGCATCCTCACCAATGTTGACCATTACAAGTACAGGGATCCAGAACAAAAGCCGTGTTGACATCTTGAGACAGACAATGATCCGGACAACAACAAGAGTGGGACGAAAGGCAACAGAAGAACTGAAGTTCCTGCCACGGTCCGTGGTCCTTGAATACACTTTTCACACTAGACCACGTCATGGTGCATTCATTACGGAGGTTCAGCAACCGTTAAATTCTACGTGGCTGTTCCATTTCCTCCCCACACTGCACGGAAATTCCCTGGAATCCTCAAAACACATGGGACAAATGTGCGGTCTCCACTGTCACACACGGTGTCCACATTGACGTTCCAATTTCATCAGCCATGTGTTGAGGGCACGCAGCACGTGTTTGCTGAACCTCCCCACTGTTCTTCTCAACTGGCCTTGAGACCCACAGGAGTCAAACAGAGCCTATCCAGCACAGGATCGCAGACGCTCTCTTAGAAAGGTCACATCTACTGGTGCTGATCCAGGAGTTGTGCAACCCTGGGGATGACCTGTACCTCATGTCGACAAAATTAACTTGAATTTGCTGAAGGTACGAGGTCAGGCCCTGGATCCGAGGGAGTCTCCTCACGGACAGGCGACATCTGTGTGAATAAAACATGGCGGAGTCAAGGCCCTGACATGTCAGTGCGGTGTAGAGTTGCGGTTCCAATCAGGGATGGTCTGCCTCAGTGTCGGTGTCCAGAGTGAAGAGGGTCCAGTTTCAAAGTCGCGAGGCAATTCAAAAGGGAAATGTCTCTCGGCTTCCCTTCCAGTGGCCAGTTCATGACAAATAAGATTTGATCAGTAGGTTTAATTTTCTCTCTGTTTCTGGCTCTAATGTTTATTTGTCTTGTCTCATCCCTGTGTTCCTGCTGCGTTTCTTTTTTTGTTTTTTGTTTTTTTACTCTTTCTCTGACCTCTGACCTCTTTAATTTTCCCTTCTCTCAGCTTCCATCACGTTCTCGCACTTGCTGTTTCTTTGATCAATCTCCACCTGTTTGAGTCTGTCTGTCTGTGTGCGTTTGTGTGCGTGTCCCTTCCCTTCCCCTCTCTCTCTCTCTCTCTCTCTCTCTCTCTCTCTCTCTCTCTCTCTCTCTCTCCCTGCTCCCTGCTCTCTCTTTCTCTCACTCACTCTATTTATATCTCTCTGTCTGTCTCTGTCCTCTCTTCCTTCTCTCTTCCCTCTCTCTCTGCTCTCTATGCGTCTTCTCTCTCCCTGTCTCTCCTGACTCCTTCCCGTCTGCGTGCGTCTGCTCAACCCCAGCTTAAAATGTCCCTTCTGTCTCCTCCCCGCTGACTCCTCATCTCAATGTCATTTTCACACAACATGCGTCACGCTTCCGTCACGCTTCCGTCCCACACAACTCCCAAGCTGCACCATTCAACCCACGTCGGACCCAACCACTCGCGCATGCGCAACGCACCACGAATCCAGCATCGATCCGCCCCAACAGAACCGCCCATCCGTGAGTGCAAGATTTACGAGTCCGGGACGTGTGAGTAAATTCCCCATTTATCGCCCGTGATTCATTTGTGCGGGTTAAGGAAAGTGTAGCTTAAACACTTCATTATCAGCATCACGTGTTTACTGCAGCATAAACCGTGTTTTATGGGCTCCACGTGCACAGCAATTGGAATCTGCAGACAGAGGCCAGTGGCTCAAGAATCCACGCAGAGAAGGATCCAGAGGCCTCTGAGATCCAGGGGGGCTCTGAGAGTCAGGGACTACAGGCACGCTGCAGGGAATTGAGGTGTCAACGGATTGTTCTTGCAATAATAACAGTGAGCAGACAGTCTGATTTGGAGTTGGGCTCCCGAAAGTGCCAGGTCTCCGACCGGTTGGCCCTTCCTGCAGGGGTATTGGCCCCTGTGGGGTCGGGGTGTTCCTGTGCACCACGTCTCCACGAGGTCATCCTCTTCGCTCGGGTCTGCTATCCTGGATGGTTCCACGCTGAACACAGCAGCTGTCAGTGGTCGCATCCTTCTCGCCGCGTGTTCCCCCGTTGGAAGTGGGTGGTTGAGAGCCCTTCCCACTGGACGTGTGCTCGAGTGATCTGCTACCACACACACACAAACACACACACACTCTCTCTCTCTTTCTCTCTCCTCTGTCTCTCTCTCCCCCCTCTCTCTCTCTCTCTCTCTCTCTCCTTCTCTCTCTCCCCCTCTCTCTCCCTCCCCGTCTCTCTCTCTGATGAGCCTCTTGGCACGTGTTTCCTGGTTCTGCCCCTCGACGCATCCTATGGATCTGCCCCTCTGGATCTGACCCTTGGCGCTTATTTGCTGGATCCGTCTCTTGGCGCACTGCACTCCCTGCACGGTTCTCCCCTTGGACGCACCCTGGGTTCACCTCCCCTTGGCACACTCTCTGAGTCTGTCCCTGGACACACCCTCGCTGAATCTACCCCTTTGCGCCCGCCCCTGGATCTACCCCTGGATCCTTCCCTTGGCGCGCGCTCTGGAGACGCACAGGCGGCTGCGGTGATGTTTACATCTCCCCTGCACAGCCGTTCGCGCGGGAGTTTCACACTCATAAAGACGCCACCCACGTTACAGTTTATTCCGTGTTACTCACCTCTGTTCAGCAGAGGTGGATCAAAGAGTTTGTGGAGGGGTCCGCCCCCACCCTGTGGAGGGACCTGTGGGCTCCAGGTACTTGGGCTAGTCCTGAACCTTAGCCCTGCTTTAGATCCTAAAACCGCTGTTATGGGGGTGATCGCAACTTCTCTGTTTTACGCCAGGTTCCTAACATGCAGAGGCGTATCCTGGAAAATCCAGTTGGGGCACGCAAGATGAACCTGCTCCTCAAGAAAGAGGTGGCACCACAAAGGAGGTTGTGGTGATGACTTTTGTTGAAGGATAGAAACCTGGCTCACAAAAGGAGGGCCAAAAGAAATTGTGAGAATCATGTGTCAGCGCTTTGGTTGAGCCACTGGACGGCTGGTCTGGCTCAGGTGGAGAATGCGTGAGGGTTCACAGAAACTGGGTTCATGCGTCTGACCTCCGTCTCTGACCTCGCTGGCATTTCTGTTATGCACGTTCCTGAACTTGTTCACACCACGTGAGTCGTGCGTTGTACGTATCGGGACGGGAAACGACAACGTTTCACAAACCTTGTCCAGACAACCTTTATGCTGTAGCATCCGTTGACAAAACAGTCACAATGGTCAAATTTGAGTTCAGTCAGTTGGGCTTGGCAGCAAAAAAGTTTTTTGTACGGTAGATGCACCTCCAATTTGGAAAACCATGGAATATGCAGGGCTGAAGTAAAGGCAAGAAATCTCTTGCGTGAAACGAAAGGTGAACAAAACCGGAAACACAAAGCAAATGAGCCGTGTTGAAACCCCAAATTGCTCGTCTCTTTACATCCATCGCAGCAATTAGCTGTTCTGAGAACGAGGTCTGACAGTTCGAGTATCCAGGGTAGGATCCAGGGTTTGGTGTGAAGGCTACCCCAGGGGAGGTTTTTCAAATCAGAATGTGCTCACCAAGGCCCACAACCAAAGGCATTGAGAATGAATGGATGTCAATAATGGAAAGGCTTTTGTGCTTGTGGTTGACGGGGTGGCTCAACCCTTTGGTGTTCCTGGATACGCCCCGAATGATTATCTCACGGGGATAGTGCAACTCTGCGGTCCGACAGCTGAACAAAGGACTCCAGAATACAACACAGGGGTCAAAGTGGCTCAGCACCACCCGACACTGGCTCCACCCGTGGACCCCACCTCTAGATCCACCCCTGAACCCACACCCGCATCCACCCTTGAACCACCCCAGGTCAACCCCTGAACCGACCTCCGCACCACCGCTGGATCAGCTCCAGGGATGAGCTGTCTATGCAATACTGAGGCCTGACAGCTGCACAAGGCGCTTCAGGATGCGGTGCTGCGCATTATCTACAGAGCACTGATCAGCTGATTAGCACCAATCACTTCAAGCGTACATCCTGCAGACCCTTGAATCAAACAAACTGCACTGCGGATCCTACTGTGGAATTGTGGGTTCATTGTGGTTCAAGCCCTGATGGATGCTCCTTCAACCCTTCTCACGCCGATTAAAATTGCGCTCATTAGCTTGGACAACAGACGCGAAGGATAATTCAACAGAAGCCTGTTAATTTTCAAAACTTTTCCAAGAAGACGTCAGGCCTCCCGGAGGTCATGCTTGGGTTGACAGTCTCGAGCTTTGGGAGCGCTGCCTCCCTCAACGAGAAGCAGTGCTCAAGGCAACTGCAGTGCGAAGTCCCTAGCAGCGTTGCAGTGGCGTTAATGTCATCAATTCTTCCTTGTTTATCAATTCTTCCTGGTCCTCCTTGTCCTCCACCAGCCATGCGGTCTTCTGCAGGGGGGGGGGCCTAGCTGGGGGGGGGGTCTGGCCGGGGGGGCAGGGGGGGGGGACATTTTGGTCCAGCTGCCATATACTGCATTACCACATGGTGCTTCGCCCTAAAGGGACTTCGCACAACAACTTGTGTAGACTATCATTATGTTTCTACGTACAGTGGCAAATTTGTCGTCCACATCCAATTTTTCAAATTGTTGGTTTGACTCCCACCCTCACCCAACGCGCCCAATGCGGGAGGATGAGAACGACCCCTGGCCCACTTGTCCTTGTGGATCCTGGATACACCAGAACCCAGTACGAAAGATTATCTGCTAAGTGCTGCTTTGTTGCAATTATCTCCTCCATGCATCGTGCAGCATCTTCCATAGAGAAGGGTCTGAACGCTTTGAGCTGAGATGCGCTGACACGTCCAAGAGACTCAAGGTACTGATCCGGGACATAGTCAATGGAAAAACCCGTCTTGCGATGGAGATGATCCCAATTTGTAAAAAAGAAACAATCGCGCAGAAAGAGTTCACAATTGACAGAGCCAAAATAGAAGAGATTGATCAGTGATTTTTTGGAAGGGGTTGTGGGAGGATTGCTCACCTTGACTAAGCACAGGAACCATTCAGGAATATAATTCCAGTAGGATCTGATAGTGGTTCCTGCCGAAGAGCTCTCGTAGATCTACCTTGGGATCCCACTGATTATTCCCCTCGATTCAGACTCATCTCCCCGGGAAGCACAAAAGATCCACCGAAGGGTCAGGCAAGGGATCCTACCCAATGGATCCAAAACCATATCCACCCACTGAACTTCACAGAGACCCATCACAGGATCCACTTCGCATTGTTAGATCTACGATCAGTTGTCACCGACCGAGCTGAAACAGGGATGGTAGCATCACTCTGGTCCTGCCCTGGATCCTCCCCCGAGACCCTTGAGTGACAGAGAAGCTTTGTAGTGAGAAGCGCGGAAACATTCAAACACTCGTCCGGACAGAGAGCCTGTCAGCGAACCGCTCTTACCAAAGCACACTGCTTCATGAGCCAAGGGTTTGTTTCATCACAAGGATTGTTTGCAAGTGCAGGAGATACAGGATGTATCCATGTCTCATCTAGTTGGAACCAGGCCTCAGTTGCAGGGATGAATGACTTCCAATCCACACCAAGCGCATCTATGCACACGCAGACCAAGGTCACAGTGCACCAAAAATGGGTATCATGCATGAGAAAGGCAAAGTATATGGGCAGTGAGTAGTTATGTTCACACTGACAGTTCCATATATCACTGTGGTTGCAAATGGGTTTCAACCCATTCATGTGCAGAATGTCACAAAATCGGGTTCGCTGTTTGTTGGCGCATGTGGTGTGGCTTGGGGTAACAAGTGCATTGTGCATCGCGTGTGGCCAGTGACGGCGCAGGACCCATATGGCACAAGAAACCTGTGTGAACCAGACGTCCGAAACCAATGAGTACGTGCAACTCGTTTCCAGCAAAAGATGACGCTGCATATGAAAAGAATGTAAGTTATGTTAAGTGTGAACCAGACCTCAACGCTTGACAGTGTTCTTCTGCCTTACACATCACATCACTTCAGGAACGCAACAGTGCAGTTGAAATGAAGGACGCGTCGCATTTCGTATGCGATGCAGTTCTGCGTGGGAATCTCTGTGTCTGACAGCAATAGCGGGAACACAATGCGTAGAGACTACAGGGCCGACCTGACCCTCTCAGTGCACAGGCCGTGGGCGGAGATATTTACGAGGCAAAGGTGTTGCGCTTTGCAGCTTTCTTCACGCCTCGTAGATCCATTCTTTCCTCGGAATTCGTACACCCAGGGGCGGATCCATCGGTGGAACCAGGTACGGACCAGGAGAGCGGAGCCAATCCAGGTAAGTGCAGCGAGCAGGTCCAGGCCCAAAACAAAGAGCAGATCAAGGGGTGGATCCTTGGGTGGAGCCAGGAATGGACTCAGACTGTGGGTGCAACCCAGGTTCGTCCGCGGGTCGGTCCAGGACCAAAACCAAGCGCGGGTCCAGGTTCTGTTCTTCGACCAGAAAGCACCACGATTAGGTCAAGGGTCGGAATCAAGGGCAGGCCCAAGGCGGACCCAGGCTTCATTGAATGGTGGATGCAGGGCACATCATAGCACCGACAAAAACGCGAGTCACAGGGAGTTCACAGAAGTTCGAGGAAACAGAACGAAGAATGGAAAAGATGTCATCGTGGGGTCAGGCGAGCAGCTCAGGGATACGTTCGCTTCACCCCACGGCTCCGTTCCTCACAGCTCGTAGATCGTCTCTTTCTGCACCTCTCTTCGTTCCCATCCTGGTCAAGATAAGTGGTTCCTGCACGTCAGTCAGCTCCGTCAGTACTACGCTGGAACAATTCTCGGAGCTAGACCAATGCAAGTGCCGATCCAGGAGAAGGGGCAGAATTTTGTCCCTGCGGCGTAAGATTTGGAGGGCGCGTGAAATGTGTTGGGAGGTGGAGTCGTGGGCGTCTCCGGTGTCCAAGGTCGCTGGATCTGCACCTCGTTGGATGAAGTTAGGTTTTGCAACTGTGAGAGGTTAGTTGCATTTCTGTGCACAACACATTCATTCATCACACGATTTGAGGCAATGTACTCAGCCACAGCATTATGTCTCCACTGAACAGAATTGTAGTGCGTCTCCGCAACTTGATCGCAAGACTTGTGCCCTGGTCACGACAAGATCTGCAGCAGGAGCTTCATTTCAATTTTGAGTGCAGGCCTCAACTTCTGTTGCATCAGAGACGGCTTGAAGGGGTCGTGGACTCACTTGACGTAATGACGTATTTTCCCATTCATTAGCGCCGTTTGTGTCACAGTCCAGCACCAGACAAGGCCTGCAGCAAACGCCACGTTTTCGCCCCTGTTCTACTGCAAAGCACGCCAGCAATCATCTGACTCGCAACCCAATGGAATAAGATGCAGCTCCCACGCATGCTGTGGCTCCAGCTCACCCTACCAGTGAAGAGAACTTGTCGTACCTCCTCCACCTGAATCGTAACTTCGTACGAGGATCTCTCACATTTACCTCCAGCAATCAATCATCACCGTCACATGCGGCAGCCCCAGAAGACCAGGACTTTAGATCTGCACTTTGGTACCATTCAAATGAAAAACGGTACAATTGTTTAGTTCAAGAAACCAAAGTACCAAATTTGAGTCTGAAGGGGTGTTCAGGTGATCATTTTTAAACAAAGCAATGCTGCAACAGAGGATTTTTTCCACAGGAGTTTGTCCAAAGCAAACCAAAACTGAAAACATTCACACATATACATAAAAAAACGAAAGATGTTGTTTGATCTGTCTATTTGTTGAAGGAATCTGATAGTGAAGCCTCAAAAAGATTGACAAAGCTTCTCATTGACCAAGGTTTGGTTTCTGGTTTTGCAATGATTCTGATGAGTGTGTTTGATTTGCAGGTCAATAGAGTGTGAGAAGAGATAATATGGTCCCACTGCCGAACAACAGTTTACCGTGTTGCTCAGCAGGGGTGAATCAAAGAGTTTGTTGAGCAGTCCGCGCAACCCTGTTCAGGAGGCTGTGGAAAGGATTCAGGCGAAATGGCTTGACCCAATACCTGGACGAGGGGTTGCGAAAGATAACTGAGGTGGGATATGCGCCACGTGAGTGATTGACATCCACCGGACAGTCCATGAGACAATGTGATGGATGCGATGACAGGTTCCACTGTGTGTGAGAATGTCGCTCAAGGCGATTCTCCCCAGGCCAGGGCGATAATATCCAGCTGAACACATCAATTTGCTGTTGTCCTACAGGGGGATCCAGGATCTATATGGGGCCACTTTGGTTACCATTGTGTGGTAGTTGTTGGGGCAAGGCATTCACTGAGTGTCAGGCCCTAACGATGTACTCACCAGTGATTGCCAACAAACTCTGTTGGGTCCCTCCCACTTCGTACTCCCCCACAAGGAAAAGCTTTCATTCCAGCGCGCTATCTTTCTGGGCCTCACGTAGATCTACTAATATATCGTATTCTGCTCGGCTTCTGCCATGGTGTCTCCCTTGGCATCCTCTCCAAGTCAAGCATACCAAGGCGCTCTCCTCCCTCACTGGATCCTCTGCCCCTCCAGCCCCCCCCCCGCTGTACTGGGGGGTCCGCCCCTCCCCAGGCCCCCCGCTGTACTGGGGGGTCCGCCCCTCCCCAGGCCCCGTCTCCCATCTCCCACATCACAAGCCTTGTCGCCCGATCCCCCTCATCCCGAGTGCTTTCCCCTGTCGCGGAGGCTCTGAGGACCCTGGAAATTAAGAGGCAGCTTCTCACCTGCCGAGAAAATGGGGCAGGAGGGGGAGAGACAAATGGCCTGGTGGGACGTGAGAGAGTGGGAGTACTGCGCAGTAGTTTTGTGGAGAGGGAGCGTGGGAGACAGAGAGAGACAGAGACAGAGAGAGCGGGTGAGAGGTAGAGAGTGTGTCAGAGTGACAGAGAGACATAGACACAGACAGACAGATACAGATGAAGTGATAGAGACAAAGAGAGATAATGAGGGGGACAAAAAGAGAGAGGACAGAAGCGAAAGAGTAAACGAGAGCAAGAGTGACAAGACGAAACAGACAGACAGACAGACAGACAGACAGACAGACAGACAGACAGACAGACAGACAGACAGGTGTGTAGAATTTGGTATGTTATGATGTGGTAGGTTCTGCGTAATCTGAGATGTCGAGGCTCGTGCGACGATCGCCTCACGATGATCACACAGTCCACAAGACGTTCGTACCTTTTGCTGACAGTCGCTTTGGATGTCAATGCTCAATCTACCCAACGTCACGTTGGGCCTAAAACAGTGCAAATTGTGAGGCAGCTGGATTTCTGTGGTGAAAGAGTGGCATTAAAAGTGGCATTTCGTGCCCGTTTTTCACTGGGTGAGTTGCGTCTCTGCATTGACTCCACCTGATAATTATAACTTGTGCAAGTCTCAAGCCATCACGCAACCCCATTGAAGGTATTATAATTCACAGGAGAAGAACGCGTGGCGCACTTGGTGTGAAACAAGACCAGAGCAGGGAAACAAACGGCGATGGATGGTGCATGCAGCAGGTGGGCGATAATGACGGGTCCCAGGGACCTCACATCCACGCCCTGTTCACAGTAGAGGCTGCGGCGGATCCAGGGGCGGCCACAGGCGGTCCTCCGGGTTCGGGGTCTCCTCCCTGCGTCACGTCCGCCTTCAAAATGTGCGTAAATGATCGTGCATTGTGTGATTTTGGATTCTTCTGTTTCGTTCTTCCTTCTCGTTCTTTCTTGTTGTAAAATTGTCAGTTGGACACCTGTGTGTTGGATCCCATTCACCCAAACAGATTCACGAAAAGGCGCTTTCCAGCGTTGGTCCCCCTCAATGTGTTGTCAAGCTAATCCAGAATCCGTGACCCGAAACGCAGCAGGAGGTGTTGATGTTGCTTGTGTGGGCTTATTGTCTTAGACTCTACCTCTGGAATGCAACTCCGCAATTGCAGCAAGGCTCAACCCTTACCATGAAAAGTTGTCTGCATTCGTCCCAGGTTCCAATGGATCATCCTTGGATTAAGGGTTTTCACATTGGCTGGGCGGCGTCAGACTTTTTGACGCATTTTGACGCGCAGGCGTCAAAGTCAACATGATGCCCAATGGAGAGCATCAAATTATCTGTCCAGACCGATCACAAATTTTTGACGCGGGCGTCAATTTTTTGTCACTGCGTCACCAATGTGAAAACCCTTATTCATTCAGCGCATGTGTCTCCTGGGTGCTCTCAAACAGCCACCATTGAACCCGCCCCTGGATCCACGGATTCGCCCCTGGATCCGTCTCGGTGAAGTGCAGACTGAGGTAAAATGACACGTTCTAACTGCATCAAAGTGCGTCGCTCTCAGCCCTGCGGAGGGAAAGCTGCTGGTCACGCGTAAATTGAGCTGCGTCCACTGCTGTCCGCTGCGTGCCTGTGTCCAAAGTGAGGCTGTGATGAGGGATGTGGGGATGGGGGAGAATATGCTCAGGGGTGGACGTGTCACTGTGCACTGTGCATGCGTGGGAGCAGGCCTTGCTCTGAGACCATTTGGACTCCTGCCAGCAAGTTCAACACAAAAGTGTGACCAGGATAATGACAATATATGTCGTAAGTGTGACTTTGCTACTTTCAGCAATGGTGACTTTTGGATTGAGACTCATGACCTCAAATGCTGCGTGGGAATGACTTTGTGTCAGAAGCTGCAACCCTGAACTTGTTTGTGAAGGAATTGATACATTACAGTGTGACCCGAAAGCCACTTGACTCTGTCATGCACTCTTTGTGGCCGTGCGTTTGTTTCCTTGGACTTGACAGAACCAACTCACAGTGCAGCGAACAAACACTACTGCGCATGGAACAAGCGTCTTGCTCCAGATCCCAGACAACGCAAACACCCTCGCTATGAGAGAAGAGCCCCCCACTATGGGGCAGAGATAATGAGGGCGGGAAGGCTTCTGATTGGTCTAGAATTCAAAATCCAGCCTTCTGATTGGTCTAGAGGCCAAGTGCCCCAT
>JAAUXT010046759.1_pt1 | contig 14177 bp, 17 predicted proteins | sample 7278171 | NCBI WGS metagenome assembly JAAUXT01 (sample SAMN14350112, study PRJNA611818) | marine sediment metagenome | isolation source: surface marine sediment (1.8m) | place: French Polynesia: Moorea | collected 2018-08 | reverse complement strand
TGTTCGTGCGCGACAGTGTGTGTGTGTGTGTGTGTGTGTGTGTGTGTGTGTGTGTGTGTGTGTGTGTGTGCACCACTAAACAGAGCCATGTGTACTGACTGGCTCACATGCGAAGCCATATGAGTGCCTGACGTTGTGACAGACAACGCTGGTGCAGACCAAACTGAAACCAACTGAACTTCCAGCTCTCTTGGATATCAATATGTTATCCTGTTCGACTCGCAACCCGACGATTTCAGTCACAGTCTCAGCACCAGGAGACTCCCGTCCCAGGAGCAGGACTGATACAGGAGGAGACAGGGGGATTGGGAGGGGCCGGGGAGGGGGGCGGGAGGGGGAGCGGGGCCCAAATCCTGGTTTATTGGGACGAACGAGTCGAGTGAAGCATTAGTGAGAGCAGTGGATGCGGTATCCAAGGGCAATTACATCATTTTTACTCCATTTGCCGTGGAAACTGCGCATCCTGGGACAACAGGCTGGACAAAGTTTAGTTTGTCGCTTCCTACGCAGTCAATGACCCCGACAGAAACATGGGAACGTACGCACGGACACAAACTCAGCTCCCTCGTGTCGCGTCGGCAACGGAGTCAGGGTCACATTGAAAACGGCAACACCGGAAGTGAGGGCGTTGTTGACCGGAAGCGGCGATTGGTGACCGGAAGTGAAGATTTGTATGACCGGAAGTGGCAGTACTCACTCTGCTCGGAGTTTGTAGTCCTTCTTCTTCTCCAGCAGACCCAGCTTGGCTCGACTCGCCGGCTGAAGAGACAGAGGAAATCGTCTGAAGAATCTCAAGCTGCACACAAACTGCGGACCTCTTGTTTTCACCGCATTCCTGGCTCCCTCCACCACCACATTATTCCCGGACCGTTCTGAAAGCTACGGCAGCGTTGGCAACGTGACCTGTGCAAACTGTTGCGCGACACAGTGCCCAGCAAAGAGGAGGCGTATAAATAATTTCTTTCAAAACAGAATCCCCCTCCCCCCCCCCAAAAAAAAAAAAGTGAAAACAAATTTGCAAAAAGAAACCAAAATTGAGGCAAGCGCAATTTTCTGGTTGGAAAAAAGTTGTTCCCACAATCTCCAATCATACAGAGCTGTCAGAACCACACCTTCGCGTAGAAAAGCTGCAATTCAATCAATGGAAAGAAAAAAACACGAGAAAAACTGCGGCAGACGGAAGCTCGATGAAAAGGCGCAAGAAATAACGTGTCAAAGTAATTTGTTTCCGGAGGCAGTGGCATTTGTATTGGTTTGACAGACGGTAATGACTTTCGGTGGGAGCGGGCGCCCGGCGCTGACCCGCGGGTGCCCGGGGACCGGGTGCCGGGTGACGACCCGGGTGTCGGGTGGGGAGCGTCCCTGACGCCCGGGACGTGACGCGTGGGGCGGGGTGAGGCGGGAACCAGAGTGGGACGGAGGTGATGGGAACCATTGTGTTGCATTGTGAGATCCAGTTCCTCACCACGTGTACGCGCACGCACACACATACATACCACGCACACATGCACACACACACACACACACACACACACATACACACAAATCCACGGTCGCCACACAGGCACACGCACATTCCCCACACATGCACACACCACACAAGAGGATCCAACAGAGGGAATTTTCCACAAATTCATCCAGGCGCAAAAACCGCAACAAAGTGACACGCACACACGCCAGCCACAACACACACGCACACGGACCACACATTTCCACGATCACCATTTCTTACACCAATCTCTTTCAGATCTGACAAGTATTCTCCCAACTCATGAAAGCAACAGCTCAGTCAATGAAAATTGAATCTCCGCTGTCAACAGCACTGCACCCGCAAAAAAACACGCCTGACAAGGCCCCACTGCAAAGCTCAGTTTATGGCGTCAAAGTGACCTTCATTTGGACTCACGGACGTCCCAGTGCACCCGAGTTCGCTGCTGGGCCAGACCCTGAACGTCACTGAGACACGCAATACTCGGAGACCTGCTGCACACTGGGTGCGACGCAGTTACAAGGCAAAGCCACAGCAGCCGGGGTCCACACTGGATGTATCACGTCCCTGTGCAGGAGAGTGTACGCTGCGTGCACTCAGCGACGCAACGCAGGACGCATCAACCGGTGTGAGACCCGTACCTGCACCGGGCACATCACGCGTTGCACCCCTGACGTCAATGCGGACTGCGTCCACTGATCTGTGCAGGGACGCGACGCATACGTAACACACCCAGTGTAACGCCGCGTCCATCAACAACCTGTGCAGGGACGCGACGCGTCCTGTGTGACCCTGGCCTGACGGCAGGGGGCGGCACTGGCGCGCAGGCCTCTGGTCCCCCCTGCAGGACCGGGTCAGGTCGAGAGGTCCGTCTGACCCAATCACATCCATTTGCATTGGGCGCGGGTTTGCACTTTATCTACCGTCAGAAGTAAATCTTACACACCAACGTCAAACTGCTGTTGGCATGAAGGAGCGATTGAAGTGAACCATTTTTGCGACATTCTGCCTGACAACTTTTCAGGCCCAGTGATTTCTACACGAAGAATCTGCGTTCTCGCATCTTCTGAAGATCTTGCGTGAATTACTGTGGAGTTTCGGCCCTGTTGCCTGTGGTGGACATTCCCTATTGGGCAAACTCAGTGCAGTGGTGTATTGAATCCCAGGTTCACGCTGGGTGCGCCAGGAGTTGTTCCAAACCACCAAGCAGTGGTGCATCTGGAAAGCAGCTTTCACATTGGTGGCGACTTCAAGTCTTTTTGATGTCAACTTTCTACGTCAACGTCAAAGAATGGTCAACGCCCTTTCTTGATACTCACCGTTGGGGGTACAGTCAAAAATTGACGTCAACGTCAAAATGTTGGCGACGCCGTCAAATGTTGACGTTGACTTTACCACTTGAAAACCCCTTCACGCGTTGTGGAAGCCAACGGCCTCTGCGCCAACCAGGCGATGACGCATCCAGAGACGACAAACACAGACGTGTCACGTGACGCACACAGCGGGAACCTGACCTGGGCCCTCAGAAACCGGGGACCCGTCTGAAGCCAGGGAACCCGGAGGTACCGGGACCCAGGTTACGACCCTGAGGTGTAGAACCGAGGTGTTTGCACAACACGGGGTCAAGTGCAAACGAGCGGTTGTCGTGACGACACGCGATGACGCGACGCGACGCTGCTGTGGACGCGGCGTCGCGACTCGCGGCCCTACACAACGCTGTTTGCACCTCTGCGCTCCCACCCTGTCCATCGGCCCTCAGGCCTGTTGTAATAAAATGCCCAAACAAGGAAGAAAAAAGCGCTCGAGACCGTTGTGTCCCGCGGGTGCGCTGGAAAATGCTTCTTGGGTACATTGAAAGCCACATGACATTCGCCGGGTCTGTGTGTTCAAGCTTTGGGTCCAGTCACCAACATTCAACCGCTCCAGTGCAAAAGTTTGTGGAACACTTCAGAAGTTGCGCTTGCGCTGGTTCCAACACAAAACACCAAGTAAGAAGACCTTTCTCTTTCGTCCAATAACAACGGAGAAACCTGGATGTGTCCAGTAAATTTGTTTTGTCACCAGGAGCGGAAGTGTGTGTGGACAGGGCTGCGCAGTAGGGCCCCGCCGCGGAAGGAAGAAAGAACCGGGGGACGGAAGGAAGTGGGCGACCACAGGCCACGTTCACACTGCGCAGGTCAAGGCCAGCTGCGTCGTTGATTGGACGCAAAGCCCACGGACGCGCAAAAACGCAACGCGTGTCACATGACGCAACGGCCACTTACGCACGAGCGCAAAAAAAAAAAAAAAATCACGCACGATGCGTCTGGTTGAACCAGGCGCCATCCAAACTGAATCTGGCCTTTGCTGCACGATGGGCAGTGCGTCTTCGCAGGCCTTACGGGACGCACCTGATGTGGCCCCGGCGGTAGTGAGCGGTGCGTCCCTGGGTCCCGTCCCCCGTCACCCCTCCCGACACCTCCACCGCTCCCTCCTCATCTGTATTCATCGAATCCACCCGGCCCAACAGACCCGAGCAAATTCAGGGGCACCGCAGTAGGGAGAGGGCTGTAGTGTGTGTGTGTGTGTGTGTGTGTGTGTGTTTGTGTGTGTGTTTGTGTGTGTGCGTGTGTGAAAGAGTGACAGAGAGAGAGAGTGTGTGTGTGTGTGTGTGAAAGAGAGACAGAGAGAGATAGAGAGTGTGTGTGTGTATGTGTATGTGTGTGTCCACTACACTTTGGCCCAGTGGTGCAAAAAGGGCAAGACCAGTTTCTCCCTGCACAACACAACACAACACAATAGTTCCAGAGCGCAAACCTTGTGTTGATTTCCTCGAGTTCGACACAGTTGGGACTGAACTTTCACCATGAGCTACAGGCAACGTGTCTGACAAACTTTTCCACAGCTTTTTCGTTGCTCATTTCAAAGCAACTGATGCTCAAAGAACCAATGCTGGATGGCAGACACAAGAGGTCCGCAGAGGTGAGATTGGTCCGGTCTGCACAGACGTGAGTCACAACAGAGGCGTCTGACATGAAGCAACCCAGCCAATCAAAGAGAGCAAACTTTTCTTGCAAGGTTCACTCTTTCTGGTCCCCAAGCACACACACACACACACACACACACACACACACACACACACACACACACACACCATTACACACGCCACATTGAAGAAATGATGAACCTTGTGCCAAACTTGACTTGTCACTTTTGCAATATTGACATTGTATCCACGGACCCTTCGCAAAGGTGTGAATTTCAGGTGTGGCAGAAGTCAAGTGCGTGTGAAACGACAGCCGTCCGTTCCCACGTTGCCATGGCTTCACCATGGTCACGATGCGCAAACACGGGTTTCTATGTGTCGCATCCCGGGTATTGTACGAGTCACTGTTGCATTCACCGAGTGTCAGAAATCAAGTGAGATAAACAAACAAAACTGCAAACAAACAACTGCCATCCGTCTCCATGGTAAACATGTCCCTCAATGGGAGAATTCCCAAGGATACCATCTTCGTTTCTGAAGTGCTGAAATTTGCTCGAAAGAGCCACCGCTGGTCCTGGACACTTGAAACAGAAAGGGGAGCAACAAACGCAATATGGCAGTACTGTCGATCCCTGAACTACACTTAGTCCCTGAAGTTCACCCCAATCGCCCCCCCCCCGGCAATGAACAAAATATTTTTGTGGGGTTGAACACCGCCGTTGTCACTCTCCACTCGACATTCCCTCGCAGAGACCATCTGACCCCCAAAATCTGAAGCCCACACTCGCACGCACACAAACACGCACACGCACACACACCACCCCAACCACCCTCCCAACAAAAAAAAAATACATCCACAGCGTTTCTTGCTCGAGCACTGCGGTTCTCACCCACCACTCGACACAGCAGAGAGCAAACTACAATTTTCAGTCGCACACTCACACGCACACACACTCGACGGATATCACGTCGGTGCAAATGCGCCCAGCTTCTCCAAATTCTACTGACAGACAACTTGACAATGCGCAGTGAACAATGTTACTCGTGAGGGGCTGTTGTTACTCAACCAAAACCACCTGCGGAGCAACACAAAACCTCCATTCCGTCCCAGGTTAGTTTTCAACGCGCAAAGCTGAGTTTGCATTGCACGAGGGAAATGGTATCATTGTCAGAGGGCGGGTCCAGGAGGGGGGTCCGACCCCTGACTCCCGAAAAAATCCAGTGAGGGGGCATCCCCTGACTCCCTCCCAAAAAAGAAACCTGTTTTGTTCGTGTCACAGGCGCAAAATGCTTCACGGGTGTGTGTCCTCAACTCCCCCCCCCCCCAAAAAAAAAAAACTTTATCAGAGTACATTTGTGTTTGCTTTTCGATTGTTGAAGTCGTCCTCCACAAAGTTGGGTCGGCCCTCTTTGACCAAATCCTGGATCCGCCGCCCCCTGCATCTTCATTACAATTCACGCGCAACGGAGGCACCGCGTCGTGAATTGATGCAGAAGGGTCCTGGGAAAGGAATTCGCCGTCACAACCCAGAGCGATCCTATTGTGTTGTTGACGTTACGGGACAAAGGCTTTCGTTTCACACCTTCTTGATTTTCCGAAGCGCGAAGAGCTTCTTTCTCATGGCAGATTGTTTCGATGTTCAGACACGAAAACAAAACCAGACACCGCTGCAGAGAACCACAAGTGTAAAACACGCACTCACATTCACAAGCACGAACACACATCACACACGCACACACACACATAACACACGCACACACATGGACGTCCACAAACACGCACACAAATGCACACACGCGTACGCACACAAGCACACACACACACACACACACGTTTGTCTGCAGGTCCCTTGAATCACACACCAATTTCACCTTTTCTCACAACAACACAAACACTTCAAAACGCAACATTTCCAATTCAACAATCACCACCGATCACACCTCTCTTTTTCTCCCTTTTCACCACGATCCCCGAAAGGCGTGAAAAGGCGATTGAGTGTTGCGGCCCGGCCTACTCAGCTGTGTCCCATTCCTGCATTAATGTATCTTTATGCATTCCACCCAGCGCTCTCTGCGCCAGGGACGCATGATACTGCATCTAATGCTCCAAACACCTGGTCACCCACTGCAAAACACACCCACCCAGGAACCCAAGGATCCAGGGGCGTTTTCACTCCAAGGAGACCAGATCTGCACTGGATTGAGCAGTTTGAATGAGGCCGGAGTTTTTGCAGCGTAGATTTCCATTGTTTTAAGGGTTCATGCTAAATTGAGCATCACACCGCAGATGGGTGGTTTTCACCACGGATCACGAAACGCTGCGTTTCCGGTTTGTTTCTGATCGTTGTTGTTGAGAGCAGATCCAGGCAACTATTGCGCCCTTTTTCTACTCAAAAAAAAAAAAAACAAAAAAAAAACCATTTTTCAATTCACATTCGCCATTTCAAAAGCTTCATGTTCTGACGCCAATTCTGAAAACATTTTTTTGTCGAAAACTTTTCTGTGGATCTCTTTCATACACAAACTGTTTTTACATGACAGATTCCCGACTCCTGTTGCACCTCCAGCACCAACCGAGTTTGTCACAAGTCATCGGTATCTTGACCTGCAAGTTTCGAAAGGCTCTGCTCAAACAGAAGCATTTTTGTTCACACTGGCAAAGTTCATATCAACAACAAAACCAGACTTCCAAGTGGAGAATCAGCCGCGCCACGTACATCGGCAGTACAGCGCTTGATCTCACAGGTGATGTCCAAGTAGAAATTTCTGTGGGCGGGGGGGGGGGCAGACGGACAATTGAGTGTCAAGAGAACACACGGGCACAGACACGGGGGCAAACCAGTACCAGCGCGGCTGCTAATCTCACTCACTCACTCACTCACTCACTCACTCACTCACTCACACACACACACAAACACACACACACCGCTCTGCAGAGTGTCGGTACTCCAGCCGTAGTTGCTGACAGAGGCAAGGTTGGCACTGTTGAGAGAGCACTCGGCTCCCAAGGACCAGGTGTGAGGTTCGAGTCAGGGACAAGGCATCACAACGAAGCAGGTTTCTTGTTTTAGCTTGACCGTTGGTCGACTGCACAGTTGTGCAAAAGCCCTGACAAATCTCGTTGCAGAAAGTCATGGACTGGTTCTGTTCTTCACAGCGAAAATCACCAACTCCTGCCGGCGTTGAAGGAAGTCAGAGAAACTGCTCTGAGAAGCCCAAGACCACAAAAACCAACGATAGGTCGAGAGAAAACTTCCGGGGGTGAGGGGGAGCCAACCTCAAACGCACCTTCCAACAACGGGACAAGCCACCACCGGTTGCAGGGTCTTTTTTGTTTGGGGGGGGAGTGGTGTCAGGTGAGTGCCCTTGACCACCGCCAAGTCTTTCGTCCGTCCCAACCACAGACAGACGATAGACTGACAGACGTTGTCCAGACTACCCAAGCATGAAACCAGAGGAGACACAGAGAATAGACCTTGACAAACGAAATGATGTGACGGCGGTTGGCGTACACTACAACACACTGCTAGATCTACCAAGGGCAGTACCACACTCTGTACCTGCCACAGAGCACGAACATTGCTTGACACACCGGTTCACTTCAAGCAACGCAACACGAAACTGCCGTGGCTCAAACTCCCTCATTATCGCTCATCAACATTCCCAGTTTTCGCAAAGTTGTGACCTAATCGCAAGAATATTGCTGTGTACAAACCTGGGATCTTTCCCTGTGAGTCTTCTGACGAGACTTCGACGCATTTTTGAACGAAGACATGGCGAGAAAATGCGGAAAAATGCTAAACTCCAAAACACGTTTTTCTTGGCCGGAAGTATACAAACGCTTTGTTTTCCTCCAAAGAAGAGCTCTAAGCTTCTCGCGCCAACTTCAAGTGTGCTCTTCTTTTGAGTCTTCACTGGAACTTCATCAAATTGAAAAAGATGTGAGTGAATTGATTGTTGGAAAAGATTCCAGCGACCAGCGAAAATGTGGCCTTTCTTTCAGTGAGAAATGAAAATAACCAGTGGATTTTCCATTTTCTCTGTTTTGCCACGTAACATCGGGGCTTCTCTCCCTGGCAGATCCTCGTCCCCCAATTGGGGCTCAATGGGAAAGTTGGAGTTTTATCTACGTCGCCCCTTCTGGCGGATCCAGGCCCCCTGCTCCCTTGATTCCCCGAAAAAGACCCAACTCCTCTCATCTGTATCTCTGGGAGTCCGACACACTGGCTCAGACCGAGGTTGCCCAGTCTCCAGATGCTGGACCTCCCCTCCCCGCCAGAGGACCATGTTCCTGAGGTCGGACCCAGTCAGATCCGAGTGAGAACTTGGAACCGCAGAGATCCTTCTCCCCAACATCTGACCCACTGAGACACACAGGTCGTAACTGAACGCCATCCCTGGATCCCCGAGCCATGAGGATGACTCATCAGAGGCGGATCCAGGGGCTCCCGAGCGATCAGCGCTGTTGAGCGCAAGATCCAGTTTTCTTTTGAAGCTGGAGATGCGACTGTCTGGAGAAGCCGACCTGGGGTTTGGCTGGCAACAGACCCTCAAAGCCTCAAAAGTTGGAGGAGGGGGGGCATTTTATTTTGCGGGTAGGGGCGGGGTCAGGAAGGCTCAACTTCAACTTGTAATGTAAATGTTGAGTGCAAACATAAAGAAAGCACCTGTTGCGCAAAATGCAACAAAATTTTCTGTGTCTGGGGGTCCCGCCCATGGATCTGCTGAACCCACTCCTGGCTCCACCCCTGCTCGCTCCTGACTCACCTGTGTCGTTGCGAAGTCCCCAGCGGGACAGGTAGATTTCCCCATATTCGGCGTGTTACAACAGGAGTGTTTGCCAGACACAGCTTTGCATATTCATGGGGTGTTTGTAACAACACGAGGTCCATTTCTGTGATGACTTTACTCTGACGGATGTGGACTCGCTCCCTGCCGTTTCCACAGTGAAGTGTCGTTGTTTTGAAAAAGTTGTGATCAGGATAATGGGGCTTGAAATTCTCAAGAGTCTTTTCAGAACGGGTCTCAGTTCAACAAACACAATTTTGAGCTGCCGTATCCACCGGTGTAAGATGCACCTTTTGTCCTGAAACTGAGTACCAAAACTAGAGGTACTTCTCATACATGGGTGTGACCTGTTACCAGAAAATATAGGTGAAAGTTGGGGTGCGTCTAATACTTGGGTGCGACGTATCCAGGGGTGAATGTGGCTTGGAATGGGATTGTTCACCTCCCCAACAATTTGACAACACATTGAAAAAGAAAATCACTGGCCTCCAAACAACACCAAATCACACGGTCAAAGTCTGGACGGAACAGATCTTCTTCACTTCGGACCGCGTCGCATTCTTCATTCTGATTAGACGACGAGGCTCCCGATTAAACAACGGTGCGGCCCACGCCCAGTGCACACCGGAGGCGTCATGCGTTTGCGTTCCTGCGTCACGGCTTGGGACACCCGCGTTTTGTACTGTGTCCCTGCAAAGTCAATGGGCGCTGTGTCGTGGCTTGGGACACTTGCGTCGTGCACTGCATATGTCACCGTGATCACAGGGCACTTCATGTGCGCAGGAACCCAAAGCAGTTTTTACACTCGTTCGTGTCAGGTGAGGCGAGGATCCCACACCCAAGGTTCCTCTGTTTTGCAGGACACGTACAAAGCCACACCTGTGTCAAATGTAAGGTTGTGGGTGAGACTCCACAAACTCTTGCAATGCTGGTCCCCTCTTTCTCCACATACACATGAACAAACACCCACCTACATGCACACAACACACAAACGCACGCACGCACGCACACTCACACCACGCACACAACACACACATAGTCTCACAACACAATGCACACAACGCACACACACACATTCTCACACACACAAACGCGCGCACATGCGCAGTGCCGCACCCACCGTGAACGCGGCCCTGCTCGCGACGCGACGCGGCCCCGTCGCGGGTCATTACGATCCTCCGCACGTTTCAATGCTACAATTTGCGTGCACAGAAATAGAGGTATTGCTCCACAGTGATCAGACAAAAAGACCATTTTCCAGTTATCACCTCTCGGCAATTTCTTCTCTGGAGCGTCTTAAATTCCCTCTTTATCCCTTCCCCAGCCAAACAGCCACCTTCCATTTTCTCTCGGCCTCTTTTCTTGAAGTAGAACATGTTTTGGCCATTGCCCGCAATTGAAAAGTGCAGAGCAAATTTCGTTTTCTCCCAGGTTATGGTTTCCTTGTCGTGTGCGTGTGTTTGTGTGTCACGCTGCCTGAGATGTTCAGGTTCAACAGTTGAAACTTGCAGCGCGCCATAAAATCTCCCGAACCGCGCAGCTTCTTTCGCGTCGTGTCTGTTCGTGTCTGTCTCACAGAAGAAGGTGGTCGAGTCCAACTTCGAAAAATACAGGTCCATTTCACTTCATCCGATACCGCTTTGTCCGTGTGCAAATGAATTTTATTTTTTTTTGGGGGGGGGGTCGTTCAAAACAAAAAAATTTGTCCGATCTTTCTTGGTCCTGGACCCCAGGCCAGGACCCCTGGACTGTCAGACCTGGACCTCTGCACCCCAACACATGGACCCCACACGTGGACCTCACAATTGGATCCCTGCACCCCATGCCTGCACCCCACATCATCCCCTGCATCCCAACAGCTGCACCCATGGACTCTCACCCCTGACCACCTGAACCCCCAGACCTGGACCCCTGCACCCCCAGACCTCCCAGACTCTGACTGTCACAAGCGAGAGCAAACTGAAGGACATGTTGTTCCGGCTCCACAGCAGCGCAGTCAGCGACGCGCACGCGCAGCTCTGACTGGAGGCGGAGGAGACGGATTCCTCTCCGCGGACTGATCATCGCTCTGCGGGGAGAACTCGAGATATCCTTCCGCGTCGGGGTGGCAGGATCACTCATCTCACAGCGCATCTGCTGTACCTACACCTGGTTCATTCATTCATTCATTCATTCATTCACTTTCTCACAGCGTACACACCCTCTGTACCAACACCTGCTTGATTCCTTCATACATTGATTCTTTCTTTCTTTCTTTCTTTTCTTTCTTTCGTTCGTTCGTTCGTTCGGCTGTTGTTGACACCGTCTTTGCGTTGCGTCTGGAAAGTATTGTGTGCAGACGTCCTTGCCCTGCAGACAGTTGTCCAGTCCAGGTTGGTCTTTGCATGACAGGCGGAGGATCAATCTGGCGCCTGGGTATCCTCCAGGACCTGGGTTCTTGGCAGGTGAGCTCGCGCGGATGTAGACAGAGGGTGGTGGTGGTGTTCTGCTCCCCTCCCAAAATTTGAATGTCGGCCGAGACGGAAGTCGGGCCATCCCAATCATGGTCCTCCAGATGGAGACTGAGGTCAGGTCCCGAAGACCCAATCCACCTCCAGAACCCTGGGGTCGGACCATGCCAACCGCGATACTGGATCCCCCTTGACTGAGGTCTGGCCACCACACTGACGTCGCCTCCACCTGTGTGATCATGGGCCCGCTGGGCCACCCTCACTCACCCCAACCCCTGGATCCACCAGAGGTCTCTCCCGGGGGAGCGTCTTCCCTTCGCTTTGATGCGCACCTCCGCCGGGAACGCAGATCCCTGCGCGCAGCCACAAAGCGCCACGACGCGCAGTAACAAAGCCATTTTGCCAGTTTGAACTCGTGGGATTAGCCCAGCTCGGGGAGGGTGGAGGGACAAAGCCCACAGAGAGACAATTACCGTGCAAAGCCGTGTGCAAGACGCACCTTTCATGCTCTAAAACGAGCACCAGACGAAAGGGTACGTTTCTCCACGGGCATGAGTTTTCATTGTTGAAGATGGCCTGGGAACCAGAAAATAGGGGCAAATGTTGGTATACGTCTTGTGCATACGGTAACCCTTTCCCCCCTCCCCCTGGTGTCAGTCGAGGGAACAGACGGGCGCAGCGCATGCGCACACGACAACCACCAGCACGTCACGTCTCTGTGTATTTTATTTCACGTTTCTGATCAGAGATTTTCCTCGGCCTCGCAGGGCTCGGGGGTAGCGTCGACCTGACCCGTCTCGGACGATACGAACATCTCCCACTCCTCGCTGCTTCCGTCGTCGAACGTGAGGGTGACTGGAACCCACGCCTGCAAATGTTCAACAAGGTGTGTTCGATTTGAGTGTGTTCGATTTGGGTGTGTTCGATTGGGCGTTTGTGCGAAAGGGTGTGTCCGAAAGTGTGCGTTTGATTGCATTGTCTGATTGAGTGTGTTCATTTGGGTGTGTTCGTTCGATTGTCAGATCAATGGGAGTGTTTGACTTGGGTGTGTTCGATTCCTGTGTTCGATTGGGTGTTTGATTCGGTGGGTTCGATTGGATGGGTTCGACTACGCCTCTTCAAGTGTGCTTGTGTGTCAAAATGGGGAGACTTTTCCTTTCTTTGGGTGAAGGCCCGGCCCTCTGCCCCTTGGACACAACCACGTAGCATAGAAGAAGAGAAACGCGGACACTCTCGTTTGAGTGGATTCAGTGCAGAACTGAGGGATGCGTCTGTCGCACCTTATGACAACGGAGACTCAGAATAGGGAGTTTTAGCAGGCACTCACTGTTTTCTTCTCGACGCTGAGCTTGACCGTGCACACGTTGCCCGGATCGCACGACGTGTCGAACTCCTTGTCCTCAGTGACCTCCTTCCCGAGGTCAAAGTCGTCCGCAGAGGTCAGACTGATCTTGGTCGTTCCAACCATCACGTCAACAGGGTCAGTGACCTTGAAGTCATTGCCTTCACCGGGTTCTGGCCAATCGTCATCTGTCAAGTTTCCAAGGTCAAATATGTCGTCCCAATCGTCGTTGGTAAACAGATCAAACTGATCGTCGTCACCAGTCGAGTCGCCCTCAACCCAGACCCCAAGCGCGACAAGGTCGAATCCGGCTACGCTATCGGCTGTTCTGGTCAATTCGTCTTTTTTCGTCGGCTGGTCGCCTGCTGGTTGTTCGTCGGTAGGTTGTTCGTCTGCTGGTTTTTCCTCTGCTGGCTTCTCTTCTGTTGGCTTTTCCTCTTCTGGTTTTTCCTCGGTCTGTTTGTCAGTGTTGTCCTCGGATGTGTTTCCCTCTGGTTCTGGTTCGTCGTCCCACCCCGTCGCCAGAGGGAGGAACTCGACCCTCTGCGTCAGACGCATGCGCACTGTCGTCTCCACCGCCTCGCTCCCCCGGCAGTTCCCGCGGGTCTCTTCGATGTGCGTCCACCCGACGGAATCCACTTGAGCATCGTCCGGATGTTGTTCTATGGAGACGAGAGTCTTGGACGCAGCCCGGTCCACACAGGTCAGACTGACCAGAGCCACGAGACACAGAACCCGGAACATCGTTGCCTTCTGCAGAAAAAAAGGAGGAGGGAGGAATGTGATGAGGTGACGTTCGTTTTTCGCGACCTAGAGTCAGTGCTTGGCTTCGTTTCACCAGATTTCAATGCATCTTGTACGCGGTAAGAGCCATTAAAAGAGTTCCCGCTGGTTCCTGCCATTTTTCATGTCTTACCGATCCATCGCAGTCGGTTGTGAACTTTCCTTGCGTCCGGAAATGAGAACATATAAAAACGATGTGCGCCTCTATTGCATGGGATTCGTAGCACTCTGGCCGTGTCGAGAAGTTCTCGACCCGCAAAGCAGAAGGCTTCAGTGGTCCGCCCTGTCTGGTAGGAATGTAAGGTTGCAGGGCCCTGAACTTCTGGTGCTTCCCCCATTGTCCCTTTCGTGTTCTCTGGA
>JAAUXT010087528.1_pt1 | contig 14178 bp, 18 predicted proteins | sample 7278171 | NCBI WGS metagenome assembly JAAUXT01 (sample SAMN14350112, study PRJNA611818) | marine sediment metagenome | isolation source: surface marine sediment (1.8m) | place: French Polynesia: Moorea | collected 2018-08 | reverse complement strand
GCGATGTTCATCCCCCCCGAAGTGCGAAGGAGATTCCCAAGAGGTAAAGAACGGTGTTGCGCAGCTGATCAGGAGATTGTTCACCAAGAATTCCTTTCTCCCACAAGACCTCTTCTTGTTCAAAAGTTATTGGGTCTGAAGACAAAGTTCCTCCAAGTCTTTCTGCGCAACGTTTCTTCATTAGATTGTCAAGTGTGAATTTCAGTCTCACGAACTCTTGGTCATCAATCAACTTCCAGAATATCCCTTTCTGTTCCAAATAAAACTGTACACAAAGAACCAAATCGTACAGAGTTTTGCCTGGATATTCCTGGCTGTCTTTCCTTCTCACTTCGTTCACAAAAGAACACAATGTCCGACACAAGTGAGATTTTGTCAAGGTTTTGTCTTCAAGACTGCACCACATAATTTCGGTCAGACATTCAGGATCCTTCATGCGCTCTGTTTTCCAATCTCGGAACAACTCAATTGCCCACGAAATTTTGCGCTCCGCATTCAAAGAAAATTTCTTGCCACTTAGCTCATCAAGTTCTTTATCTGTCAATGCCTTCTTGAATCGGAAAGTCTTCTTCTTCTTGCCAGAAGACCCATCACTGTCAGAAGAATCTTCAATGTTGACGTTCACAGTCGGGGATTCAGTTGTGGCTGCTGCATCTCTGAAATGAAATGAAATTGTAGTTGCATTCCTCAAAACAAACCACTCAACATCACTACCATGAATAGTCAAACATCTCAGAGTATTTTGCACTAACATTTCAAAGTGTCAAACTCACTTTTTCGGACTTTCTGGAGGCTTGGAAACAGTGCAGGTTGGCTGTTGCTTCAGCTTTGGTACAGGAAGGAAGCCCGGTTTCATCATGCATCTCTCGATTGTCGGAACTTGCGTCGAAGTATCCATGCCACTGAACAACAAATAACCGTGATGTACACCCTTCCATTTTTTTGAACATGCAGCCAAACATTGTCTCTTACTACTCACAAAAATTCATCAAAAAAGAAAAATGCAAACATACCCAAAATCGTCAGCGAAATCTTCCAGTTGAAGAGTCTTGTCCAAACTCGTCACACTTATGTCTCGAAATCTTCACAAAGTCGGTGACATGTCTCTCATGTCAGCCAAGTCGCGACCAGTTCAGATATCGTGCACGAACACTCGCACTCAGTTCCATAACCTTGTCTTCTCACACTCAACTAAACATGCTGCTGCATATGTTTGAGACAATCTGCCACTTGTTGTAGAAATGGCATCACACACCCTCTATTTTCACTCCAGTCTTGATGCAAAGCATCTCGACTGTTATGAAATTTTTTCATCTGGTGTGGTGCGAAATCAGCTTCTCACACTCTACCGGGTGTGCGATCCGTCTTCGTGGACACAAACCGAACACGCACAACTCACCCGCCTTTCTCGAAAAGAAATTGTGACATCAGGCACCCACGAGAACGGCCCAATTTTTGTCTCAAGTACGTGAAGTTTTCCCACCGACGTCAGTGACCTGCACGACGCCAGTGTTCTCTGTCAACGCTACAGTTGGAAGCATGGAACCTGGATCTTCATCGTGAGCCGTGAAGTCATAATGTTTTGATTGCTGATCAATTTCTTGACAACACAAGACATTGCAAAGTTGATTTTCGTTGTGTTTGTGCAGGCAGCATAGTTTTTCGTTGGACACCAATTCGCTTCTGCTCAAAGCTTGCGTTGGGTTACGAGATAGAGCGGCAGGGAAGGCTGAACCTGAAGAAGCTGACGTGCACCAACCGAACCAAATGGCGTCAGTGAGAGGGAGGCAGGCAGGCCTCTGGACCGCACCGGTTCACCGGGGGGAAGGGGGGGTGACCAGCGCCAGGGTTACCACAATCCATCAGGGGACAAATCACAGGCCCTGGAGCCAGCCAGTCCACCAGGGGTCGCGTAGTTCATGGGCTCCAGGGTTGTCTTGATCCACTTCAGAACAGGACAGCTTAAGACCTCAGGACCTCTTTGGTCCACCAAAGTTGAGTGCAGCTCACAGGGCTGCCTCACCAGGGGCAGGACAACTCCCAGGTGTGAGGGCTGTCTCCGTCCACCTTGGATCAGGGTAGCTCATGGGCCCCAAGGGAGCCGTGGTCAACATTGGGGCAGCTCATGGACCTCAGGGTCACCCTCGTGCAGAGCAGCCTGGTACGCTCACCCAGAACCAAGTTGGATTTTCCCCACAAGACCGCTGGTTCGAATAACAAACAAGATACAGAAATTTTGTGTTTACTGAGATCACAATCGTGAATAAATAGTTAAATTTATTGAAACAAACATCACCGCAGTTCTACACAGCGCAGCACAGTTCAAATGGCAAAAAAATACTCCGTTTGAGACAAAGGCAAAATTGTTGGGCAGTGGCACATGAAACGGGGAAGGTGCTCACAGTGAATTGGAGTTTTCAACGAGTGTGCGAAGACTTTACGACGACTTTACCTCCTGAGCGCAGTGTTGTCCCGCGTGCTTTTGAGATCCACTCTGACTTCGTTCCGCGAAAACCAGGGACTTCAAGTAAAATACAAAGGCAGGGACAGGCTTGGTTCCACTCAAGCAACTTGACATTCGTTGTATCAACTCCGAAGGCAGTGGATATCAGTGGGCTTTCTGTTTCAAGTTTGAATCAATTTTTGTAGCAGGAAGACGGGGCATTTGGTCAAACAGGAAACAAGCTTCGGAATTCGTCTTTCGTTGAATTGGGTGAAAACACATTGAGTAGCAGGTAGATCCACTCTGATCGGAAACTCGCCCCTGAACACACCCTTCTGCAGGTTGAGTGTTTTATGTGTTTCTTTGTCTTTCCACCACGTGTACACCTCAGCAGTGACAATTTGTGGTTTGTGTTTTACACGTGAGTTCCTCCCGACCCGGAGCGGCCGCGTCTCCCGAGGCTGGTGTAGGGCGGGGGCGGACCCACCCCGCCCACCTCCTCACTCCCACCGCCGCCCTGCTCACGAATACTGCCGAACCTGAGCAGTCCGCGCTCGGGGTCCACCGAGTCCCAGGACACAGCGCCGCGAGCCTTGGACCACCCGTTGATTCCCGAATGCGCATCGTCTATGGCGACGACACGGTTCGTGTTATCATCACTGATGTGGATCTTGAGCTGCCCAGGGCTCCCCCTGGCGGACGCAGAGCTCCTGAACCACAACGTCCGGTTCAGTTGGGCGATATTAGCATCGTCAGAGTTGACGCGGTCGCGCCCCGGAAGTCTGCTGGGTTTGTACTGGTTCCCGGTGGAGCCGAGCCTGGTGCTCCCGACCAGCCCGTTGAGCAGTTTGTCCGTCTCGTGGAAGTTGTCCTCGGCCGCCTCGTCGCCGCTGGGCGTGTAGCGGATGGACGGGGCGGACGGCATCTTCTGCAGCGGGCGCGGGAGGCCGGTGGGCGGCAGCGGGACCGGCGTCTTCTTCAGCGTGGGCGGCGCGAGGCGCGACATGCGCCTCTGCACGTCCTCGCCGTTCACCCAGAACGTCAGCACCCGACCAATCCCCTGCGAGCACACAGATACAGTTTGAACTGTTCCGGTTGGTCAATGCGGGGCTCAGAAAACACGTGCACAACACAGCAATGCAACGAACAACAAAGGAGTTTGGTGGTTACGCGTCCCAAATCTTCTTTGTGGAAAATGTGCTCTTTGTCTCCAGATTCTCAGGCCCTCCTGGTCCCATGTGAAAGAAATGAACTGACCTTCAGTTCGACGAGGCCTCGCTCCTCGATGTCGAATCCTCCCAACTTGTCCAGCAGTTCTTTGCACTGACGCGAGCAGTGGATTCGCATCGCTGAAATAGAAAGAAAAACGTTCACGCACAAGCTGCTTTGCAGGGTCGCTCCTGAGTAAAAGTGATCCAGGAAGGTACAGCAACTGTTGATACGAATGTCTCTGTGTCGAAACTGTTTTCGAAATAGCGCCACAAGGCGCAGTGTCCTTCCCAGAAAACTCATGCGCTGGAAAAATCAACTCGCTAGAAGCCTTCCACTCGGAGCAGAGTCTGTAGCACTCCTACCTGTAGAGTCTGGTGTATTCGTACCTGTACCGTTGGACTCCATCCTGGACGCCGTGTTGACTGTGTCACCGAACAGACAGTATCTGGGCATCTTGTGGCCGACCACTCCAGCCACGCACGAGCCTGGCACAGAAAACTAAAACCTTTACTGTCTCTTCAAATGCGTTTGCTGAGATTGTGATTTGTGTTCCACACAGCCGGTGATGCCTGGAGTCGCGCACAACAACGTTGTTCGAATCTTTCACCATATTCAATACCACCCAGTCGTTGTGCCCTTTTCATGACTTTCTGGCCTGACCCCTGACGCACCTGCCAAGCCTGCCTTGATCTCAACCCATTGCATCGGCATGCACCCAACCGGATGTTCCTGAGTGCGTCCAACTGACGCACCTAAACAACCCAACCACCCAATCTCAGTGCACCCAAAAAGAGTGCGCACCCCTGACGCACCTGAGTGGATCCCTATTCTCAGTTGCAGCTGCTCGTCCGGCCGGTGACGGATCTTGAACTTGCGGATCGCCTTGAGTAGGTGCAGCGAGAGCGACGCGATCTCACTCGCGTGGCGAACCCCGTTCACGTTGGGCAGCCCCGACACCACCATGTACGCGTCGCCTGGAGAGCGTGGGCACAAGAAGAATGAGATCAAACTTGGTGGGCAACCAGGGGCCGAAAGCACATTCCACTGAAGGCAGTGAGTTGCATCGTGAAGATTACATTCCGTGTGAAGCCGGCTTGCTTTAGTTGAAACGGACAGGATACTCGAACCCTGTTCGAAGTAACATTGACAAAACAGTGTGGTGATCCTGAACAAGTCTCTTCACAACCGTTATCCCGTGTCACACCAATAGAGCGTCAGCTACAACCCTGCATATCCCTTACACACTGACAACAGCGAGAGGCTCACCCTAACCAATGCAGCAGTGGCAAAGCACTCCACAAGTTTACTCCTTCAACGGCACAAACAGACGATGCGACAGACTCCCATACGTCGCGCGACTTACCGATCGTCTCCACTTTGTAGACGTCGTAGTTCCCGATGATGGAGTCAAACGTGGTGTACAGGTCGTTGAGAAGGTCCACGACCTGGAAAAAGTCGGGAGATCACAATGCGCACAAGTTTTGCAACCTGGGTCTGCTGCAATTTTCAGTTTGAATACCGTCCCTTGTACGAAATCACAGGAATCAAACAACAAGAAGCAGTGCTCAAGGCAACTGCAGTGCGAAATCCCTTGCGGCGTCGGTAATGTTGTCAATTCTTCCTTGTTCATCAATTCTTCCTTGTCCTCCTTGTCTTCCACCCTTCATGCTGTCTGCAGGGGGGGTCCACCTCCAGTGGGGGGATCCCACCTCTGGCAGGGGGAGGGGGTCTGGTGGGGGAGGGGGTCTGGCAGGGGGAGGGGGAGGGGGGGTCTGGCAGGGGGGAGGGGGGCAGAGGATATTTCAGTCCAGCTGCCATATACTGCACGACCACAGGGTGCTTCGCCCCAAAGGGACTTTGCACAATAAAGACCCCAAAAGAAACGGTCGTTTGCAGGTGAGGCTCAACAGATCGTTCTTGGATCACACATTTTCAGCTGGCTGTTTTTGAAGCCTTCCAACTGCTGGAAATCAAACTTGCAGGCAGATCCACCTGGCATGCCTTCATGTGTGGTGTAACATTCTTTGCCTTTTGAAGAGTTGCAACCCCACAACACCTACATATCTGGTGTGTGAACCTGCACCCCATCGCACTCTGCAATGAGTAGAACTGCAACTGCACCACACTCACCTGCATGGGGCTGCTACCGGAGGACAGCGCCGTGAAGCCGACGATGTCCGAGAAGTAGATGGTGACCGAGTCGAAGGCCTCCGCCTCCACCTGCTTCCCTTGCGTCAGCTGCTCCGCCACCGACCTGCGAGACACGGGGGCAAACTTGGGTGTAGGGTCAGGGAGATGTTTGACCCGAGCAGTCGGGCTGGAGCTCCAAATGCTACCGCGGTGGAATGCAATCCAACCAGGAACGCAAAACTTGAAACAAAAATGGAAGTGACTGCATTCTGTCCTCTGTCAGTTGTAAATTTTGGTTTTCAGCTCCAAAGAGTAAGTGGTGATAGGTCAAAGTACGCTATGTGTAATTTCTGCAGGCAAAAGCGACCGACAGGTCGTTCATCTCAGCGTCAGATTTACAAATAGCTGTGTCTTCACATAAAACAGGAACCAACAAAGAAAAGGCCAAATTGCGTCTGATTCGAACGAGGTCTCCTGCAGTTCTGTAATTTCCACGCAATCCGCACTTTGAAGGAGGCAGGGTGTCCTTGTGCTGGCGCCTGTAATCGGGAGAGTTACGGTTCTGTTCAGTGACACACACAGAGACGGTCTCACTTGGTTTTCGGCAGAGAGGGAACAATGCCCAGAATTTTGACTTCAATACTTTGCAGACTTGGCGGACATTGCCTTGTGCCCCACACCCCCATTCCAAAAGCGTTGTCGTATGTTCTCTGGTCAAAAAGTAATGTGCGTTTTTAGCCTGGTGAATGAGGCGTTGAAATTTAGTTTGTCACCAAAAGAGAGGAAACCATTGCACGTACGTCCCTGGAGTAAAGGGAGGCAGACCAGTGGTATGACGTATGAAAAGCCACAATGAATGCAGAACTCTGTGGTCGTTGGGAAAGAGTGGTTCCATCATGGTTGTGGTTGCTCCACAGGGTGTGATCGCAGTCGAGCGGACGTGTCCACATGTCAGGTATCCGCTCAAAACACCTCACTTCCTGTCAGAGGTGGCGCAGCCGGACAGTTGACATGCACACATCTTGGTTTGATACCCTTCGATGAGTACCGTACTCCCTGACGGAAATGGCTGATTCCTTCGAACGGTGAGCAAGGACACTGCAGCTTGGTCAGATGTATTACGACTTCACTCTCATTTGGCAGCGGACCTTTCAATGACAATGAGAGCACAGTGCTCGGACCCCTTCGACCTTCGTCTACGCCTGATGAGAGACGCCAATTTCATGTTCTTCATCACACTCATTGAGGCTTTGATCTGGGCAAAGCTGTCATTTCATGTGGTGCAGTTTCCACAGAAAGGTCCCTCACTTGCTTGTCTCTCTCTCTCTCAGTAAATTTAACTTGATATCAGAATCTACCCTGAACCAAGGGGGTTGGATTTTGGGCGCACGCGGCCAACTGTTGGTCAAACCCAGTTGACGTGGTTGTCACAAAACTGCATGAGGAATGTGGCTTCATGCTGGTTGGGTGACTTGACGATACTGTACCGATCTCACGAAGAACAATGTCCAGGGTGCGTGAGCTCGAAAGTAAGAGATTAGAATGTCTGATCACAAAACAGATGTGTGGAAATTGAGTGCTCAGAATTCACACTGAGTGAGTGACTGACTGACTTGGGGAGCATCTGGTAGAGCAGCTCCTCCGTCTTCTTCTTCTCGTCGCGCAGCAGCTCCGTCTTGGCGGAGACGAGGCTTTCCAGGTTCGTCGCGTACGTCTCCATCACGTACATCATGTGGTCCACGATGTTGTTCTTCCTGCGGGGAAAGCACAGAGCAGTGAGTTCATGGTGCGTCGCGCTGGCTGGCCAGCGTGTGCAGAAGGGATTTTGCTCTGAGTTCAGAAACCTGATAGATTTCACCCGGTCATTCCGCCTGCATGTGAAGAATAGAAACTTGCTGCTGTACGAGTGATGGGAGTTTTCTCTGGTGGGAACAACATGAACAAAAGGTTTGGAAAAGAAAACGAGAAAAGGCCACTCACCGACACCAACCCCACACTTCACATTGAAACACCTCACCAACAGGACACCAATGGAAACAAACGCAAAGAATTGAACAACAACAAAAATATGATTCTTTTGGCGCTCGAAAATTTATGGCACAACAAAGTACACAGCAACGAAAAGTTTGAACACACCAACAATGAAACACCACTTCCAAAAGAGAGGACACGTTTTGAAGATTCCGTCTGGGGTCAGAGCCTGGTTGATCCCTGAACGGAATCTTGTATCCAGTTCAACAGCAATTACGCTTGCTGTTCAGGTGCACAGGACACTCTCAGCTTCCACCGTCGTTTGACCCGTTGGACCTGTCACACCCGCGATGGTCCCCACCACTCCCACCACTCGCGGTTGTCGCACTTCCGACACCCGCCACGATCGCCTCCCCATCCGCCCCGCCCCTCGCCGTACCCAGAGGTTCCGCTCTGCTGCATGTGCTTCAGATTGTTGCGCAGCAGTTTGAAGTCGGGTCTGGACGCGGGGTCCTCGCTCCAGCAGTCGACGATGGTGTCGGTGAGCTGCTTGTCGACGCGGCTGATCCCGGCCAGCTTCGGACGGAACGGCTTCTGGTCGGGCCTCAGGTTCCGACACCGCTCGATGATCTCTGGGGAAAGAACAGGGAATGATTTCCTTGAGCAGGTTCATGCTATCACGTGTTCGTCGCACAGGGTGACAAAACTGGTGCAAAGGGTGATCCACAGGGCAATTTTCAACGCCTTTCTGTTTGACGGAACCATGCTCCCCCTCTCTTTTTGAGAACAAGGCACAAAAGATGGGTGGCTGCACCAAAAGGGATCAATCAAACCCCGAAAGCCACCATGCTCTGGGCTCATGACAGGCACCTTTCGGGCAGAGGTCGATGTCCCCGTAAGGCCCCATCTTGCCGTAGATCTCGTAGACGATGATGGCGAAGCTGTAGACGTCTCCCTTCTGGGTCCCGCACAGCGGCGCCGCCGGGTCGCGCAGCAGCTCCGGCGCCGTCCACAGCAGACCTGCCGCGAGAGGGAGAGAGGGAGGGTGCAGGGTGCGTTGCTGCAGGGCGTGTCGTGGGGGGGCGTCGCCCAGCCCACTAACTTGAGCAGAGATGCAATGCATGTTGCGTCCAATGAGAACGCGGTATCACTGTGACAATGTACTGCCATTTCAGCCTCAAACTGAGACTGAAAGTCGTGCTTTCGCGGCTTTCACTAAGATGGCGTTCCAAAGCGAGTTTACGGCGTCCCTTCACCAACAAACTTTCCCAGACGTTCCTTGATGACGTCACCCAAGACGGCGCCCCCCCCCCACCACCACCACGGCGTCCCCACTCACTCTGGTAGTGGAGGTGCTCGGTCAGGTCGGAGTCGGTCTCCGCGTCGCGCTTGAACTCGCACAGCCCGTAGTCAGTGATCTTGAGCACCCAGCGCGAGTCGACGACGCAGTTAGACGACTTGAGACGGCCGTGAGAGCGAATCACAGTGTCGTGTAGGTACGTCATACCCTGGGAAGCCACAAAGTGACATTGTGTGTGTGTGTGTGTGTGTGTGTGTGTGTGTGTGTGTGTGTGTGTGTGTGTGTGTCTGTCTGTCTGTCCATCTGTCTGTGTCTGTGTCTGTGTCTGTGTGTTGGAACCTACGCAAAAATCCCATGTTGATGGTTTGTTGCGCCCATCTCGGGGTTGAGCTGGTGTCGACATTCATTAGAACGTGACGTGACGTGACCGACGTAATTGACGTGGACAAACCTTGATGATGTCGAAGACGAGCGACGCATTCAGCATGGACAGGTCTCCGATGTTCAGCTCCTCGTTCGCCAAGATGTCCTGAGAAAAAACATTGAAGGAAGGAAAATGGAAATCAACTTGAGACACGCCCGGTGTTGTGAGACTGACCTCGAGCCAAGCCATGGCCATGGTTTTCTGTGCGGCATGTCTTCTACGGGTCACATTGATAATTGTGACTCAGTCAAATAAAGCACTTGCCCGTTCAATAACACTCTCCGCGTATCTCGTGTACCAGAGGCCGGTCTGAAGCGCTAGACCTCGTTAATCTCGAAATTGACTCAATACTCAACTGAATGAAGTCAGCGAAAAACTCGATTCGAGGGTTGAAGTGAAAAAGTCATGGTTTGAAGGCGCCATGCAAAAACATCAAACAAAACCAACAACTTTTTGTCAAAGAGATTACAAAAAGAAAAACACGTCTTCAGAGACTGGAGTCTTTTTTCAAAAGACAGGTTTTTGCATCTCACCCAAAATGAAGTCAATTCTTCTGGAAAACGAGAGGTTTATTTTGGGCTTCAGGCTGAGAGCATTACACAGGCTCGCACAAACCTTTCTGTCTCAAAGGCGCTTTTCACCGGCTGAATACCACCAAAATACACATTTGTGCTGAACGTAATCAGAAAACGTCTGTCATGAAAAAGTGAACGCTGTACCCAAAAGGAATGGAACATATCCACAAGAAACGACACACATACACACAAACACACACACATGTAAACGCGCGCACACTCACACATGCACACCACACACACACACACACACACACACACACACACACACACACACACACACACACACCTGAAGGCTCCCGCGCACGCAGTACTCGGTGATGACACAGATGTTCGGAGAGTCGACACAGGCGCCGATGAAGTGGTTCAGGTTGTCGTGTCGTATGTCGCGCATCTGCAAAGGGAACGAGTTCACATTTTCAAAACAGAGCGAGAGGCAGAGATTAGACGTGAGGCCTGGACCCTGGTGACAAGTGCGTGTCCTGTAAACGTGCTACCCAACACCATGCAATCCTCCACAACGAGTCCAGAGTTGCAGCTTCCTGCCTCCAGAAATGATATTTTGTCCCTCAGGCTTCACCTCAAACCTTCAGTGGTGCTCTGTTTTATTTCCTCCCAATCCAGGCTTATTTGGGTGGTCTCTTTCTTCAGACCCTGATCGCGCTCTTGGTTCCATCCACTCCTCAGCATTCTGTTTTCCGACTGTCTTCAACTGCTCGTTTGCCATTATGCCAACACTTGGTTTTGTTGGGGGTGAGAGGAACGAATCCAAATCGGTCCCTTCGTCCCAACCGAAGTGCAGACCATCGTTTTGAATGACCACGACCGATGTATGTTCGATTTTAATGTTGTTTGGATTTTCCTGGAAGGTAGTCGTGATTCAGCATGGGAATGTGGAACGAGTGGACCTTGTTCATCATCAGTGCGACCTTTTCTCTGTCTGACATGTCAAAACACTTCAGTCTAGTCGAAGCAGGCGAGCCATCATTGCAAGGTTAATAAATGGGGAGAATAGGTCGCGCAAAGATCGGCGCTCAGTCCGGCTGAGGAGGCCAGACAAGACAACTGCTGCTCGTGAGCGAGTTCCCTCTCCAGCTGCAGACACACCAATTGTGCTTGAACAGATGGCAGAGCTGCCTGATTAGTAACGAGCTTCTCTGCTCCAAATGTGCAATGTTCCTAATTTTCCTGTGATTGTGTATAGATGTATGTCTTCGTGGCGTGTACGACGTGGGGAAGGAATCTATGTGGGACCAAAACACGAGTGTCATCGCGGTCCTCATAAACATTCGTCCAAAAAGGTCAGTGGATGTTTTTCTGGCCAACTGTCACTCAACTTCACTGCAACTACAGATTTTCGCTCAAAATGAGGCACTGTCTCAAGGGTCCCTGTCTTGAAGAAGAAAACACGTAATCAGTCTTGAGGTGGTGGATATTCGGAGTCTTCTCCGCGATGCCATCGACTTGAAAGCAGCTTCAGAGTGACATGAAAACTCTGTGTCATACCGGTACCTCTCGTGGATCCAGGATCGGAGCGAGGAAAACATATCAGGGTGTAACATAGGTCAGATCCCTGGACGGAACTGTTCCACAAACATGCGAAAAGCGATGTTTATGCCTGATTGGGCTACTTTGGCAAGCATATGAAGTTGGATTTGCAGCTCTGCCCCTGACCAAAGCACACGCCCTCGATCCGCTAGAAATCCATAAAGGTCATCATCAAAGGAAACGGGAGGCTCTGCAATTCTGAGCGGAGCGGAAAATAAATTACCATCTTGAGTTCCTTGCGCACGGTGCGGGTGAGGTCGAGCGACTTCTTGCTGACGCGTTTGACGGCGACGATGACGTTCTTGTAGGTGCCGACCTGTGTGAAGATCTGCTTGAAGTCGAGGTCCACCTGGGAGTTGAGGGACGCGATGCTGGAGTGCAGAAATGGACCTGCCTGCAACGATGAGGCAGCTCGTTAGTGAATCACTGCCGGTCATTGCCCTGCCGCAAAACAACTGACATAAATAGTGCTTGGAAAGCAGGTCAAAACGACAAAACCGGTCAATAACATTGGAAATTGATGAAAACAACTTGACAGATCTGTCACAGGGCACCTGTTCAGAATGGTCGCGAAACAAACTCTAGATCCCAGGCCAGAATTTCCAGTTACCCACACATTCACCGGGTCCACCTCACGTGCAGTTGATTGTTCCCACTTTTCAAACGGCACTGGTGCCAGTGTCCTCAAACCAGCTCCACCCCTCCTTCATGCACCAGGCCGGTCGAGGCTTTTCAGTCCGAGTGGGTCCACCACCCGCCCCTGCCCCACAGCCCAAATCGACACTTGCCCGGGTGATGGGCGCGCCGCTCTGGTACTGCGACGCGTGGCTGCGGATGGCGATGTCGCGGTACTCAATCTTCCACAGCAGACTCGCCAGCTCCTGTTCGTACCGCCAGTTCCTGCAGCAACAGATTTTTCACTGAGATGCGCTGCTCGTTTCCACGTTCTGTCTCAAAGTTGAACTTTGGCTCTCCAAGAGTAAGACCTGGTTCAACTCATCCCGAACTCCAACCAGATCTGCGAGGCCACGCTCGCCCTGCGACGCAGGTGTGAACCGTGTGATAAAGCGGGGTCGAGCTGGACTCACTTGTAGGCGATGGAGGCGACGATGAGGAGGATGAGGGCGAGTCCGCCCAGAGTCCCGCCCACGATCTGCGGCGTGTAGTCTGTGGACACGGGGTGAATGAGAATTCAAACAGTGTCACACAACACAAAATCAAAGAAAATCAAAGGCGGTAGAAACAAGTTCATCGTGGTGGCTGTTTTTGCAGGTTTGCAGACAGGGGAAGTTTGGACAGAGAAAGGTGACCTTGTGTGCACACCATGAACCGACTTTGTCTCAGACGAGCCGCAAAGAATGCCTGTGAAACCAGCACTTGACAGACAACTAAATTGACAGGATTTGCAGGTGCATGGAGCCGTACGAAGTTCTGTTATCAGACGAAAGTTCGGTTGCTGTGTCGTCGAGATGAAGAGGCGACGAGGTCACGCACCAGGTAGCTCAGAAAAGAAGCGAACAACGGGTTCTACACTCGTTCCCACTACTCACTGGGGCCCGGCAGACAGTGCTCCCCAAAGAAGCCGCATTCAGGCTCGTCTATGGGCGGCCCGTCCCCTCTCACCCAGTCGATCTTCTCTCCCGCCAACAGGTCCAGCACCTACGAGACGCAAGAGATTTGATTCAAAATCCAGGTGAAGGCCACAATGTTATCATGTACAGCGCTGACGCTGCCTCCCAAACGATGCCACTCGAACCGACCCTGACATTCAAGTTTGCTTTCATTGACAGTATTCCTGAAAGATTGTTGTGCAAATTTTCCTGTGCACGGCGAGTGTCTGAGATCCGGATTTGTTCTCACCGGAAGTCCGGTCTTGTTCTCGTTGAGGAAGAAGGTTCCGACGGGGACGATGCCCCAGCCGCCGCCCGGGTCCCGCTTCCGCGCGAGCAGCGTGTAGTTCCCCTCGGCGTCGCCGTGCGAGTCGATTCGCGTGATGTAGCCCATGATGCCTGCGCACGTGAGGGGGAGACCAATCGGTGAGTTCAAGCAACCACCAATTTGCATTCCATGTGGTGCCCCAGGGGCCAGATTTGTGGCAGGGACAATCAAAGTTGCACAAATCACAAGTGGCCAAATGGTGTCTGTGTCACCGGTTTGGCAAATTGGGGCGTGGAGTCGGGGGACCGCACAGATCCGCCAAAACTCGCCGTTGTAATTGCTGCCTTTTTAGAAGGAAAAGGTCGCCACAGTGCTTTGGTCTGAGCTTGTACGAGTACGACACCGGAGGTTCTTGGGACCAGAAAAACTTGTTGGCTTCGCATGTGGTTCATGGATTGTGAGACAGCACGCACCCTGAAACTTTGTTTGAATGCACAAAAGACAGGTATATCGTAAGAATTCGGCTGGCCCTGGAATCAAAGGGTGAGCTGACGTCAAGTAAATCACGTTCACAAAAAAAAAAATAGCTCCATGGAGCTCGCGGTGATTTGAGGAAATTTCAGTTGCTCTGATTTGGCTTGCTCTGATTTGGCTTGCTCTGATTTGGCTTGCTCTGACTTGGGTCACTCAGATTTGG
>JAAUXT010002822.1_pt1 | contig 14179 bp, 10 predicted proteins | sample 7278171 | NCBI WGS metagenome assembly JAAUXT01 (sample SAMN14350112, study PRJNA611818) | marine sediment metagenome | isolation source: surface marine sediment (1.8m) | place: French Polynesia: Moorea | collected 2018-08 | reverse complement strand
TGAGGCGGAGCTGATCACCCCGATTGCGATGGAAAAAGAGCTGCGTTTTGCGGTGCGTGAAGGCGGTCGTACCGTTGGTGCCGGTGTGGTCAGCGATATTATCGAATAACGCCATAGGAGTCGAACGGTGAGAATAATCGTTACCCTTGCATGTACGGAATGCAAAAGAAGAAACTATACAACCACAAAAAACAAGCGGACAACGCCTGATAAACTGGAATTCAACAAATATTGTCGCTTTTGTCGCAAGCATACACCACACCGGGAGACCAAATAACCACTTCCGGATAGCATCGGCTGAAACACGATTGTTGAATTTACGCATAAATGGAGGCTTCGGCAAACCGTTCGTATCGCCAAAGCTCGTTTTTGATGAACCAATTCCAATTTAAGGATGCAGGCCAGTAGCTCTAACGGTAGAGCATCGGACTCCAAATCCGGCGGTTGGGGGTTCGAATCCCTCCTGGCCTGCCATCTCCTTATTTAAAGGCTCAGGGTTTGAAGGTCAGGGAACGTTGGGATTCCTCATATCTTTGACGCTTTGAGCTTTAAGCATTTTAGGAGTAATATGGGACGCCTACAACGCAAAAAAACTTCTGGCGCCAAGAAAAAGAAGAAGAAATCAGCCGCATCCGCAGCATCTAAAAAGAGTCAGCAAGCCGCTGAGGTGAGCGGAAAGGTAAAAGCCCGCGCAACTAAGCGAAGTAAAGAAACCCAGGTGACAAAAACGCTTGCCGCCAAAAAACCATCTCAGGTGACCAGTACTGCGGCTGCGAAACCAAAAACAAATTTTCTGCAATCGGCGATTCAGTTTTTACGAGAGGTTAAGATAGAGCTTAAAAAAGTGACCTGGCCATCGCGCAAACAAACGATCGGCTCGACAGCGGTTGTGATTGTGTTGGTCTTAATCATTTCACTTTTTCTCGGATTCGTTGATATCGGCTTATCCAATCTGATCCGTGTCGTCTTGCAATAAAACGAGGAGGCAAACGATTGGCGCTAAAATGGTATATCATCCACGTATATTCAGGCTTTGAAAACAAAGTCAAAGTCAGTTTGGAAGAACGCATCGCCTCATCTCAACATGCGGATAAATTCGGAGAGGTTGTTGTACCAACCGAAGAGATTGTTGAATTGGTTAAAGGCAAACGCAAAACATCGGCACGTAAGTTTTATCCGGGCTATATTCTGGTGCAGATGGATCTAAACGACGAAACCTGGCATATCGTTAATGATACAGCCAAGGTTACGGGGTTTTTGGGCGGTCGACGCAAACCAACGCCAATTTCTGAGGAAGAAGCAGCGCGAATTTTAAATCGTATGGAAGCTGGCAAGCTTAAACCGCAACCAAAGTATTTTTTTGAATCCGGAGATGAGGTTCGAGTTATCGATGGGCCTTTCACTAATTTTAATGGGACGGTTCAGGAAGTCAATCCTGAAAAGGGCAAGATTAAAGTACTGGTCAGCATTTTTGGTCGTTCGACACCGGTTGAGTTGGAGTTTGTCCAGGTCCAAAAACTGTGACCCGGTTTGGGTTAAAACCCAAACCGGAGTTATTCGTTATTTGTTATTGGTTATTCGTAAAAGCGAAAGCGACGCGTGTTTAAATATCATCAAACATCAAATCCTAATAACGAATAACAAATAACTATTAACAACTAACTGAAGTAGGTAAAAACAAATGGCAAAAAAAGTATTGGCAATGATCAAATTGCAGGTAGAAGCTGGTAAAGCCAATCCATCGCCACCCATTGGTCCTGCCCTGGGGCAACATGGCGTCAATATTATGGATTTTTGCAAAGCCTTTAACGCCAAAACCGCCGATGAAGAAGGCATGATTATACCGGTTGTTATCACCGTTTATCAGGATCGGTCTTTTACATTTATCACCAAAACGCCGCCAGCGGCAGTTTTGCTGAAGAAGGCGGCGCAAATTGCAAAAGGTGCCGCAGACCCTAAACGCGAACTCGTTGGGTCTGTGACACGCCAGCAAGTCGAAGAGATAGCAAAATTAAAAATGGTTGACTTAAACGCCAATGATCTGGACGCGGCCTGCAAAATTATTGCAGGCACCGCAAGAAGTATGGGCATAGAAGTTAGCTAAAAATACCGTTGTTCGGTGCGGTTGCAAAGCGGATACGCCAGGGCGAATCCAACGGCAATCAGCACCTGTAACGTGACTGAGGGAGATATTTAGAAAGATGCCGAAACGGGGGAAAAAATATCTAGATTCCAAGAAAAAAATCGAATCAGAAGGTGTCAGCAACTTCAATGATGCCGTGCAGATGACCTTGGATACAGCGTATGCCAAGTTTGATGAAACAGTTGATTTGGCTGTAAAGCTGGGCGTTGATCCCAGGCATGCTGATCAGATGGTCCGGGGCAGCGTGGTCTTGCCCCATGGAACCGGCAAGGATATCAAGGTGTTGGTCTTTGCCAAGGGCGAAAAAGAAACAGAGGCTTCCGATGCCGGAGCTGATTTCGTCGGCAATGACGATTTGATTGAAAAAATTAAAGGTGGCTGGTTTGGCTTCGACAAAGCCGTTGCCACACCGGATATGATGGGCGCGGTTGGAAAGATCGGAAAATTGCTGGGACCTCGCGGACTGATGCCAAATGCCAAAAGCGGGACGGTTACGTTTGAGGTCGCTCGGGCTATCGAGGATCTTAAGGCCGGAAAGATTGACTTCAGAGTTGAAAAAGCAGGCATCGTGCATGCGCCGATGGGAAAAGTATCCTTCGGTGTTGACAAGATTGTGCAGAACATGGCTGCATTTTTCGATACCATTATGCGCCTTAAACCGGCTTCCAGTAAAGGGACTTACCTTAAAGGTATTGCCATCTCGACGACCATGGGGCCGGGTGTTAAGATCGATGCGGCCCTGGTTAAGGACCTGTTAAAATAACAAAGCGTGTAAACCTGATTCGGTGATTTTATTTGAGCGGCATATGAGCGTCGCCAGCGGCGCTTGATATAAATATCATCTGTCAAAGACCGTAGGTTCACAAACATGGCATCCAGCTGTGGTTGTGTTTAATCGGCACTGCCGGCCTGCCGAGACAGTTGTGAGATTCCCGTTTCTGGACAGCATTGAGCCGTGCAGAAACTTGCTATCGACAATTGCAACTCGGCAATATGAACTCCTCCGGTTTTGTCAGAAAAATGGAAAGGGGGTGTAATATAACTCGTGAATTTAGAAGAGAAAAAACGCATTGCGCAGGATCTAAATGAACGCTTTTCGAAGGCTGCAGCTGTATTCGTAACCGATTACAAGGGATTAGATGTCGCTGCCATTAATGATCTACGTCGTAAACTCTCTGCGGAAGAAGTGGAGTACCAAGTCGCTAAAAATTCGCTTCTGATCAGAGCTTCGGAAGGCACGGATGTGGCTTTGGTCAAGGATACCTTTAAAGGCCCCAATGCTGTGGCATTGAGTTATGGCGATCCGGTTTCACCGGCAAAGGTATTAACCGACTTTGCAAAAGACAATGATGTGTTTGATATCAAAGTCGGGGTCTTGGATGGCGCGGTTTTGGACAGCAGTCAGATAACAGCGCTTGCGGCTTTGCCGTCGAAGGAAGCTTTATTGGGCATGTTCGTTTCAGCCATGAACAGTGTGCCAGCTGGCTTTGTCAGAACGCTCGCAGAAATTCCGCGACAATTGATCAATGTTTTACAGGCGCTCAAGGGGCAAAAAGAAGCAGCCTAAACGTCTCAACGTAAAAACCATCACCTCGTGATGGCGTAATTTAAACTGGAGGAAAAAATGGCGAAAGAAAGTATTACGAAAGAAGATGTAATTGAATTTGTGGCAAATATGTCAGTTCTTGAGCTCAGTGAGCTGGTTAAAGAAATGGAGGAAAAATTTGGTGTGTCTGCAGCGGCACCGGTGGCCATGGTGGCTCCGGGGGCAGCGGCGGGCGAGGCCGCGGCTGCAGAAGAAAAGACCGAATTTGATGTCATTATAACTGCCGCTGGCGACAAGAAAATTGCGGTCATCAAAGAAGTTCGGGCCATCACTGGACTGGGATTAAAAGATGCCAAGGCATTGGTTGACGAAGTTCCCAAACCGGTCAAAGAAGGTGTGCCCAAAGAAGAAGCTGAAAAAGTTAAAGCACAGCTTGAAGAAGCAGGTGCCCAGGTGGAGGTTAAGTAGATTCACCTGAACTCATTGGGCAAGGAGGGGCCCATCGCAAACGGTGATGGCCCCCTTGCTCGGTGCCGGCAAAATGCCTGTTGATTCTAATCACTTAAAACAGCAAATCATAACCCCAACCAACAGTGGAGATGCCATGTCAAAAAGTTCTTTGGCACCAAAACGGATTCGGAAAAATTTTGGAAAGATAAAACAGATCGTGGGAATTCCTGATCTTATCGGGATGCAGCGCGAGTCTTTTCAACGGCTTCTGCAGATGGACATTCCTCCCGAAAAAAGGGAAGAAATCGGATTGCAGACCGTGTTTAAGTCTGTTTTTCCGATTAAAGATTTTACCGGTAGTGCATCCCTTGAATTTGTATCTTACCGATTCGGTGAGGTTAAACACAGCATTGAGGAATGCGTTCACCGGGGTATGACTTACGAGATACCGATTCGGATTACCGTGCGTTTGGTGGTCTATGAAATTGATAATGATACCGGTGTTTCAAATATCCGCGACATCAAGGAACAGGAAATATACTTTGGTACGATCCCCTTAATGACTGAAAAAGGAACATTCATTATAAACGGGACCGAACGCGTTGTTGTCAGCCAGCTGCACCGATCATCCGGTGTGTTTTTTGACCACGACAAAGGTAAAAGCCATTCCAGCGGAAAAATTATCTACAGCTCTCGAATTATACCGGTTCGGGGCTCCTGGATTGACATGGAAGTCGATCCAAAAGATATTGTCCATATTCGCATCGACCGCAGGCGCAAGTTTCCGGTCACGTTGCTGTTTAAAGCGTTTGGTTACACTACCGAAGATCTTCTCAACTACTACTATCAAACTGAAAAGATCTTTGTTAAAGGCAAACGTTATTTTAAAGAATTCAACGAAGAATTTCTAAAAGGCAAAAGAGCGAGCAAGGATGTGCGTGACGCCAAAAGCGGAGACGTCATAGTTAAAAAAGGCCGTGTGTTTACCATTAAGGCGATTAAACGCCTCAAATCTCTACGGACCAAGATGATTCCCATCAACGTGGAGGAGATTGTCGATCGTGCTTTTGCCGCAACCATTGTTGATCCGAATGGCGGAGAGCCGCTCGCAAAAGTTACTGAAATTGTCGAAGAAGATACATTGACCAAGCTCAGTGAAAATGGCATCACCGAATTTGATTTGTTGTATGTCGATTCGGCCAACAATAGCGACTCGATTCGCAAGACGCTGTTGCTGGACAAGGTTGAAACCAAAGAAGAAGCACTGATTGAAATCTATCGGCGGTTGCGACCCGGCAATCCGGCGACACCAGAGGTGGCACAGGATTTTATCGATAATTTGTTTTTCAGGTCTACCTATTACGACCTTTCCGGTGTTGGGCGGCTAAAAATCAATCAGCGTCTGGGTATCGGAAGTGAAATCAATTTAAATATTTTGCGCAAAGAAGATATTTTGCTGACGGCTAAAGCATTGGTCCAATTGCGGGATACGCAGGGCGTTGTGGATGATATTGACCATTTGGGTAACCGTCGGGTTCGCGCCGTTGGTGAATTGCTTGAAAATCAATATCGAATCGGCCTGGTGCGAATGGAGCGTGCTATCAAAGAACGCATGAGCCTTCAAGAAGTTGATGCGCTTATGCCGCACGATCTGGTAAATCCCAAGCCCGTATCAGCGGTGGTAAAAGAATTTTTTGGCACCAGCCAATTATCACAGTTTATGGATCAAACCAATCCGCTTTCTGAGACAACCCACAAGCGGCGACTCAGCGCACTAGGGCCCGGGGGCCTTACCCGTGAGCGAGCCGGTTTTGAGGTCCGCGATGTCCACCCTTCACATTATGGCCGCATTTGCCCCATCGAAACCCCGGAGGGGCCAAATATCGGTTTGATTGTATCCCTGAGCACCTATGCGCGCGTGAACCCCTATGGTTTCATCGAGACGCCTTACCGAGTTGTCAACTCCGCCAAGGTCTCCGAAGAAGTCAAATTTTTGGATGCATTTGAGGAAAAAGATCATCCTATCGCTCAGGCCAACGCACCCATTGATAATAGGGGTGCTTACGTAAACCCCCTGGTTACCAGTCGTGTTGCCGGCGAATTTATGATGGTCGAAAAGCAAAAAATTGACTTAATGGACATTTCACCCAATCAGCTGGTGAGTGTTTCGGCCTCATTGATTCCTTTTTTGGAAAACGATGACGCCAACAGGGCACTGATGGGTTCCAACATGCAACGTCAGGCAGTGCCGCTGCTGATTAACTCTGCACCGCTGGTCGGAACCGGAATCGAAGGGGTGGTAGCCCGGGATTCCGGAGTTGCTGTGGTGGCCAAACGCGATGCTGAAGTGGCTCATGTTGATGCTTCCCGGATCGTCCTAAAGCATCATCCGGCGGGGAAACCTTCAGGAAAAGATGTCACGATTTATAACCTTTCCAAATTCATACGATCCAATCAAAATACCTGTTTTAACCATCGTCCGATTGTGCGCAAAGGCGAATGGGTTGAAGCTGGGCAGATCATAGCTGATGGCCCTGCAACCGATCAAGGTGAGCTGGCCTTGGGCAAGAATGTTACCGTGGCCTTTATGCCCTGGGGCGGATACAACTTTGAAGATTCGATTTTGGTGAGTGAAAGATTGGTGCGCGATGGCGTCTACACCTCTGTTCATATTGAAGAATTTGAAGTCGTCGCCCGAGACACAAAGTTGGGCAAAGAAGAAATCACGCGAGATATTCCCAATGTCGGTGAAGAAGCTTTAAAAAATCTGGATGACAGCGGAATTATTCATCTAGGCGCTGAAGTTCAGCAAGGGGATATACTGGTTGGGAAAATCACTCCCAAAGGTGAGACCCAGCTTTCACCAGAAGAAAAACTGCTGCGGGCTATCTTCGGAGAAAAGGCCGGGGATGTCAAAGATACCTCTCTGCGAGTGCCGCCGGGGGTCCAGGGCATCGTAATCGATGCCAAAGTTTTCTCCAGGCGCGGCATTGATAAGGACGACCGAACACGCCTGATCGAAGACGAAGAAATTGCATCACTGGAAAAGGACCGTGACGATGAACTGGCGGTGATTGAAGAGGTCGTTCGCACCCAGTTGGCCGACTTGCTAATCGGCAAAAAGGCTATGGCTGCTTTGAAGAAAGGCCGCAAGGTTTACGTTGAGAATGGCGCCAAACTATCAGCCGATATTTTGGTCCAGATTCCGCTGGCCCAGCTGGAAGGACTTGTCCTCAAAGATCTCAAAGTCAGCCAGCAAGTACATGAGATCCTGGAACGCTACCGTGATCAACGCGAACTCTGCCGGCTGGCCTTCGAACAGCAGGTTAGTCGCTACGAAAAAGGAGATGATCTTCCACCGGGTGTCATCAAAATGGTTAAAGTTTATGTCGCCATGAAACGCAAACTGTCGGTGGGCGACAAAATGGCCGGTCGTCACGGCAACAAAGGCGTTGTATCCCGTATTTTGCCGATTGAGGATCTGCCTTATTTTGAAGACGGCGCTCCAGTCGACATGGTGCTTAATCCGTTGGGAGTCCCATCGCGTATGAATGTCGGCCAGATTTTGGAAATTCATTTGGGCCTGGCCGCCAAGGGGCTTGGCGATCAACTCAATGCGTTGGTGCATGATCAAAAAGTCAAAGCATTACGCGATAAAATGAAGAAGATTTTTGCCGTACCGTTACAGCGCAAAGCAATCGACAGTTTGAATGAAAAGCAGCTGTTCGATTTCGCGCGCTTCTATAGAGAAGGGGTTCATATGGCGACTCCGGTTTTTGACGGTGCTAAAGAAGATGAAATCAAAGCGTTGCTAAAGGAAGCCGGACTGGATGAAAGTGGCCAGGCCATCCTCTACGATGGCCGCAGTGGCGAGCCTTTTGATGACAAGGTCACTGTGGGGACGATGTACGTGATGAAGCTGCATCATCTTGTTGACGACAAAATTCATGCGCGCTCGATCGGCCCCTATTCGCTGGTGACGCAACAACCGTTAGGCGGCAAAGCCCAGTTTGGCGGGCAGCGCCTCGGAGAAATGGAAGTCTGGGCTATGGAAGCCTATGGCGCCGCATATGCGCTACAGGAATTTTTAACCGTGAAATCCGATGACATGGCTGGCCGGACGCGGATGTACGAAAAAATCGTCAAAGGTCAAAATGTTCTCGAGCCTGGGATTCCTGAATCTTTCCGGGTCATGACCAAGGAATTGCAAGCCCTTGGGTTGGATATAGCGCTCCTGGAAGAAAGCGAGTTGGAAGCCAAAAGGTCATAATAGTTTTTTAGAAATCTTGGCGGGGTAGATTTTAAACTCAACCCAAACCTATAGGAATACGCAATGGAAACTCTTTACGATTTTTTTGCCAAACCGACTGATCCAAGAAAATATTTCGGTATTCGAATTGCGCTGGCTTCGCCGGAGCAAATTCGCAAATGGTCGCATGGTGAGATTAAAAAGCCGGAAACGATTAACTACCGCACATTTAAACCTGAGCGCGATGGGCTCTTTTGTGCCAAAATTTTCGGCCCTACCAAAGATTATGAGTGCAATTGCGGTAAATATAAACGCATGAAGCATCGAGGTGTTATTTGCGAAAAGTGCGGCGTAGAGGTTATCCAGTCCAAAGTGCGACGTGAGCGAATGGCACATATTGAGCTGGCGACACCGGTCTCGCATATCTGGTTTTTAAAAAGCCTGCCAAGCAAGATTGGCAACCTGCTAGATTTAACCTTAAAGAACATGGAAAAAGTTCTTTATTTTGACAGTTATATCGTGCTGGATCCCAAGAACACAGCGTTGACCAAAGGCCAATTGCTTTCGGATGAAAAATATATGGAGGCGCTGGAAGAATATGGCCCGAAGTTTGAAGCTGGTATCGGTGCTGAGGCGGTTCAAACCTTGTTGCAAAACATTAATCTGGAGGAGCTTTATACTGAGCTTAAGGCAGATATCAAAGCCACGGGTTCCGTTGCCAAGCGGCAGAAACTGTCCAAGCGACTGAAAATTGTAGATGCCTTTCGCAAATCAGGCGTTGATCCGATCTGGATGATTATGGATGTGATTCCAGTCCTACCACCTGATTTAAGACCTCTGGTCCCGTTAGAGGGCGGCCGCTTTGCAACCTCCGACCTCAATGATCTGTATCGACGCGTGATTAATCGCAACAATCGCTTAAAACGCCTGATTGATCTTAAAGCTCCTGAAATTATCGTGCGCAATGAAAAACGCATGCTGCAAGAATCCGTCGATGTCCTGTTTGATAACGGACGCCATGGCCGCGTGATCACCGGCACCAATAAACGGCCTTTAAAGTCTTTAAGCGACACCCTAAAAGGAAAGCAGGGCCGATTTCGACAAAACTTGCTGGGTAAACGCGTGGATTATTCCGGGCGTACCGTTATTACCGTGGGTCCGGATTTGCGTTTGCACCAGTGTGGTTTACCGAAAAAGATGGCCCTCGAGCTGTTTAAGCCGTTTGTCTATTTTCGATTAGAGCAAAAAGGGCTTGTCTCTACGGTTAAAAGCGCCAAGAAAATGGTGGAACGTGAAATTCCGGAAGTCTGGGACACACTCGATGAGGTGGTCAAAGAATATCCGGTTCTGCTGAATCGTGCACCCACACTGCACCGGTTGGGTATTCAGGCTTTTGAGCCCATTTTGATCGAGGGTAAAGCCATTCAGCTGCATCCGCTTGTCTGTACAGCCTTCAACGCAGACTTTGACGGTGATCAGATGGCGGTCCATGTGCCGCTATCAGTCGAATCTCAGATCGAGGCCCGCGTGTTAATGCTTTCCAGCAATAATATTCTTTCACCGGCCAATGGAAGCCCCATTATCGTGCCGAGTCAGGATATTGTTTTGGGCACCTACTACATGACCCGGGGCGTAGACAAACGCAAAGGTGAAGGCAAGATCTTTGCGAATGTGGATGAGGTTCAAACGGCCTTTGATGCCAAAGAAGTTGATTTGCACGCCAAAATCACAGTTCGCATGCATGGTCAGCGCTATGAGACAACTGTTGGGCGGGTTCTTTTGTGGGAAATTATTCCCCAGGTGGATATCCTGGAGTTAGGCCATATCCAGGTCGACACTGAAGAGACTGCCGCAGAGGTTATCACACACATCAATGCCGGCCGAAAGTTCGCCAATCTGGTCAAAAAATATTCACAAAGTCCGGATAAACAAAATAAAGGGCTGATCGGGAAACTGAGCTTTAATGAATTTCGCAGCGTGTTTGCCTGTCGCGAAGCCGATATCGAAGCTTTGTTCTCCCTAAAAGCTGGCAATACCAGTGACATTATATTTGCCGATAATGCCTATCATATTTTTGAGATTATCTCCAAAGAGCCCGCCATCCCATTTGATATTGTCAATGATGTGATGGATAAAAAGATGCTGCGTCAGTTGGTGGATTATGTCTATCGGAATCTGGGCGCCAAAGCCACTGTCATTCTTTCCGATCGACTCAAGGATGTCGGTTATAAATACTCTACCCAGGGCGGCCTATCGATCGCAATTGACGACATGATCATTCCCTCAGCCAAATGGGATATTTTGAAAAAAGCGGAAGGGCAGGTCGCTGAGATTGGACGTCAGTACACCGAGGGTCTTATTACCCAGGGAGAAAAATACAACAAAGTCGTCGATATTTGGGCCAAAGCAACCGATGATGTCGCCAATGAAATGATGGAGGCAATGAAATTGGAGCGTGCCGTTGACCAAGGCGGCAAACCGGCCGCGAAAAAGGCCCCAAAGCCGGTTTATGCTGAAAGCTTCAATCCTATCTTTATGATGGCGGATTCGGGCGCACGTGGCAGCAAGGATCAGATGCGACAGCTTGCCGGAATGCGCGGATTGATGGCCAAACCTTCGGGTGAAATTATTGAAACACCCATCAGCGCCAATTTCCGCGAGGGCCTGTCTGTGCTTCAATACTTCATCTCTACGCACGGTGCACGCAAAGGTCTGGCAGATACGGCCCTTAAAACAGCCAATTCCGGTTATCTGACACGCCGCCTTGCTGATGTTGCTCAGGATTGTGTGGTCAACGAGCGTGATTGCGGCACCACCTTAGGCGTTGAAGTGGAACCGTTGATGGAAGGTGGTGAGATCATTCAACGGCTGGGTGAACGAATTTTAGGGCGAACACTGCTGGAAGATATTCATGATCCGTATACCGATGAAGTTGTCGCCAAAAATGGAGATGATATTGATGAAGCTGCGGTCAAAGCCATAGAAGAAACCGGTATCACCAATATCAAGATTCGCTCTGTTTTAACCTGCAAGGCCCAAAGAGGTGTGTGCAGCAAATGTTACGGCCGCGATCTGGCGCATGGACGGCCCGTAGAAATCGGGCAGGCTGTTGGGATCCTGGCCGCTCAGTCCATCGGGGAGCCCGGCACCCAGTTGACCATGCGCACATTTCACATCGGTGGTACCGCCAGTCGGCGGGTGGAGCAGGCCGATATTCGAGCGCGCACGGACGGAACCATTAAATATGTTGATCTGAATGTCGCTAACAATTCTGAAGGTCAGTTGGTGGTCATGAACCGACGCGGTGGTAAGTTTACCATTATCAGCAAAACCGGACGTGAACTGGAAACCTTTCCGGTTATCTACGGGGCGCACATCAAGGTCAAAGATCGCGGCAAAGTAAAAGCCGGTGACCTGCTGGCGACCTGGGATCCGTTTACCACTCCGATTATTGCCGAGGTTAACGGCACCGTAAAGTTTGGTGATATTCTCGCAGGACAAACCATGCAGGAAAAGGTTGACCCGATCACCGGAAAATCCAGTAAAACCATTATCGAGTCCAGGAGCGGCGATGAGCGGCCGCGCATATCCATTAAGGATAAAGACAGCAAAACCGCCAAACTGCCTGGATCATCGGCCATGGCTCGCTATATTCTGCCTGTCAATGCCATTTTGCTCGTTGAGGAGACCGATCCGGTTAAAGCCGGCGATGTAGTTGCCAAACTGCCCAGGGCCACCACCAAAACCAAAGATATTACCGGCGGTTTGCCTCGAGTGGCCGAGCTTTTTGAAGTTCGTAAGCCCAAAGAAGTTGCGGTTCTAAGTGAGATTGATGGCTATGTGTCGATTGCCAAAAGCACCAAAAAGGGCAAACAAAGAGTGACCATTTCACCGGTCGATGTGGGTGATAAGAAGGAATACCTGATCCCAAGGGGCAAACATATTAATGTGTATGAAGGTGATTACATCCGCGCCGGTGAACCACTCATTGGCGGCTCCGCCGTACCGCAGGACATCTTAAGCATCAAAGGCGAGGTCGCCCTTGCGCGATATCTGGTTGATGAAGTGCAAGAGGTTTATCGACTGCAGGGTGTGCGCATCAACGATAAACATATTGAAGTCATCGTGCGGCAGATGATGCGACGCGTAAAAATACTCAATGTGGGTGATACTGATTTTGTTACCGAAGAGCAGGTCGATCGCATCAAGTTTGAACAAACCAATAAAGCGGTCATTGAAAAAGGCGGCAAACCGGCGACTGCCGAGCCTTTGATTCTGGGCATCACCAAAGCCTCGTTGAGTACCGACAGCTTTATCTCAGCCGCTTCATTCCAGGAAACGACCAAAGTCCTGACAGATGCCAGTGTCGCTGGTGCGGTCGACGATTTGCGCGGACTGAAGGAAAACGTCATCATGGGGCGGCTGATACCAGCCGGAACCGGTTTGAAGGATTACGGTGACGTTTCGGTCGAAATGAGCGAAAATCCCTAACCGCTGCAGCAGCTTTTTTTTAAGCGGTTTTTTTAACAAAATGCTTGACAATACAGCGTTTCCTGTATAAATACGGTCATTTTACCAGATTCGTAATTTTATCAGATAAAAAGGATAACGAATAAAGAGGATAACGAATGCCAACGATTAACCAACTTGTTCGCAAAGGCCGTAAAACGGTCAAACAGAAAGTAACCACACCGGCGCTCAAAGGTGCGCCCCAAAAGCGCGGTGTGTGCACACGGGTATATACGTCGACTCCTAAAAAGCCGAATTCGGCCTTGCGCAAGGTCGCGCGTGTGCGATTGACGACCGGCGTTGAAGTCACCGCCTATATACCGGGGATCGGTCACAATCTACAGGAGCATTCAGTGGTTTTGGTGCGTGGCGGGCGCGTCAAAGATTTACCCGGTGTTCGTTATCATATTGTACGTGGGACCTTGGACACGCTTGGGGTTGAAGACCGCAAACAGGGCCGCTCCAAGTACGGTGCCAAAAAACCCAAGTAACGTTAGTTATTGGTTTATAGTTATTTGTTATTCGTTGTATTCTGATAGGATAACATCCTTATACCTAATAACTACTAACAAATAACCAATAACGATTTTCAGGAGAGTATATGCCAAGACGTAGAGAAATTCCGGAACGCGCTACAACGCCGGATTCCAAATATAGCAGTGTTTTAGTCGCCAAGTTTGTCAATTGTATTATGCGTGATGGGAAAAAGAGCGTAGCTGAGTCAACCTTGTACAACGCGCTGGATGTCATCGGTGAAAAGACGAACGAACCTCCGCTGAAAATGTTTGAGCAAGCTGTGGATAATGTGCGACCTCTGATTGAAGTTAAGTCCCGGCGCGTGGGAGGTTCAACGTATCAGGTTCCAACCGAAATTCGTCCCTCCCGCAGAACCGCTTTGGGCATTCGATGGATTATTACTTATGCTCGCCAGCGTCCGGAGAAAGGCATGGCCAATAAGCTGGCCGCGGAGTTACTGGATGCAGCCAACAAAAGAGGCGCTTCGGTAAAGAAAAAGGAAGACACCCATAAAATGGCTGAAGCCAACAAGGCTTTTGCCCATTTCCGCTGGTAAGCAGAAACCCAACTCACCATGGGCCAATTGCATAGCAATGCACAACATTGACGGTGTGCTATGCACCTCGCCCGTGCATGTTTAACTGATGAGAGGATAAGAAGATGTCGAAGGAGAAGTTTGAGCGAACCAAGCCGCATGTAAATGTGGGGACCATCGGGCACATTGATCATGGTAAGACAACCCTGACAGCGGCGATCACCAAGCATT
>JAAUXT010036567.1_pt1 | contig 14184 bp, 16 predicted proteins | sample 7278171 | NCBI WGS metagenome assembly JAAUXT01 (sample SAMN14350112, study PRJNA611818) | marine sediment metagenome | isolation source: surface marine sediment (1.8m) | place: French Polynesia: Moorea | collected 2018-08 | reverse complement strand
CCCGGACACGCGCCCGGCTCGCAAAACGAAAATTCATGAAGGCCTGCCGAGTGAGGACTGAGATAACAACACAAAAACGTCGCGCGTGTGAATTCGGCAAATGTGCACGTGCCTGAAAAACTCGTCGACAGGAACTTTGTCAAAAAGTGTGCAATGTTTACGAGCTACGTGGCATCAAATTGTGAAGAGATTGACGAATTAAAATTTCCTCCTTGATAGAGACAACAAAAGGATCCGACCGTGGACATTGAGCTGGGACAAAAGTACTCGACTTTGTTCGCTATCAGAACAGGATTCGGTTGAAAACAAACGTCACGAGCAGGAATACCATCGAAAAGCTTTTGGAAACAAGTCTTTTATTCTTGGATATGGATTTGCTTTGATTTGCGTGCACCAAAAAACAACAACCCTGGGAACACACGAATGCGAGTGCTGAGACACTGGGCTGAAAAAAAGTATCTCGTCGCTCTCTGCCCGAGATGACACCCAACAACGCAGTGTCACAAGACAACGACAGTCTGACCAGCGGAGGGGACAAGATCCCGATGACGGAGGTGGACGACGTGATGCTGGTGGTGGACAGCGCGATCGCCGGCGTCGGTATCGTGGGCAACTTGTCCGTCATCGTCGTCTTGTCCTCCAACCGGAGACTCCGAGCCAAGGTGCCCAACATCTTCATCATCAACCAGGTGAGCTGCTCGCGCCTGTTGTTGACACGTGCATTGAGCAGGGTTTTTTTGGTGAAGAGCGCACTGTTTGGGAGCGGCACACCGAAAGCTGAACCAAAATAGAAAGAAAGCTTCAACTTCTGGCGAAAGAAGTGTCTCTTTCCTTGTGAACATAGAGAAAAATCTGTATTTAAAACAAGCACTTTGTGGCTTGACACACGATTGTTGTTGTGTTCGATCTGTTTCGTTTGCATACAAATGTGTTTCAGCAAACTCGGGTGGACGAAACGTCTGTGAAATCGTCTCCAGTCTCCATAATGTTCTTCCTGAAAACTGTTGGGAACACATCAAATGTGCTCCTCGTTTGGTTTCTGTTTGAACATGCAGAGAAAAACAATCACTTGCATTTGTGTCCGGCTATTCATCACCAGAACAGGGTCAGCAATCCCAAGGAAGAAATTTTGAATCAGCTCAGGTCTGAATTTGCGTGTGCTGACGCTTGAGTCTCATCTGGTTTCAGAGCACGATTGATTTCTTGGCGTCGGTGTTCTTGCTGCTCAGTACCCTGACCATCAGAAACACGCACCATGTGCACAGCGACGGCGCGCTCGGGTATCTGGAATGTGCCTTCTGGAACACCAGGATGATCCTCTGGGGGCTCTTCATCGCGTCCACGTGCAACTTGGTGGTTTTGACCATAGAAAGGTTTGGCGAAATGAATTGATCAATCTGTCGGCGTGTGTATCGAAGAACACTTTGAAAATATATATCCGCTGTTTGGACAGAAACAAAGGAACAAAAAAAGCGAACGCAAAATCCGAGGAACCTTGTTCTTCTTGCCAGAAGACTTTGGAACGGCACGATGAGTTTCTTATGTGTGCGCTCAAACTGAAAGCTTTCACGTGATTGTTCCGTATTTGCACCACATCCATGCATCAGGTAAAAGTGGCTGTGAAGGAGACAATGATATTGGATTCAAACTCTCGCTCTCGCACTGATACGGAAGTCAAGTGCTTTGGTCTGCAGAATCGTTGCAATATGTTCCAGGGTTATTGTTTGCTTGTGTCCAGAAGAGAGGAAAGCGAGAAAGACACCGCCACAAAATATTCACGACGGGAAGTGCACGCATGTTGAGCACAACGTCCCTGCAAGCCACGCGTCAGGACAAACTTCATCCGATGTGCCAATCAGTGTGCGCAAGCAAAAACCCGAAAAGGATGCCACAGGGTGATGACTGCCACTTTCGTTGTGGACCAGCCACGGTGCACACACACACAACAACAATAACATCATCATCATCAACAACAACAACAACAACAACAACAACAACAACAACAACAACAACAACAACAAAACTCAGTCATCTCACACATGTGCACTGCTTTCGTCGCCCCCAGGTACCTGGAGCTGGTGCACCCGCTGTGGCACAAGGTCCGCCGCCGGACGTGCTGGATGCGCGGCAGTGTCGCCTTCTGCTGGTGCTTCGGACTCGGCGTCAACGCGCTCTACATGGTCCCCACAACTGAGGTACCGGTCCGGTCCAAAAACATCGCCTTTCAGCATAATTAATCTGGCGCTTTGTTTTTCACACAGCTGCAAAATGATTTTGTTCTTTTTTTTGCTTGTAAATGTTTTGAAATGAAAGTGTGCTCGGCGAGAAGAAGGCTGGCCCTCGTGTACCAATCTTGGGTCCGCTAGGACGGACTCGAGTTTAGTTTCACGAGCTCAGTATGCACGTGAATGAAGGCCTATCCAAGCTTTCAAAAATGTTCTCAGAAAAAAATCCACTTGTCCTTTGCAGATCGTGGATGGCCAGTGTTTGCTGTTTCACAAGTGGCCGAGCGAGGAGTTCAAAGCTGCATTTGGAGTCGTTCTTATCTGCATCCAGTTCTTCATCCCCTTCATCGTCCTGGTCTACTGCTACGGGCACATCCTTTTCATGTTGTCCAAACGTGTGCACAGATACAGGGCTCAGACTACAACCATGCAGAACTTGCCGTGGATCATTGAAAGTAACAACAACACAATCAGCGTTCAGGGACAAACATGCGAAATCCAGCAACAATGCATCAGCACACCTGTGGACAGGTTTCAGCTGGCCAGGAGAAACACAATCAAGACTTTCGTCATCGTCGCCTGCTGTTTCGTTGTGTGTTGGTCCCAGAACCAAGTCTATTACTTGATGCATCACATTGGGCATGAAGTGGACTGGAACAGTACTTACTACCATGTAACAATAACCATGGTCTTTCTCAATTCCACAGTGAACCCGTTCGTGTATCTGATACTTTACAAGGATTACCAAGTTGCCCTGAAACAGTTTGTACACGGCTGGTGTGATTGTGGCAGTCAACTTCTGTTCGCAAAGGCGATTTCCTCGAAACAACGCAGTGTAAATAATTCTCCCTGATGTTTGCATCCAGATGAAATCGCAAGGTTTGCGATCGATTCGCGGGTGGCGATAAAACAAGAACACTTGGTGGTGCAGACACACGCCGAATCGCCCGAATCGGCACGCTCCATGGCAACATCTTGCCTGACAGGAAACTTGCAGCTTTTGCCAAACTCTGAAAACAATGGGGTGGGGGTGATGCCTCCCCTATAAAAAGAAGTTTGGGCAAAATGTCAATGTAAAGCACACAAATTTTCCCACTTGGCAAAATTTCACCCAACACCTTTCCCTGAGAAAAGACTTGCTGAATTTGCCAGAGTTCTGTTTTGTGGCAGGGGGGAGATGGTCTACTGACATCATCTTTCCCGAAGCAAGGTTCGTCCTTTTTCTGACCGGGTTTTGCGATATGTGCGTCAATGGATGCACCAATTTCAAAACACAATATGCACTTGCAAACTTTAATAATACAACCAGTGTAAATATGCCTTGACAAATTTTTACGTTTGCAAAGCTGACAAAGTATGACACAACAAAATGACCACACCCAGAATTGATCTGCTGCAAATTGTCTGTTGACCAGCCGGTTTGGTTGATCGATTCCAAAATGGATGTGAGCAATCGTGACAATGTTCAGCACAAGTGTAACAAGTTTCAAGGATATCTGTTCACTCAGTGATGCTCAAAAAGTTTCTGGATTTGACGAGGCATTCCCCATCCGCTCTGGCAGTTGGCTCATTGCGGCACTGAATTCTTCAGCAGGAATGTCTTTGATTGTGTTGTCGACAGACTCCTGCAAGTCCTGAACACTGTGAAAACATATTCCATGGACGAGATTTTTTACCTTGTTGAAAAACCACAAGGCTTCAAGTAGTGGGTGGGTGTGGCAATACTTGGATGGAATGATACTGTAGGTGGTGAGTGGTCGACCTGGCTTTGTGAGCTGGAGCACCATTCTGCATGAAGGAGAGCCCAGCTGTTTGCATCTCGCCACACGTGTGGTCGTCGACATCTCAAGGATTCACGCGTAAGCGATCCAGAATTTGCTCGAAGAGAATCTGGTCAATTCCTCAGCCATTTGCAATGAACTCTCTGTGGATAACACCAGCTTCATCGATGAACACGCCCAACATGGCCTTGCAAACTGAGCGTCGACACTTGGTTGGTACTTTCCTCATTGCATCCTGGACCTCTTACATTCTGGATCGTAACACCAAATCCATGATTCATCCTGTGTGACAACAGTGTTGTCAGCTGCAATCCTTGCACATGTCTGCAGGCCTCGACTCATTGTTCTTCCTGTTGGTCATTCAGGAGGTGTGGAATGCACTTTACAGGCTTTTTGCGCAGTCCCAGGTCTGTCCGATGACACAGTGTGCTGAACTTTTGGAAAGCCCAACCACGATGCCAATTTCTCTCACAGAACACCTTTTATCAGCCCGCAGCCAGTGCTGCGTGGATGTCGTCCTTCTTTGCCCAGTCTGATCGACCTCTTCAGAGCCTTTTCTTGTCTGACAAGTCGGCACTGCCCTCCTTCTGGATTCTCATGCACCACTTCTGGACAAAACTTTGTGAAAAAGCTTGGTTGTCAGGATTTCTCTGCAAAATGTCCAGAAACGTCCTTTTGTGAATGCCCTTCCCAACAACAACTGGATTTCAATCATTTGGTCGATATTCTTGTCACTCAAACAACAATTTGTGCGACCAAAGTGGTGAACTTCATCAACAACAACGGGGTTACGAGGTTTGTCGCAGAATATTCCATTTTTTTGTGATGGGGATGAGGATTTCCAGCGCAGAAAAGAACAATTACGCCCAGTCCTTTCTCGGGGGAACTGCTTTATTAAAAAGTGTGATCAAAGACCAAAAATCAGGAGATATGCAGACAGAAATACTCATAAACTTCATGCCCAAAAACCAACAGGGTGAAACCAAATACATGCAACCAAACAAATCTCTTGGCAACAAAACCAGTCAACTTCCAGGCACAGATTCTGATGGATTTCTGGTTGGCAGTCCTCAAGGACGGAGATGTCGGGTTTGGCCTTCGAAGTATCCACCAGCAGCTTCAACACAGCATCTGTACCGGACCAAAAGTTTGTCAAAGCAGTCCTGGTACTCTGCAACAGGGATGTCTCTCAGTGTCCTCCTGATGGCTGTTTTCAAGTCCTCCAAACTTTGAAACCTGTGTCCTTTGAGCTTGGACTTCAAGAGTGGAAATGCCCAGTAATCGCACGGGGATAAATCCGGGCTGTATTGCGGATGCGCCCACAGATCCAACTGCACAGAATGGAAATAGGCCAGGGTTTGGTTTGAGGTGTGCGGTGATGCATTGTCCTGCAGCAGGACAAAAGATTGGTCGGCCCAAAGAGCTGGTCTTTTGCACCGGACAGCTTCGCGCATGGCTCTGAGTGAGTCAATGTAAAGATCTGAGTCCACAGTTTCTTCCAGAAAATAGGTCAGGATTGTTCCATGTGAGTCAAAGAACAAGATGAGAAGAGTCTTCCTCTGAGAGCGCGACTGGAGTGCTTTGGTAGGGTGTGGCTCTGCTCTTGAACACCACTGCATATCGGCCAGTTTTGTCCTTGGATCAAAGGTGAAAACCCAAGACTCGTCCGTTGCCACTAACCTGGCTAAAAGTCCTGGATCCTGTTCCAATTTCTGGATGTTGCTCCTGCAGATGGTGAGCCTGGTGTCAAGCTGTCTCTGGTTCAGCAGCTTTGGAATGAATTTCGGGGCGATCTTGGTTAGGTCAAGGTCCTTCTTCAGTATCCTGTGGGTGGTGTCTTTGCTTAGTCCTGTTTCTTGAGCTATTTTCCTCACAGATTGGCGTTTTTCCACTTGAAGCTGTCCTTGAACTAAAGCAGTGTTTGCAGCTGTCCTTGCACTTTTTGGGCGTCTGGTATACTTGGCATCCTTCACTGGTCTAGTCGGATCATCAGTAAAAACTTTGAACCAGTGTCTGACCTGTGTGGTACTCAGAGTGTGGTTCCTCCAAGCTGCTTGAATTCGCCTCAGAGTGTCGGGGAAGGAGTTGCCTGCGTGCACAGCTGTTTTGATCGCACTGCATTGCTCCAATCTGCACTCCATAGTGATGGCAAACCACAGGAAAAACAGCATTGTGTTGGCCATTGCCAATGCCTCCTGTCTCTGTGCACTAAGTCACCTCCCATGACCTCATTCCTTGTCTGTGGAACCAGACTTCTGTCTAGAAATTTGACCCACATGTCGCTTGTCACATTGCGACCAAAGCAGCACATCTTCACCTGCAGAACATCCCCATCACAAGCAAAGAAGGAATATTCTGCGACAAACCTCGTAGCACAGAGTCAATCGAGTCAATCAAACTTGCAGTAGAATTGCATAAGATGTTGATCTACAAGTCCTCAAAGGCCCGTTAAAATCGGAGCACGTTTTGACGAAGAAATCGCAAAAACCCGTCGGAAAAAGGACGACCCTCGTACCACAGGGACGACAAGTACTCAACAAAAACCCGCTGCGCGAGGAAATGGTGCGCGAAGAAATCTGCTGCAGGATCAGAGGCAATCCTCCGGCACTTAGTCGTGTACGTATCACTTTCCAGGCAACACAAAGCACAAAAGACAAAGCGCAAATCACACGCAAGTTCAATTGTGTCCTGAAGAGACTGTGTTCTGCAGACATGTCCAGATTTCCAAGTAAAGTGACTTCCTTCTGTGTTAAAATTGAGGCTGTGATACTTTATGCCTTTTCACGCAGCACAAAGCTTTGAATGGCAATTTGAGAGAATGTTGAATTCCACTTCAACAAAGCACAAAATGTATGTTGTGAAAGTCCAATCCGACTTGAAACCCACTTTGCGCAAGGTTCTGCCAAAACGGTTTGAAAGTCGACAAATTCAACGCCAATGCAATTCGAGGGTCATGCAACAGCAGCTCATGCTGCGCGAGGCCCGCACTTTCGGTGCCTTCCACAAGGAACAGTCACATGCATCGTGCGCTTAACTCTGTAACTGCAGCGTTCAAATGAATGTTGGTTGTGCGCACTCTTCAATGCCATTGGATACACTTTGTGCTTGTACAGGTGTCCGAAATAAGTCTCGCTCTGGTTGCGGGTTTGCGGTTAACTTTTCAAACACACAACTTCTCACCATGAGCAAGTTGAAAACCAACAAGTATTTTTGATTATGTTCGTGCACATAGCGAGTGGGGAATTGTCGCAGGAGTTGGTGCACGAGTTCGGGACGCTGGACTACACCTGGCCGTCAGCTGAGGTGAGGCAAGAAGCCATCGACAACCAGACGTACATCCCAGAGAACAACGCTCCTTCAGGACTCAAGGTGAGATGGCCTGAAGGGATCAATGTTTGTCTTCCTGCTTCTCGTAGTTGTCAATTTCATTCGAAGACAGACACAGACCCTGGTTGCTTCAGGTTCACAAAGGCGTGATCTGACTGTCCGTCCCTCGGTGGAAGTCCGGAGTTCCGTCAACCATGAACAAAGTCGTCACAGTTGGAGGCACATCCCTCTTGGAGCCGTATCCATCGTGGAACATGCAGGAAATAGGTTATTTCTAATTCTGGCTGGAGTGTGTGACAAAACAAAACACCCTGCATTTTGATAAAAATATTGGCGAGTCTGTGACACCAATGCGGGATCTAAGAGCACAGGGTCCGGACTCTGCACGAATTGATGACGCACGCGTAAAACTTCTCAACACAACTGCGGCGACATTTCTACATCTATACCCCATTTTTTCTGTACTTCCAAATTTGAACTTTTTGCCCTCAGAAACCCAAAAATTTGAACTTGATAAATTCCTTCCTCACCCATTATCCCAACCCAAAATGAACTATAAGAGCCCAAAAGACCCTCAATCAATCCTCATCTTGACCATCAAACTGCTGTACACATACTTTTGGAAGACCCTGCCTATAGGTGATTTGATTTGGCTTGCACCAATTTGGCTCACTTTCTCCAAAAGCCCCCAAGTCGCGCAGCCCACCTCAAATCACCTAAAAAGGCACGAAGTTGACTCGCATGCGGAATTAGCCAACAGGGAAACACAGACCAAGGTTCGACGCGAGTGGGACGAAAACTTCGTCGACGCAGGACACATTTGCATCTGACACGCTCACTTCCGCTTGACGAACATAGAAAAATTCACTTTGTTTTATGCAGGAGATTTTGAAGTTTACTAATTACCCATGTCTGCTGCCAAAGACCCGAGCGTGAACCTGAGTTGTTCGAGCTGTCGGAAGAAAACCCAGCCACGAAAGCCTCCACTTCGGCTTTCTGGCTGGGCACGAGTGTCAGAGCGCCGTCGCGATCTGGCGCTACAGGAGAATCATGGAAAAAACAGGGCTGCCGCTCGACGAGGTTCGTGTTTCCTTCTGCAGTTGTGCGTCCAAAAGCGGTCAGCGGTGTCGCTGTTTGCGTTGGGCGCACATCCTTCTGTGCGAAACGAAGCAACAACCACGAATCTGAACCTGCAGCTGCATGGTGAAGTCCACCTTCTTTCCTAGATCTACTTTGCTGACGACAAGCATGAGATCATTTTCCCCCGCAACGACACCACAATGGCGTGGCCCAACTCGTTCGCGATGAGTGACGGCTACGTGTGGGTCGTGACCAATCGGATCTTCGAGTTCGCTTCCGGAACAATACTATTTCCTGGACCCGGCGGGGCAAACTTCAGAATCGTCAGGTCAGCCACTCCAGACGACAAATCCTACTCGTCAAGCTGCAGTTCAAAGCTCCAGGTTCCACACTTGCTGCCTCTGTTGATTTTCTTTCTTGTCGCTCATTTCAACTGGTTTTTACAGTAAAGTCAAATTTGTTGGTTCTTTCCAGAAACTTCCGGGTGCTAATTTATTTCAACAAAGTGTAGATGTTACATCTCATTGTTTCTCAAAACAAAAAAAAAGCAAAACACAACTGGTCAGCCATCTGAACGCCAAGATTGTCCTTGATGCACTTGTCGCAAGAATAAGGCGATTGCTTGTCACCACCAAAGAAACTGTACTGTCTTGCAGTCCAGCACTGCAGTTCCAAACTTTGTTGTCCGGCACAGGGAAGGTCTTTGAATCAATTTGCACAGGTGACCGAAAAACACACTCCAGATACAAAGTTGGAACAACTGGTAACCGAACCACAAGGGACGGACGCATCAAAATCGAATCGTATACGTACAAATGGCCGCTTTCAAAACACCACGAGAACTGTGACTGACATAACAATGTGAAAACAGAAGCATCAAAGGTTTACCAGAAGTCAGTTTCACTCAGGCGAAATATTCGTACCGTCACGAACGAAAACAATTGCACGTCGCATTGGCAGAAGGATTTCCGTGTGAATCGTGTTCATTGCGATCAGGTCCAGCACCAGGCCGCACAGTTCCCGTTCAGATCTGGTCAGACGGCGGTCAGCAACCCCGCGCGCATCTGCTTGACCCAACGCAATCTCTTCCCATGCAGAGTGAATCGTGACCACACCAGCAGCTGATAACAAGGAAAGGACGACCACGCTCACTTGTGGCTTGTTTCATTCAGTAACTTTTCCGGAGGGAACATTGATGAACGTACTCTAAATATGCGTTGGCCCACAAAGCTTCAGTCACAGTTTGAGGTTTGAGAGTCGAAGCAAAATCTCGCTGCGAAGACACAGTTGGTCGGTGAAGGAGAAAGGTAGACTCCACACTGACCTGTATCACTGCGCAAGCGATGGGGATGTAGACGAGGAGGCTGAAGACCCCGTTGCGGTAGACATCCATCTGCTCAGAGCTGAGGGACGACGACTCGAGGTGGATGGAGCCCTGCTTGTTTCCCGACTCGAACACGTCGTGACCTGCGCAAGAAATTTTTGATGCACACTAGACTTTGACGGGGTCCACAAAAGCAAACTTGTCTGCATCACAAGGACAGTTCCTTGATACTTCATAAAGATTTTCACAACACTTTCGCAGCTTGGTTTTGTTGGAGACATTCAGAATACACAAGACATTCGTCTCGATTCCAGCACAAAAGCACGTTTTGTTTTCAGCATTAGCATCAGCCTGAAATCTTTGTTTTTGATTCGTGCAGAACGTAAAGACCCAACTCTACAAACACCAACAGACCAATATCTAAGAGGCTGGAGTATCCACAATCGGAAGGAGCCGCGCACCTGTCTGCACGGCGAGCAGCCAGGTCCCGATGAGCGGCGCGAGCGTCTGGCCGGGTTTGGAGACGAGCGCGGCGGTGCCGAAGAGCAGCGCCGACACGGCGTCCTGCCGGCCGTGCAGCACGTAGTCCTCGTCCACCAGGTCGCTCACGACGAGCGTCAGCAGCTTGCACGTCCCCTCCGTGAAGACGCGATTACTGCAGCGCGAGGCGAGACGCGACGATGAGAGAGATGCTGCTCGTGGTGCAGGGCACCAGAAGCCTCATGCTGACCCCTCATCTTTCACTCACCTGGCTATGAACAGGCACAGCGGCAGAGTGTAGGATGGACCGATGATGAGCATGAATCCACTGAGTGTCAGCTTGATGATGAAGAGGAACTTTATCACAGAGTAAACACCGTACGTTCGGCACAAGGACAAGAAGTACAAATTGTTGATGTGCGGTGCGACGAACGATACACCTGAAATAAAAACATACTGCCTCGAGTCTGAAGCATTTGAAGAGAGATTTGCACGGCGAGATAAATTCCCTTCCTTCTCACCTAGCAACACGGAGCTGAACGTCTGAGAGACGGAATTGCCGAGCAATGCCTCCAAAAATAACGGGAAGAAATTGCTGTTGAAATGGCAATGGAAAACCTGGAACACGAAGACCACAGGGTTTGTTCTAGTTGTTTTTTTTTTTCAATTTTTCAATGAGATTGAGCAGATTTTTCTATTTTCATTGTTTCTTTTTAATTCTGTCATCGGAGAAAAATTCAATCTTCTCAATCATTAGGATTCAACCGCGTCTGCTGAGTTCTTTCATGTCTTTTGAGCATTTTATGATCAAGTTTCATTGCAATCAACACAATTTTTCAAGTCACCATTGGAAAAAGTGATCTGATGCAAGACCCCAATTTAACTGGCATGTCATGTTGTAGAATTTTACTTTTCATTTGAATTGTTTGGTGATATTTTATTCTTAATGTGTCATCTGAGTAAATTTTTGTCATCAGCCTCGAATAAGAACCCATCGGTACAATTCCAGCAGTGCTTTGTCGACCGCAAGGTCTTTGGTCCGGTCATTCAGAGCAGCAAGGGTGGGCAGAGATGCACGCGTACCTGGACAAGATTCAAAACGGCGAAGCACTGGAAGTTTTGATGTCCAGACAATTCTCCAATAAACTTTTTGAGAGCTGCTTTGTCACTGCTTCGTGCATTGAAATTGTCATCGTGTCTGCAAAAATGATCTTTGATGACGAAAGCTGAATTTTTGAGAGCAAAAACGTCACAAAGCTTCAATTGACACAAAATGAATATCACAGAGCATGACCAAAGACTCACCTGCTTTGACGCGATTCGCTTTTCTCATGTTTGGCGTACATCAATTTCAAGTGATGAGTGGAATAGACAAATCCTGCGATTGCTACCATGGTCAGAACAGCGCAAAACATCTGCAACATATTCGAACGTTCCAGACCGAAATCTGCCCCACTCCCATCGACCGGCGACGGGAACCTCGGATTCTTTCTTTTGTTTTTGACTTCAAAAACGTTCTCTCTTCAAGGGGAGGGGGCTTACCGACGACTGTTGCTCTAATCGTGGCGAGATCGCGCCGACGCATTTGCAGCGAGCGCCAAAGCCAAATCAAGGGAAGGGCAAACAAGGCTGCGCGGACGCAAACGAAAAAGCCTCTCTCTGCACAGAACAAGAAGATTTCCCGAAAGCGTTCCTCACCCGGAATGTGAAGAGGCTCTCTCTGTCCCAAATCATGTAGGACAGGAAAACTGACAGTGAGCCGATGGCACTGAAGAATGAACAGTGTGAGTTGAGTCGAGTCCGCACGTCGGCAGAGACGGCCAGGTCTGCCAGCAGCGCGGAATGGTGCAGGTCCACCATCGTGAGGAACCCGTCGTACAGGCACAGGCATATCACAAACTGAAAAGCGGTACAATTGAACATGAAACTCCATCTCATGATCAACGTGCATAATTTGAACATGTGTCTGTTTTTGAAATAAAAGGCTCACTTGCAGTGACGGTAACGTCCAAGCAACCCAAAATGAAACAAAGCTGAGGGCAAAAAGAGGCCCGTTCCACGACAAAGCTTTGAGTCTCTGCGTCACCACATCATCTCCAACCTGAGGAGAAAACAAGAAAGGATCTCACCGCGGTCTACAATCCCCCATCAATGACAAGAAGAACGGAAGCCCAACAAAGTACGAACCGTTCCGCTGGTCAGGTACTGTTTGTCACTCATCCAACCAAACAGAGGATCATTGAATGAGTTCCAGACGAGGAATATGGTTTCTCCAATCCAGAAGGAAGTCTTGTCGATTTTGTACACAGACACGAAGGTTTCAACGTGATACAAGAGAAAAACATTGTGCAGGATCGTGTTGTAGAAGGCGATGGCCCCGTAGTGGCGCCCGAGCCTGCTGTTCAGCATGCTGGCGATGTGCTGCAGCACGGAACCGAGCCGACCGCCCTCTTCGGGAGAAACGCCCCCCAAACTTCCTCGGCGACGCAACGATTGAGGTTCCGTCACTTCATGCTCGTCGCGTCTGAATGTCTGAAAGAAAAGCATGTTTACAACTACTTTGAGAAACATCAGGAAAAACCTGAAAGGGAAATCAGTGATCAAACCACGCGTTTGCAAACCCAGTGTTCAGATCAGTCGTCAAGCAGGTGTCGAAATACAGCAGACTCTCTTTGCCGTGGACATTCATGTGTACATGGAATTTTTTGTCCACGGTTGACACAGTGTCCACCAAAAGCAGGAGTCATAGATATTTGTGAGTTTGACTAAATTACCTTCCTGAAGGTTGAAAGGAAAAGAAATACAGAAAAATTTGTATTCAAAAGGCACAGCTTTAAATTGCAAGTGGTAAAGAGATATATATCTCACCAAAATAACCTCAAAAGTTTTGTAAAAATAAGTAGAAAGTAAGACAAAAAAAAAAAAAGAATTTTTTTTTTATGGACTGTCCATGGTGAGAGAAAGTTGTCCTTGTTGCCAAGAAATAGTATTTGAGGTCAACAGTTGGCAGAGTTGTCCACGGCAAGCAGGGTTTTTGGCTAAAAATGCACGGTGCATTGTCAACTGTCCACGGTTGACAGTTGTCCACGGTGAAACAGTGTCCACCGTAAGCAGAGTCTACTGTATACCCTCTGGTGCTCAAAGTCACATTGAGCCACCACTCGTTTGTTGTGTGGAGGCAAAGTTACTTTCAGCCACTTTCTGAGACTGAATACAGGCGGGCACTGCATGTGTGCCCACATTGGGACAGTTAGACAAGGAAAAATTCCTGCACCTCAATTCTTGCCGACAGGGGAAACTTTTTGTCAGGAGATCTCAAGCGGTGAAGAGTAAACACAATGCAAAACAAAACCTGCAAGCAGCCTTTTGACACAGATCCGCCTTTGGACAACAACCGATTCACAACACACAGCTCAACGTTGCGACCCTTCTCAAATGCAAATGATCAATCCACACCTCCATCTTCAAAAGTGATCGCAGTTGGTTCAACGAGCTATCACAACAAAGGCTGTTCTTGGAGCGCAGACGCGATTTTCTCGTTTCAGCAGGTTTACTGACGTGTAACACGCAGAGCTGCTGTACTCCACACCGGAAGTCACGACCGCAGCTTCTCGCTGACGGATCGCGCTGCAGCTGTTTGAACTCCAGAAGACTGGTCAACGGTCTACGCAACCACTGGTTGACGCCTGGCCTCAATTTGATGATTTCCGAACGTTGGAAAGCGGGATTTGTAGTGATATCACAAACACACTGGTTGGTATCTCAGGTGAGACTGCCCGGGTGGCGCGAATCTCTGTGTTTATTGTATGTACAGTGCTGCCACCTGTCAAGCGGTGGTTTAAATTCACGGCTGGTGTGTCACACCACACTCCTCCCCCACCAGGGGGGGTTGGCCTCAGCCAATTAATTATATTCTAAATATTTTTATATTTAATTATTACATACATTAGACAGGGAATAGATGCTT